>Ga0315336_1000333_pt1 | contig 150178 bp, 114 predicted proteins | sample ASW5metaG_FD_204512 | JGI IMG/M metagenome (GOLD analysis project Ga0315336, IMG submission 204512) | Ammonia-oxidizing marine archaeal communities from Monterey Bay, California, United States - ASW #5 | ecosystem: Environmental > Aquatic > Marine > Intertidal zone | place: USA: California... | reverse complement strand
CTGGTCAATAATGTATTGTGTTTTGGAGAAGCTACAGGCAGTGCCACAGCCAATCCAACCGGAGGTGTAGCTCCATTTAGCTACAGTTGGGATAACGGAGAAACCAATCAGACCGCAACAACTCTGGATGTAGGATTACATTCTGTAATGATCACCGATGCCAATGGGGCACAAACCAGTTGTGAGGTCACACTGACAGAACCTGCAGAGTTAACATGCACTATAACGTTAGATAGTGGTATCACCATTAACGGTTTAAACAACGGCACGGCAACTGTAATGGCTGTAGGAGGAACGACTGATTATAGCTACTTATGGGATAACGGTGAGACAACACAGCAAGCTATTGCTTTAAGTGCAGGTCCTCATACTGTAACAGTTACGGATGCTAATGGTTGCGAAACCAGCTGTGATATAATAATACCAGAACCCGATGTACTGAGCTGTACAGTAACATTGGAAAATGATGTAGTATGTAATGGAGAAGCTACGGGCAGTGCAACTGCTAATCCAACAGGAGGAGTGGCACCCTATAGCTATAGCTGGGATAATGGAGAAACTACCCAAACGGCAACTACTTTGGATGAAGGACTTCATTCTGTAATGGTAACAGATGCCAATGGGGCACAAACGAGTTGCGAAATAACGATTAATCAACCTACACCACCAAACGCGGGAGAAGATAATGCGACCTCAGTTTGTGAAGGAACCGTAGTTGATCTTACTACCCTGGTAAGTGAACCAGGAGGGACATTTACAGGAGCTGGCGTTAGTGGTACTTCATTTGATACCACAGGTTTAACCCCGGGAAGCTATGAAATTACATATACCGTTACCGGTGGCAACAATTGCCCGGGTGATACTGCAACCATTGTAATAGTAGTTGCAGAAGATGTAGTGGAGCAAGCGTGTAAGGTAATGGATGTCGATTTCTGTAATCCTGATGAAGAACCATATTATAGTTTCTATTGGGCACAGATGCGTACCCTGGGCGGGAATGCTGAATTCTTTTCACAGAATACAACACATTCTTTAACCTTTACAGAATTTACAGATGGGACCGCCCTGATAGAAGGTAATGTGCAATCCGGAACATGTTCGGCTCATTTGTATATTGCCCTTAAAGATAAAAAAGACTGGGCGACCTGGAGTGCCGATGGTGGTAACTTCAAGCCACAGGGATGTGATCCTGATGCGCTTGTAAAAGAGGCCCTGAGATATTATGTGGTTGATGGCACAAAAAGTTTTATTACCACTACCGGTGGTGATTGTCTGGAGGAAGGAACATTTGTGGTTACCCAACGTCCGGATCCAAATGATCTGAGCACTCCTAATCTTGGGGTACATGCAGGTCCGGGTGGGGCACTTACAGATTCCGATACTTCAGCAGAAGGTTTGGCTGGATGGGCCTGGATGGGACCACAGGGCGATGAACAGAAATATCATATCGATTTCAATTTCCATATCGACTGTGAGGAGCAAACCGAATGTAAAATGGATAACGAAGTCTGTGATGGCATTGATAATGATGGGGACGGCTTGATTGACGAAGATCTCCCGGATACTGATCAGGACGGGGTTCCGGATGGCTGTGATGTATGTGATGGTGGTGATGACAATCAGGACGCTGATGGAGATGGTATCCCGGATGCTTGTGATACCTGCCCTGATGGGGACGACTCAGCTGATGCCGACAATGACAATGTACCAGACAGTTGTGATGTTTGCCCGCAAGGTGATGATAGTGTTGACACGGATGGGGATGGTGTTCCTGACGCCTGTGATATTTGCGACGGTGATGATAGCGTTGATACGGATCAGGATGGAGTACCGGATGCCTGTGATGTCTGCCCTGGCGGCGATGATACAAAAGATGAAGATGGTGATGGAGTGCCGGATGAATGTGATGTTTGCGCAGATGGGGATGACTCAATAGATACCGATGGAGATGGCATTCCTAATAGTTGTGATTTATGCGATGAAGGAGACAATAGTATTGATACAGACAATGATGGGGTCCCTGATGATTGCGATATCTGTGCACAGGGTGATGATAGCATTGATACTGACCAGGATGGCGTACCTGATGCTTGTGATGTTTGCGAAGATGCCGATGATACTGCTGATGCTGATGGTGACGGAGTGCCAGACGGTTGTGATGTATGTGCTCAGGGAGATGATACCGTCGATGCGGATGGTGATGGTATTGCGGACAGCTGTGATATTTGTGAACTGGGAGATGACAATTTAGATGCCGATCAGGATGGTGTCCCGGATGCTTGCGATATCTGTGCGCAGGGCGATGATAATGCCGATAACGATGGTGACGGAGTACCAGACAGTTGTGACATCTGTGAACTTGGTGATGATAGTATCGATATGGACGGAGATGGGGTGCCCTATGCTTGCGATATCTGCCCGGCAAATGATGATAATATTGATACAGATCAGGACGGAGTGCCGGATGGCTGCGACCTTTGTGAAGCCAATGATGATACCGCTGATGCTGATGGTGACGGAGTGCCAGACGGATGTGATATCTGCGGACAGGGAGATGATAATGTGGATACAGATGGTGATGGTGTTCCGGACAGCTGTGATGTTTGTGAGCTAGGAGATGACAGCGTCGATACCGACGGAGATGGTACACCTGATGCTTGTGATCTCTGCGACGACAATGCAGATGCGGATCAGGACGGAGTTAAAGAGTGTGATGATATTTGTGCACAGGGAGATGACAATATAGATGGTGATGGTGATGGAGTTCCGGATGCCTGTGATATCTGCGGACAAGGCGATGACAACGTAGATTCGGACGGGGACGGAGTGCCGGACAGTTGTGATATTTGTGAAGGAAATGATGACAATACGGATACGGATGGCGATGGCATACCAGACGGATGTGACCAATGTGAAGGCAACGATGATAGTGCTGATGCTGATGGTGATGGGATAGCTGATGGCTGTGATGTTTGCGCTCAGGGAGATGACAATTTGGATTCGGATGGCGACGGGGTGCCTGATACCTGCGATATCTGTGACGGCGATGATAGTATTGACAGCGATGGGGATGGTGTTCCTGATGCTTGTGATATTTGTGATGGTGACGATACAGTAGATACAGATGGTGATGGTGTTCCTAATGCCTGTGATATTTGTAACGGTAATGATGGTGATGATACCGATGGGGATGGTGTACCTGATGCCTGCGATATCTGCGAATTAGGTGATGATTCACTCGACGAAGATGGCGACGGGATTCCGGATGCCTGTGATGATGATGACGAACCAAGCGGTGGTTGTCAGACAGCCTATGCAAGATACGATGAAAGCAATAGCTGTTTTATTGATGACGGTTTGGGTGCCAATAGATGGGGGTGGACAAATTACCTGCCCGATACAGGCAATTATTCGCTGGATTTATATTCAGGTGCCGGGCAGTGTGTCTTGGCCAACGGAGAGAAGACAGGTGAGGTTGAAGTAGATTATAATAACGGGATGATTACCGTGACAGTAAATATGTTTAACGGGTTTGTGATGACCGAGACGCAATTATATTTAGGAGATGCACCTTACCCATTAAAAAATGGCAGTCCAACGGTGGCTTCCGGCCAGTTCCCTTACAATTCGGGAGTGCTCAATAACGCCACGACTCATACTTTTGGTCCATTTGCCGTTGCTAATGATGGTATTCATCTGATACTTCATGCGGAGACTTGTGGTTCTGCGATACCAACAATTCCTGTAGAGCTTGTTACAGTGCAGCCATACCATAAGCGATTTGAGAACAGTATTGAATTGGAGATTAATACGCCCTATGATGCAATAATTGATGTTCAGTTTATGGATATGTCCGGAAAGGTGGTATTGAAGAGACGAGCTGGAAACGTAAATAAGGGTAAGAATATGTTGCCGCTTAGGATTCACAGACTTGCTACGGAAGTTCATATTATGACGGTGAATACCGGTAAAGAATTAATAAGGCAAAAAGTATACTTCCATAAATAATTACGTTTGAAATAATTTAATAGATACATCAAATAAAAAAAGCCCTGACTTTAAGTCGGGGCTTTTAGCATTAAGTAGTTGGTTATGTTTGATAAGATTTGGGACTACGAATATGCCACTATAGTGACGCAAAAAAAAAATATAGTTGTAAAGCGTCTGTTTTTGTATGCTAACCGTTTCAATTTTGATGTGTGAAATTTATTAGCTCAAAACTTTCCTGAAGCCCCGGATCAAATTTTGTATTTTTGCACTTCAATTTATGTCATGAAAAAAGTTGTTGTCGGACTTTCCGGCGGAGTTGATTCAAGTGTTGCTGCATACCTCCTAAAAGAACAGGGGTATGAGGTAATTGGCCTTTTCATGAAGAATTGGCACGATGATTCAGTGACCATTTCCAAAGAGTGTCCATGGCTGGAGGACAGCCATGATGCGCTCATTGTAGCAGAGAAGTTAGGGATCCCTTTTCAGACCGTTGATTTAAGTAAGGAATACAAGGAAAGAATTGTGAATTATATGTTCCGGGAATATGAAAGAGGAAGAACACCCAATCCGGATGTACTTTGTAATCGGGAAATAAAGTTTGATGTATTCCTTAAAATAGCGCTACAACTAGGTGCAGATTTTGTGGCAACGGGGCATTACTGCAGAAAGGGTGTTGTAAAAAATGATGATAGATCACTTACCTATCAACTCCTTGCCGGGAAGGATAAGAATAAAGACCAGTCCTATTTTTTGTGCCAGCTTTCCCAGGAGCAATTAGCTAAAACACTGTTCCCGATAGGAGAGTTAACCAAACCCGAGGTGCGCCGGATTGCGGCAGAACGCCAGTTAATTACGGCCGATAAGAAAGATTCACAGGGCTTGTGTTTTATTGGCAAAGTACGCCTGCCAGACTTTTTGCAACAGCAACTGAAACCCAGGAAAGGAGTAATTGTAGAAGTGCCTGAAACCATTTCTCAATACCAGAGACCCCAGATTAAATTCGGTTCCAAAGAGGAGGAATTAGCATATTATTCAGAGAAGCCAGTATACGAAATTAATGATGGCAAGGTAGTAGGCGAGCATCAGGGAGCACATTACTTTACCATTGGTCAGCGCAAAGGACTGGACGTAGGTGGTACAAAAGAACCGCTGTTTGTAATAGACACCGATGTCAGTGAAAATGTGATTTATACCGGGCAGGGCAAACAGCATCCCGGTCTTTACAGGAGAACCCTGTTTGTTCCTAATGACGAATTGCATTGGGTAAGGGAAGATTTGGTTTTGGAAGTAGATAAGAGTTTGGAGGTAATGGCTCGTATTCGCTACAGGCAGCCCTTACAAAAAGCCACCTTGTATAAAATCGATACCGGATTATATGTAGATTTTGCAGAGGAGCAGGCAGCTATTACCGAAGGGCAGTTTGTCGCCTGGTATGTGAATGACGAATTGTTGGGTTCAGGAGTAATATCCTAATTCTGGTTGCATTACAGATTTCCAACATTAAGGCAAAGTAGATAACAACACAGGTATATATACAATGCCTCGGATTCGGCTATTAGTTAAAAGAATTTTTTATGCGCAATAGAATTACCGCTCTCCTCAAAATTGAGTATCCAATTATTCAGGCCGGTATGGTCTGGGCGAGCGGATGGCGATTGGCATCTGCCGTATCTAATGCTGGCGGACTTGGTTTAATTGGGGCAGGTAGCATGTATCCGCGAGTGCTTAGCGAACACATAACAAAATGTCAGCAGGCCACAGAAAAACCCTTTGGGGTCAACGTACCCATGTTATATCCGGAGATTGAAAAGCTGATGGATATTATAATTCGGTCAGGGGTAAAAATTGTGTTTACATCTGCAGGCAATCCAAAGACCTGGACTGCTCGATTAAAAGATCACGGAATAACCGTTGTACATGTTGTCAGTAGTGTAAAGTTTGCAGTTAAAGCTCAAGACGCCGGGGTTGATGCCGTAGTGGCAGAAGGTTTTGAAGCAGGAGGGCACAATGGCCGGGATGAAACTACTACGCTGACCTTGATTCCTGCTGTTAAAGAAAAAATAACAATTCCATTGATTGCAGCCGGAGGTATAGCAACCGGCTCTGCGATGATGGCCTGTATGATCCTGGGTGCGGATGGGGTGCAGGTAGGAAGTAGATTTGTGGCAAGTGATGAAGCTTCATCACATCAGCTGTTTAAGGAAAAAGTGGTCGAAGCTAAAGAGGGCGATACCCAACTTACCTTAAAGGAATTAGCTCCGGTCAGACTGCTTAAGAATAAATTCTATGAGGAAATTCAAGAAGCTTATTCCAATTGTGCCACTACTCAGGAACTGAAAACACTTTTGGGGAAGGCACGGGCTAAAAAGGGAATGTTTGAAGGTGATATGGAAGCGGGAGAATTGGAAATTGGCCAGGTTGCCGCCCTGATAAATAATATAAAACCTGCGGCCGACATTGTTGCGGATATGATGAATGAATTCAAACTTGCCAGAGCATTGGTGAGGAACATGTCATAACCTGCTCAATAGTCCTTCAAAATTTAACCCTTGAGTTTTACACGAAGAAGATAACTATCAGCTGTTATAAAGAGCGAAGTTTTGTCAGTATTGAAAGCACAGTTAGATGTTGCCTGCCCAGTTTTAATTTTCCCGAGTAAATTTCCCTCCCTGGTAAATACAAAAACCCCGCCCGGACCTGTAGCGAAGATATTCCCTTTACTATCAATTTTTAATCCATCTGGCAATCCTTTTTCGGTTCCCACCAATGCCGTTGCATCGTAGAACAACTTACCTTCTTCCAATGATCCATCTTCTTTAAGGTCAAAAACCTTCCAGATAGCAAGTTCCGGATCAGAATTGGCTACATATAATTGTTTTTCATCAAGAGAAAAGGCAATCCCGTTTGGCCTTGTAAATTCCTTTGTTAAAAGTGTAATATTTTCATTAGCATCCAAACGATAAACACCCTGAAAATCCAATTCTTTCTCCGGGTCATCCATTCGTTCTGGTAATCCGTAGGGCGGATCTGTGAAGTACAAATCACCATTGTTTCGGTACGCTCCGTCGTTTGGGCTGTTAAATCGCTTATCGTTGTACGCTGCCACCAATGCGGTAAATTCTGCCTTGGGTACATCTAAAGTACTGTTCATTTTTGCCATGCGTCTTTCGCCGTGCTGGCAAAGTACCAATTCCCTGTCCGAATTAAGTAACAAACCATTTGCCCCTGGTTCTGATCCGCTAAAGTTTTCTCCGAGAAACCCGGAGGGTTTTAAATAAACATTGGCAGTTTCTCCTTCTTTCCACTTATATATAGAATTCCGCGGTATATCTGTATAAAGCAGCATCTGCTGTTCTTCAACCCACAATGGCCCTTCGGTCCAATCGTGACCTTCTGCCAAAATTTCTATTTTACTGTCTTTGGAAATAATATTCCATAAAGCGTCCGAATTAGCCACTATACTTCCTTCAGTTAAAATGGGATAGGCGTTGTTATCAGGAACAGTCTCAACAGTTTCTTTTTTCTCTTTGCAGTTCAACAATAGAAATAATACGGCTATTAATGTGATGTATCTCATAATTGATTTTAGGGGATTTGTTGTAAAATACAAATATCCGGCTTATGATTATTAGGTTTTAATTTAAAGTACAGAAGTAGATAACTCAACGTCTGCATCGGCCCAGGCCTTATCATATTCTGCTTTAATGTCTTTAGCCTCATCTAATTTTCCCTGAGCTTTTAAACTTTGATACAAGCCCATAAGCGACCAACCATTTTGCCTTAGTACATCCAGATCTTCTTTGTAAATTTTTTCTGCTTCTGCATATTTTTGATCTTTTAAAAGTATGGCCCCAAGATTTTGTCTGGTGGGGATATGCCATGCTGCAGGTTCGGTGTAGGTTAAATTATCCTCTCCTTCAACAGCTTTTTTCAAATGTTCGGTAGCCTTGGAAAGATCTCCCTTAAGTGCTGCCAATTCACCAGCTACTACTTCATAGGCAATTTTGGCAATATTGGAAGACGGGTTATGTGCAGTGGCTACAAGATCTTCAAGGTCTGTATCATCCCTAAATGCTTTGATCGCCTCTAACTCTTCTTCAGCTTCAGCGGCATTACCTTTTCGTATAAATGCGATTCCTCTGGCATAATGCCTTATCAGGCTTAGATGTTTAATTTCGGGATTGGGAGCAGGTATGGTCAGAATATCATTCCATTTGCCAAACCGGGTATATGCCAGTAGGGGAGTAGCGGCAAAATCCTGTAAAAAAGGAAGTGTTATCAATTCACCTGTAGGCACTTTTTCGGCCGTTTTTTTAGCCGCATCTATGGCAATTTGACTGGCTCCGAGTAAGCTGGATGCCGACCACAAAAAATGAATATTATGAGGATAATATCCCAAAGGATACATTCCCTGAGAATAACATTGGGAGATATAATCTTCATCTGCAAGAATAGCCGCCTGATTAGATGTAACGGCATCTTTATAACGGCCCACACGAATATATATATGGGAGGGCATATGCACTATATGTCCGGCTGCAGGCATTAATTTACCCAACTTATCAGCACTGGGAACAGCCAGATCTGGTTTCGGTAATTCTACCATATGTATATAGTAATGATGTGCCCCCGGATGATCCGGGTTAATTTCCATTGCTTTTTCCAATGCAGCTTTTGCTTTACTAATATTAGGGGAGGGGTTACCTTCGGCATCCCAATAATCCCATGGCACTGTGTTCATTACAGACGCGGCGTAGAGTACCTGCACATCAGCATCTTCCGGAAATTTTGCCAACACTTTTTCCATAGCTTCCATATATGATACATTTAGTTTAGCCACATCTGCACCTAAATCCTCACTGTAGCGAGAACTTAGCGCTGTTATCAAGGCCTGTTCTTTTGAGGAAGCATTTTTTGACAATTTCAACGCTCTGGCCAAAGCTTCGTTTGATTTTGTTTTGCGTTCATCATCAGGTAAAGGATCATTTATATTAGGGCCAAGGGTGTATGCCTGTCCCCAGTATGTCATTGCTGCATTTGGATCTAAGCGCGAGGCTTCCATAAATGACCTGTGAGATTCTGCATGGTTAAAAGCGTAAGTAAGTTTGAGACCCTGATCAAAAAATTTTTGTGCCAATTCTTCGCTGGTAGAAATACCCATATGTAAGTTCCCCAGATTTTCAAATAATGGAGATATCTGTTTTGTAGTATCCACATCCGAGAGTAAATATTTTGCTACGGTACACTTAATACTGCCATAAGAAGCAGTCTGAGTAGTATTCTTCTGTTTTTCAGAAGATTTGGGAATCAAATAAATAATTGTACATAATAGCACTGCTACTATGGCAAACTGTACTTTTGTTCTCATGATATTGTATTATAGAAGTTTAATTAAAAATAGAGGGAAAACCTTCAGAATAGGGGATTGGTCTGTCTTTTAAGGCAAACTAATATAGTTAAAATCTATCTTTTGATCTATACAAATAGTAATAAATTTAGCTACGTTTTCCATTAGAATGTAAGTCCTTGTAACACTAAATATTTTCGTACTCAGTTTTTATGAGATTGGAATTTCCTCTGGCTATCATTCTGGTCTTGTCTTCATTCCATACTTCACATTGGGCATGTATTATCTTTTTTCCTTTTTTTATTATCGAACTGATTCCGATTATAGTTTCTCCAATCTTTGCCGGACTGAAGTAATCTACAGCCAAATTAACCGTAGTATATACATGAGATTTGTCCAGGGTAAAGACAGCGGCACCAACCATTTCATCTATCAAAGCTGCTGTAGCACCTCCATGTAAAATCTTAAGCGGATTAGTCATCTCCTCACTCACTACATAAGAGAATTCCAAATATCCCTCTTCAACCTTCAATACTTTCGGATTCAGCATCCGCATTAAAGGGGAAGGTGAATCCGGGACCTCTTTGCCAACTGAGGCCTTCAAATATGCCAATATTTTATTCATGGGACCAGGAATTTGAGAGGGATCAAATTAGTACTTTTCAATTAATTATTTAGCAATACAAGGAAGTAAACATATTGCTGCGATCCCAACCGGATTATTGTAAAAATATACATTACAATTTATGATAAACCTTGCTGTTTTTAGACCTGTTCTCACCCCATTTTGTCGTTCTTGTTAAGGTAGTATTACCTTGAGTTTTTAGTTCAAAATGCATCTTGTCCTCCTGCCCGGAAGGCATGCCGCTATAGACAAATTCATTGTTGCCAATATAATCGTAATAAAGGCCAAATACTTCATTTTTTCTGCAGAGAAGCCCATTATGTGAAAATAAAGTAAGCTTACTCTCTTTACCCTCCTCCTTATAGGTGCCAACTATTTTATCGAGGGCTTCAAATGAAGCATTTAATTGGTTATTCAAATTACAATCAAAAGAAACATATTTAACCCCGTCCTTTTCTTCTATCTCCAATATTCGGTTTTTGGCAGCTGCATTTGCTGAGTAGTCATCAGATTCCAGATAAGGATCGCCGACAAAATAGATCTGTGTGATCAGGTTTTGATATCCCGGAGCAGAAATTAATAAATGGAAATGTGCCGGCCGGTAATTACCACCGCCGGCATCATACGGAACAGGCATCTGGGTGGTAAAACTATATTTGCCATCGGCATCACAAAATGTGGTGCCTCTGTATCTGAATTCATCAGAATCATTGTCATATATTTCAGCAGCCGAACAATGCCACAATTCGATCCTGGCCCCGTAAAAGGGCGTAGTGCAATCCTTATGCCTTATAATTCCTGAGAGTTTGGTCAGTTGTCCGTCCTCTCCTTTAATAACCAGGTTATTCCTTTCCGGACTTCCTGGCCTGTAAAACGGCCCCAGAATATCTGAAGTGGTTTCACAATCCCCAACATAAGACTTTCCGTTAAAATTAATAAAACCCGTGGTGGTTACGGCAACGGCACCGAGTCCACTAAGTCTGGTAAATGTTCTGCGTTTCATGATCTTGTTTTTAGAAGAAATTGTTAGTCGGAGGGTATTATAAGATAGTAAATAATTCCGGAAATATCATCAATATTTAGGAAAGCCAGCAACTAGCCATCATTTTTGATCACTGAGAAAGAGGCAATTTCAGAATTTATCTCCTCCGGACTAAAAAACTAAAAACCGGATCAGCGGTTTATGGAGAAAAAGTGAAAGGAATTACTGTCATTAAATTAAAGACCGGCAAGTTTCAAAATCACAATTGATAAATGCCGGCTTATAACCTTTGTAAAACTCAGGACAGGAAATATCCAAACTAGTTGTCAATATTAATTATTCTGGTCTTTTTCCCTTTTTTCAATTTAATTTTATAAGTTTTTTGAACTCCCTTGCCATAAACATACTTAATATGCAAACCATTGGATTTAAAAATCCAACCGGGATTGTCATTGCTTATTTTAATGCTGATATCAGCCGGCAGTTTAACATTCCTGTATTTTTCAACTGTGGTTAAAATTCTGCCTTCGCTATTATAAGAAGCAATCAATTCATCGCTCTTCCTCTTAAAAATCACGGTGTAAATAGCAACTTCAGAATTGTCATAAACCTCAGAGTTTTTGAGATCGTACTGAGCAGCTTCGATTTCAATTGATTTTACATTCTCGGGTAGCTGCCTCAATATTAGATCCCTGAGGTAATTTTCATTGGCCTTGCTTAGTTCGTGTTTATCTGCATGCTCTTCTGTACTGGCGAAGTGTTCGCTAGGGCTTTCTGATCGGACTGTTGCCATTGCAATTTCTTGCGCACTAAGACTGTTGAAGGCTAAAATGCATACTGTAATGAAGATTGAATTTTTCATGATATACTGATTTATACGTTAAATTGATTTAAAATGATAGGGCAAAGATGGCGTGGTTATTATGAAATCAATTTTCTGAAAAGTTCAAGTTTGTTGTTATAAAGGTCAGTCTTAAATAAGCCGGAGAATCGTATTATGAATTGTGCTGAGACAATCTGTATTGCTTTGGCGGGAGAGCGTATTTTTGTTTAAATATTTTATTGAAATGTGCTGCATTTTTGAAACCACTTTCATAGCAAACTTCATTTACGGTGAGACCGGAGTTAATCAGAAGAGATTTGGCATACTCAAGGCGTTCATTTTTGATCCAGTTTCCTGGGGTTTGCTCAAAATAATCTTTAAAATCTCTTTTAAAGGTTGATAAACTCCTGCCACATAATTTGGCAAAATCCTCCATTTTCAGATCGTACTGAAAATTTTTGCGCATAGTATACGCCATATCAGATTTTCCACTCTTGCCGAGCGAATGAAAGAAATATGCAAGTTTTTTGTTTTTTGAATTCAGTACTATGTTGAATAATAATTCCCTGAATTTAATCTCGACAAGATTCCCTGGGATATCTCCTTCTTTAAGATAATTGAAAATACTTAGTATCAATGATTCAAACGAGGCATTAACATCTATTTCGAAAATCTGATCATGAACTGTTTCTTCCTGCTCCGAAATCTTTAGCGCATTTTCGCTAATAAAGTTTTTAATAAAATTATCGTTAATAAAGAACAGAATTACACAATAGTCAACCTCAAAATACTGTCGGGTGCTGTACACTCCTTTTCGTATAAAAAGTGCATCACCACCTTTTATCGCATATGTCTTATCCTTGGCAAACCAGTCTTTTCTCCCATTGATAACATAAGTAATAAGATGTGATTCTGTCCATAGCTGATAGTCTTCAACATTAATAGGACATTTATACTCTACCAACAAATAATCGCTCCCAACTAATTTGTTGTAGCCGGGATGTTCCTTAAAATACTCGTATACATCAACGATCATCTCATCAACCGTTTTTAATAAAAACAATCACTGCATTTCGCTTCCTATTTTACAATTAGAAGAAAGTCACAAAAAGCGTTTATTTAAACCTCTCTAAGTTAATGATAAGACAGGAATATTTCCATCCCAATCTTAAGTGTCTAGTCTTCTTTCAAATAGGTCAAAAATTCTATCAGATCACGAAGTTCTCTTTTTGTGATTAAACGTCCCATAGCCGGCATGGCAGACGGCATATTTTCTCGTTTTTCAATTCGGTTTAAAGCTATCTCCAGAGGTTCAGCATCCGAAGTCCTGAGAATTATTTCATGCTCATTTTCGGCTACCAGGAGGCCGGTAACCTCTTGTCCGTCTTTAAGTGTCAGTTGCACCGATCCATATCCGGGAGCTAATCTGGCACCGGGTTCAATCAATGATTCCAGTAGCTGTTCCCTACTCAGTACATTGGCTATGTTATCCAGGGGCGGACCTACATTTCCTCCTGCACCGCCAAGGGCATGACATCTTACGCACTGGGCCGTTGGATTATTTTGAAATACGGAATAACCTTGTCGTACATTTCCTCCGTAAAGCGTTTCCTCGTAGGCTTCAACCGTATGCCCCCCTTTCTTTAAGGTTTCTAACTTGGCGATCATTGACTCGGAACCTGTGGCTTCAACGGCTTCAATAAGGTCTAATATGATTCCCTGGGCTAACTGATTTCTTCCGGCCTTTGTTATCAAATCACCCAGAACAGACTCACTTTTATCAAGTGGTAAATCCCCCAGGACTCCAAGCATTCTTTGTTGTTCCCTTGTTGAACCAGTATTAAAGATAGGTCTGACTATTGCCAATAACTCTGTATTATTTAGATCTAATTGAGGAATCAGTCCCAGAGCAGATGCCCTGACTCCCTGATCGCTATCTCTCATTCCTTTTTGCATAACCCCGGCGATATTCTCGTACTGCAAGCTGCCTAAAGTTTCCAGTATGGCAGATCTGACGGCTGGAGATTTATGTGTATTAAACAGCGAATTCAGCTCCGGGTTAAATTTATCAATTCCAAGATTACTCAACACTTTGGTGACTCCTATGATCATGTTTTCATCCTGATCTTTTAAAAATTCAGGGATGTCATTCTCAATCCGCTGTTTTACAATTAAGGAATCTCGTTTGATTTCACCTCTGAGACGACCATCCACTCTATCCAATACAGAAGGAGATGCCCATGTGCCAATAGTTGCCAAAGCCTCACCTCTAAGGTTTCCGGGAAGATCTGTTCTTTTAGCAAAATCTATAAGGTCTCCGAGTTCTTTCTCGCTACCTACGCGTAGAGCTGCATTTATACTTCTTCTTAATATGGGTTCAGAACTAAATCGTGTCTCTGTTAAAAGCGAAGCCAACTGAGGTAAGGCAGCTTCAATAGACCAATCGTCATTTATGGCCCTGGCAGCTTCAGCTACAATATACTCATCTTCATCCTGTAAGAACTTTGCTACCTCCGGATGCTGAAGACGTCTTAAAACCAACACTGCAGCGATACGTAGGTTTCGGTCCGCATTGTCTACGAGCGCCAAAATTGGTCCATCCTCGCCAATTCTGCTAAGCGCAAGTACAGCGGCATGTCTGATATAAACATCTTGATCATTATTCTCAACAATTAGATCAAGCAGGGGTTGTATAGCGTCTTTGTAAGCTATTCGTCCAATAGCCTGAGCAGCAAAGAATTTTACCCTTGCATTTTCGTGTTTCAAAAGCGGAAGTAGCAACGGACCGGCCTCATCATTTTTCACATCCCCCAGCACTTTTATTGCCTGTGCGATGATCTCAGGATCTTCGTCGGTTAACAGTTCGAGTAAAGGATCAGATTTTCCGGGATTGTCGTTGGCTATCTGACCGATACCCCAAATGGCATGTATCCTTGCCAGCTGATGATCTTCTTCTTCAATTACTTTTTTGAGGGCACGATAACCCCAGAATGTCCTGGTAGCCAATTCAAATTGGGCCTTTTGACGTATTCTCATATCCTGGTGTTTCAGGTAAACAACAAGGGCATCATTGTCTTCCTCGCTGTAATCAAGGGTCATTAAACGCTCTGTCTCCTTACGTTCAGCTTCAAGATCCTTTTTATCTTCGGCCACATCCAATTTCCAAATCCGACCATAGTTTTTTGTTCCCCACCCATTGATCCAATCGGCCAGGTACAAGGCCCCGTCAGGACCAAATCGGATTCCTGTTGGAAGCACTCCGCTAAGAACATCGGTTTCATTTTCTAGTTCAAAAGAAGCTCCCTTGGGTTTTAAACCAAAACTCCAGATATGAGATCTGCCCGGATCTCCCACAAATTCCACAAGAAAGAATTGATTTAACCAATCTTTCCCAAGCGCAGTACCTGGATTGTATGTCATTCCGGTCGGGCCGTTGTGATAATTCTGAATAGGAGGGATGATGTAGGCGGCCTGGCCTTCCCATCGGGGTAGGTACAATTTCTCATCCATCCAAACTTTGTAGCTGTTATTTTTAGGGTCTGTATACTTACCATATTGCCAATTGGATCGCCATCCTGCATCCGAACCTTCGACAATATGTACAAGTCGTTCGCTTTCACCCTGATGGTCCCCGTCATTATCAGATGAGATGAGGTTGCCGTAGGCATCAAATACAAATTCATGCGTATTACGCAGCCCTCTGGCAAAGACCTCAAAATTGCTTCCATCCGGGTTAGACCTGACAATTACACCCTGGTTGGGGTAATGGTGTTTGTTGCCATCAACTGTAGTAATACTTGCGCCAATATCTCCAATACCCCAATATATTTTACCGTCCGGGCCCTCTATTGCCCCTGACATGCCATGCGCCCCAAAACCAATATGCACGGCGAAACCATGCGCAATAGATTTTTTAGTGTCCATTACACCATCACCGTTGGCGTCCCATAAGCGCCACATATCGGGGCCAATACCAACAAACATATCGTCATCACGAACCAGTAGTGCCCCGGCAACATCGGTTATTTCCTCATTAAAATCTTCTAAAATTCGGATCGAAATATCCGCTAATCCGTCCCCGTTAGTATCTTGTATTTTCCAGACTTCGTCTTTTTCGACAGTAAGATCTTTCCAGTCGTGAATGCTATCGTTGTTAAGATCAGGAAACCATTCATTTTCCTCACTTTTTTCTGGTGCAAAAGTTGCTCTTAAGAAAGCCCTCCGATCTTCAACGGTTTGAAGCGAAATTGAAGGTGTCATCCACTCCCTATATCCCCTGATATCGAATTCAGAATTTTTCTGACGATTGGTTCTGGTCAGGTATACACTTCCCTCATTGTCTATATTCAGAGCAATAGGATCGGGAGCTAAGGAATCTGAAGCCCAAAGATCTAGTACCAGACCCTCTGCAATTTTTGGAGCAATATTTTCTCTGCTTTCCAATGCCAGTACCCTGGCTGTGGCAGAATCCTGCTCCTTGGTCAATGGGATTTCGGTAGGGATATCTGACTTCCTTTCACATGAAAGGCCCATTATAAAAATGGCAATTATTAAATAATCTAGGAGATGTTGTTTTCTGATTTTCATCTTGCGAATTTGTTTGTATTGATATGTTAGTGATCTAAATTGATGTGACAAATAGTTTATTATTACATATTACCCAGTTCGGCCATCATTTTAAGATGGGCGTCAAATTTTTGCAGTATTGCTGCCAATTTTATGATTTGTGTCTGAGCTTCTTCCCATTCTTCCTGCTCAACAGCTTCCCTTACTCCGGGAAGCGTTTTAACGCCGTATCCGGTATAAAAACCGGGGGCATAAATCTGATGTTTGTACCATCCTCTTCCGGGCAAGCCGCTTTCATCCGCCAGTAGTTGTTCCGTTTTTAATAAATGGCTGTTTAGCCTTTGCAGTTTCTCCGCTGAGAGTTCGGTAAAATTAATAGATGATAGGATGTCGATACTATTATTAAGACTGGCCAGTTGATTTTGTAAGGGTGAAAAATCCAGATAGGGGACAATTGACTTTTTAGCCGGACTCGTAAATGGTTTTGTGGGGTCAGCTGCAATTTCAAAAACATTTTTTTCTAATAATCGATTGTGCTTTTCCGCTTCCTCCCTTGCATCGGTACAGTGTTGGATAATTTCTTCAAGATAGTTAGCAACCGTACTGTGCCATTGTTTAAATTCAAAAGGTAGCACATCCGCATTTGCCAGGCGAAGTACAATTCTTCCGGCGGTCTTAGCCAGGGTAACACCATAAGCCATATCCGGATCCTTAAACCGCTTATAATGTGCATAGGTATCATAAATAGTGTGGTATTCGCCTCCTGAATTTTCACCTCCAAAACCCAAATTAAGAGATGCTATCCCTGCGTGTTGAATAAAAGGAGTATAGTCCGATCCTGAACCGAGCGCGTACAACTCAAATTTATCGTTACCTCCGTTGGCAAGGTCTCTTGCTATTTTACGTTCTTTTACAGATACGCCCCGCTGCGGGTCGGTCACGACATCAGCTACTTCTGATACCATGGCTTGTAAGGTATGAGATCCTCCGGCACCAAGGAAGCCTCTTCCGTTTCCATCGGTATTAATATAAGCCACCGCTTTTTCCCTTAATTCCTGTCTGTGATCTTCTACCCATTCTGTAGAACCAATTAACCCGGGTTCTTCCGCATCCCAACCGCAGTAGACCAATGTTCTTTTTGGTCGCTGTCCCTTCTTTGCTAATTCGCCAACTGCTCTTGCCTCTTCCATCAGTGCAACCATTCCACTAACCGGGTCTGCCGCTCCATGTACCCAGGCATCGTGATGATTTCCCCGAATTACCCATTGGTCCGGAAAGTCTTTTCCTTGTAATTTGGCAATAACATTATACGCAGGTGTCAGTTCCCAATCAAATTCCAGTTTTAGATGAACTTTGGCAGGGCCCGGGCCTATATGATAGGTTATCGGCAAACCTCCTTTCCAGGAATTAGGTGCAACAGGTCCTTCAAGGGCTTCCAAAAGCGGTTGTGCATCTTCGTATGAAATGGGCAAAACCGGAATTTTGGTTATCGTTGGCGCCTTGCTGCGTTCTAATCTATTGGCATCCTTAGTGGCGGCATACCCTGGGGTAAGTACATCCCCAGGGTAAAGTGGCATATCCATAACAGATCCGCGCTGAACCCCCGTTTTATTTTTAAATGCGCCTTTAGGGTAAACGTCTCCTCTTACATAACCATCATCTTTCGGGTCTGAGTAAATAATACAACCAATGGCCCCTTTCTCAGCTGCAAGCTTAGGTTTTATACCCCTCCAGGAACCGTAGTATTTAGCAATGACTATTTTACCTTTAACATCTATGCCCCTACGCGCTAATTCTTCATAATCTTCGGGTATGCCGTAATTTACAAAAACCAATTCTGCTTCAACATCACCATCTGTGGAGAAAGCATTATAACTGGGAAGCAAGGCATCTCCCTGTTCCGTAAATACGTCTCCAGCTACAGGTACGGCGGTTAATTTAGCGGTATAGGTAGTCGGCGATTTTAATTCTAAGACCCGGATTTTTGGGTAGGGAAATAAAACATAGTAAGTCGCTATTTCGGTATCGTAACCCCAGGATTTAAATTGTTTAGCCATCCAATCGGCATTCTGTTTTCCGTAGTCTGTTCCTACCCAGTGTGGCTTAGCCGACATTTGTTTCATCCAGGAATCCAGATTTGCAGCCGAAATTTTTGATTCAAATAATTCTTCGAGCGCCAGTTGTTTTGCAGCGTTTTCAGTTTTAAAACCGCTAATATTCTGCGCCAGGCCGGGACTTGACAGACACAGTAAAAACACGGTAAAAAAAATACGCGTCATACGCTTGGATTTAAGCTCCTCAAGATACTATTTTTTTGAATTTCTCAGTTACATATGGAAGCTGAAGTGTAAATATTGTTTATCCTATATGGGCATGGGGATTTTGCCTATTCCTTTGAAAGTTATTTGGCTGAAATGCGGATCGATGCAATGAAGCATATTGAGAATAAACTGAAAAGTAATTGAGGATCTGTTAGTTTTATAACTGACCATTGTATGTCAACTACCCAAAATGGTTTTGTAGCAGTTCCTTAACCATTGCTGTATTCAGGGGTTTCTTCATAAAACCATCGATAAGCGGATTTGCCTCTGCTTTGGACATATGGGCCGGACTCAAAGTGGCAGTAATCATCAAAATTAACTTAGTCCCCCTTTGGTTTTGATCTAAATTCCGATAATTTTCCAGGAATTCCCAACCATTCATTACAGGCATATTAATGTCTAGCAAAATTAAATCTGGTTGAGGATATTGTCCCTGTTCTTCTGTTTGCAAATATTCTAAAGCTTTCAGTCCATTTTCTACAGTGGCAATGTGTTTAGGGTGCACAAGTTGTTTAAGAAGCAATTCATGAATGAAATTAGTTGCACTGTCGTCATCAATCAACAAAATATTTTCAATAGTCTCTTTCATATTAGCTATTTATAAAAGACCTCTCGCCTTTATCTCCAGGTATTTGTTAATCGTCCTAAGCGTCAGATCCTGTGGTTTGGTCAGGATGGTCTGTATTCCATATCGCTTCAACTCATTGACTATAAGCTTTTTCTCATAGACAAATTTTTCAGCAATTGTTTGCTGGAAAATCTGATGAACTGTTTCTGCCTTCTTGTCCGCAAACTCAGTAAGCTCGGTATTTTCGAAGAAAATTACAACTAATAGGTGTTGTTTACTAATAGCCAGTAAATAGGGTAGCTGCCGGTGCAGGCTATCCAGAGTTTCAAAATTGGTGTAAAGCAATAATAGACTTCTGTGAGTAATATGGCGTTTAATATCTATATATAACCTGCTGAAATCACTTTCGACAAAATTGGTTTGTAAATTATAAAGGGTCTCAAGAATCAAACTCATTTGTGAACTCCGGCGTTCCGCAACAACTCTATTTTCTACGCCATTGCTAAAAGAGAACATTCCTGCCTTATCTTGTTTTTTTATAGCAATATTGCTTATTACCAGAGTGGCGTTTATGGCATAGTCCAGAAGACTCAGTTCTTCAAATGGCATTTTCATTATTCTGCCCTTGTCGATAATTGAGTATACGGGTTGCGATTTCTCATCCTGATACTGGTTAACCATCAGTTGGCTTTTCTTTGCGGTTGCTTTCCAATTAATATTACGAATATCGTCTCCCTGGACGTATTCTTTGATCTGCTCAAATTCCATGGTATGCCCGATTCGTCGAATCTTTTTTAGCCCGTACTCGAACAACCGATTGGTAAAAGCCATTAAGTCGTATTTACGCAGTTGTAAGAATGACGGATAAACCGGAACTTGCTGCGCCTTGTTGAAACTGTACTTTCTGGCGAGCAGGCCGATAGGCGAGGCTGCAAAGACAATAAGATTACCAAAAGCATATTGGCCCCGTTCTGTGGGCCGTAATTGGTAATGGAAAAATTTATTCACTTTTACCCCCAAACTGGTTTTAATCTCAAAATCCCGCTTTTGAAATTGATGAGGTAATTCATCTATAATCCTGATGTTTACTCTGAAGGAATGGCCGTTTATTAACCTGATTTTAATTTCATTAATATCTCCGTTCGACAATTTCTCGGGAACTATCCGCTCCCCGGAAACACCTTTTCTTAACGAATAAATCAACAGAATATCGATTGTGGTCAGGGTAAGAAAAAGGTAAAATATGTATTTAACCAATCCAAATAGGTTTGGAAAAATATAAGAGATAATAAAGCCAATAACAATAGCGATCAGAACGACAAAAAATCGTTCCTTCAGATAGGTATTTTTAAAAATTCGCTTCATTGTGACCGCCTATTCTGCTGTTACCTTGGTACTTCCATTCCCTCTATTATTTGAAGGACCACCTTTTCTGGTGTAAAGCCTTCCATTTCACGTTCGGGAGTTAAGATTATTCTGTGGCACAAGATCGGAGCTGCTACCTTCTTAATATCGTCCGGGGTTATAAAATCACGTCCTTGTATAGCTGCCAGGGCTTTTGATGCATTCATAATGGCTATGGATGCTCTGGGAGAAGCCCCCAGATATAAGTTGGCATTGGTACGGGTATTGTCCACTATCCCGGCAATATATTTAAGCAAGTTATCTTCAATCAACACTTGTTGGATGGCCCTCTGATACTCGGCAATTTCAGCTGCCGTAAGTACCGAATTGATAAGCGAAACTATTTCGGCACTTTTTTGCCGATGCTTACTTTCCAGTATTTTAACCTCCTCTTCGAGCGAGGGATATTTTACTTTTATTTTAAAAAGAAAGCGGTCTAGCTGGGCCTCGGGCAATCTGTAGGTTCCTTCCTGTTCTATGGGATTTTGTGTGGCAAAAACGAGAAAAGGAGGCTGCATATCATAACGCACGCCATCAATAGTAATCTGTCTTTCACCCATAGCTTCAAACAGGGCTGCCTGTGTTTTTGCCGGAGCTCTGTTTATTTCATCAATAAGTATGATATTAGAAAATACCGGACCTTTTTTAAATTCGAATTCAGAAGTCTTCACATTGAATACAGAGGTGCCAAGAATGTCGCTAGGCATTAGGTCCGGAGTAAATTGTATTCTGCTGAAGTCCACATTCATAGTCTTTGCCAATAGTTTTGCGGTAACAGTTTTGGCAACTCCCGGTACACCTTCAATCAATGAATGCCCATTGGCCAAAATAGAAATTATCAACAATTCTATCATGTCTTCCTGACCTATGATAATTTTTCCCAATTCATTTTTTATCTCGGATACGGCCGCCTGTAATTTGCTTAGATCTATTCTGTTGCTAAATTCCAGGGGATTATTTTCTGTTTCTTTGGGCTGTTCCGCTGCCTGATCGTCTTCCATATAACTATTGCTTAAATGATGTGATTTTTTTATTTAATTCAATTAGGTCTCCCTCCGAATGCGAGGGCTTGTTTTTAAGATAAATGATATATTCCAGTAAAAGCTTGGTCTCTGTTAAAGATTTACCCGACTTTGCAGCCAGGTCTGCTGCAGTTTTATCGGTAATGGAGCTGGTATTTAAATAATAATGACTTCTGACAAATTCCAGAAAGTAATTTAATTTTTTAGTGATGAGATTGGTATAGTTTTTATGCTGATAATACAAACCACCGATGGTCTTTGCGAAGTCGACCGAAGTATTTGGCAGCGGATTTATAATTGGAATAATACGTTGTTCCCGTTTTGCCCTGAAAATTACAAAAATAAGCAGCCCGGTAATGATTAGGTAATAGGCCCATTTTAAAGCTTGCTGATTTAATACAAAACGCATGGGCGAGTCTATTACAACTCTGCCGGCTTTCTCATAATTATCCCAAAGTACGGTCTGGTTTTTAAGATAAGAAAAGGCATTTGCCACGTACTGTTGGTTATTATTGAGCATGTAATAATTCGTAAATGCCTGGGGGGTAGTATTCAAATAAAAGGACCCCTGTCCAAATTTTACCTTAACATAATTTATTTCCCGATGATCAATTCGACCTCCTCTGACAAAATCTTTTTCACTGAACTGCAGATGACCAAGAACAGTGGTATTTAAGGTGTCAACACTTGTAAAGTGCGTTTTATAATGTCCTCTGTCCATAAGATACTTTTCTTTGTCAAAAGTGGTATTGGTAAAATTTAGCGAAATGGTATCCTGTTGTACGGCATAATTTGATGCGACATCAATATTAAGGGTATCGGACAACGCATATCCAAAAAACGTTGCGGCCATAAATACGTCGTTACCACTGTCAACGAATTCGAGTAATTTATTCGTTTCCTGCTCGTCAAAATTAAGACCTCCATTAACAAAAATATAGTTGGCATTCTCAGAAGAATCCCGTTCAAAAAGTACATTATAAGGTGTTTCATCCAGACGTTTTATTGCTTCTCCCGGAAATAGTTCAGGGAGTTCTTCGAAAAGGATAAAACAACCAAAAGGAATTTTGTCGTTGGCAGTATATGAAGGGCGCCAGTTAAGGGGTTTAGGACGTACCAATTCGGTAATTATGATCCCTAGCAGTACCGCAATAAAAAGGCCGATTATGATTTTTGTGCGTCTGTCCAATTTAGTTGGGTATTTGATTTTCTAATGCCTGGAATCTTGCTTCGGCTGCACCGTATATATTTTCGTCTATATGTTGTTCTCCATACCATATATATTCGTACAAATAAGAAACTTCCTGGAAGAGATTATGAATAGAGGGGGTGCTGATTTCTTTGAGGTAATCCCAGTTGGTCTTTTCAAAGTGCCAGTCAATTATGCTTTTTTGCGAAAGCGTCTTTAACGTCCTTAAATATTGATACCTGATGGCAAGTCTGAAGTCATTTTGCCCCAGGGCGTTGTTAAGCAAAGCATCCAGATTGACCTTCTCTATATGATTTTCCGAGAAGTTGATGTCGATAATACCCGGAGGATTTTTTTTAAATATTGCAGACATCTTTTCTCCTAGGAGGAACCTAACCAGCAAATAAATTACAAGACCACCCATTATCAGATAGATAATATATTCAATTATCTTCATCGATTGCGGGGATATGTCTATGCCAAAATTGTCGCGCAGTGTCTGAAAAAACCACTGCAAGAACCGTTCAATAAGATTTTGTGCTTCCCCATCTTTCACCTCGTAGTGGAACGCATCGTCCTGGTACTTTTTACTTAATTGTTCATCAAAGGTTTTACGGTTAATCGCCTGGTTTGTATCTTCCTTTAATTGAATTGTATCAACTACCTGCTGCGAATAAATACCGAAGGATATTAAAAAGAATATGATACAGAGGTTATTGCTTTTCACTGTTCGGGATTTCCTATTTGTTCAATTTTACTTCTTGTATTGGTGTTATACGCTTTTTCGTGCAACGAGTAGTAAAGAATGCCATTTACAAATTGCGAAAGACACTGTCCAAAGACTCCTACTATTAAAATTAAGCAGGTACCGAGCGTATAAATAACTGTTGGGATGATACCCGCATCTACATCCACATTGTTTTCTACAACATGGAAGGTGTACAAGCCAACAATGACTCCCGGGATAATCATCACAACAAGTACCAGGATTCCATTGAGAAAGCCCAATACAAAATTTACCCCTACAGATTTCCAAAAATTCCTATAGACCAGATTCCAACCTTCACCAAAGGCATCCGTAACTCCTTTATCTTCCTGCAATAAGCAAAAAAATGAAACCCCAAACCAGGCCAGAACAAAAAATATAAGAATGTAATATGCAAAAATACCTAGAAAAGGTATCAACATTATCACCACCCCTACAATGGAAACACCTACATAGATTGCAATTAACAGCGCAACGAAAATTACAATGCTTCCAAGGCGATTTTTAAAAAGATTCCATACTTCTTTTTTATCAAAATCAGTTCCTTTTTTATCTTCATAACTAATCATATACCCTCCCGCCAGACTGTAATTCAGGACAGCCACGGCAAGAAAAACGACAAAATATAAAATGCCTCCAGCCAGCAGATAAAACAAATAATCATCTGTACTGCCCAGACTGCCAACAGCTGCTGTGTTATCGGCAACGGTAATCATACCAATAAACCCTGATACCAACAAATAACTGACAATCAGGAGCGCTATCAGGAAGATGCCATTGTAGCTGATAAAGACATTGGTAAACTTTTTGAGATTCTGTTTAAGGAATTCAAAATACACCGTAATGATATCACCAAAGTCGCGATTTATCTTAAGCTCCAGATAGTGGTGGTCTTGCTTGTTTTGCATCAATTTTATTTAAAATAATTGGGTATATAATGTAATAAAAGAGGATCAGGACTAAAGATGTTCCGATTATAAGAAACGCCAACCAATTAGGCATACTGGAATAACGGGTAATAAAGCCTTCAATAAATCCGGCTATAATAAAGAATGGGATGGTGCTAACCACCACTTTAAGACCATCTTTAGCTCCTTTCATAAAGGATATGCGCCTGGAAAATGTTTTAGGAAACAAAATGGAATTCCCCATAATCAGACCTGCACAACCGGCAACAATAATTACAGAAATCTCGATAGTACCGTGCAACCAGATTTGCTTATTGGCTTCAAAAAAAACATCCCTGGTGTAGAAAAAAGTTATAAAGGCACCCAACATTACCCCATTGCTAAACAATATGTAGGCAGTGCCCAGACTGGTTATTACTCCAAAGGCAAAAGCCAATAGCGCCACTCTTATATTATTTATTGTGATTCCGAGAAAAGTTCCAATTTCACTACCACTTTTATAGATTGCTGTAGGGTCTCCCTCAGCAATATTGTTCAGCGTTTCATTGACATAGGCGTCACCAAGAATAAGACGAATAAAGGCACTATCGTTTAAGGCGGAAATACTACCAATAGCAGTAGCTATCGAGAAAATTAAAAAAGCGACTCCTAATGTCTTATGATACTGCCTGAAAAACAATGGAAATTCGGTTTTCCAAAAATCGATGATACGGTTGCTACTTTCCTTTTTGTTCTTGTAAATTTTTTGGTGCGCAAGTGATGCCAATGAGTTTAAATACAATAATGTCTTACTTTCAGCGTAATAAGTTTGTGCGTAAGCCAAATCATTGGTAAGGTGAATATAACCATCGGCAAGTTCATCCGGACTAATGTTAGCATTATGGGTGATAGCCGTTTCAAAAGCTATCCATTTTTCTTTATTTTGCTTTACAAAAGCGGCTTCGCGCATTGTGAGAATTTGGTTTCACGATTAAAATTAATACTAATATGTCCAACCTTCAAATCAATACAACGCAAAATGTCTATTTAGATTATAAAATAGTCAGTATTGGTGAGCGAATTATAGCTTTTTTGATTGACGGGTTTATCCTTTATTTATATCTCATTCTTGTTCAGTATATAGGGCAGGCAATAGGGTATATTTATGAAGACAATTGGACACAAAGGGGATTGATGAGCCTGATTATCTTACCTGCAATGTTTTATAGTTTAATAATGCACAGCCTTTTTAACGGGCGGACTGTAGGGAAGTTATTACTCAAAATGCGGGTTGTGAAAGTTGATGGTTCCCCTGTGCATTGGAGCAACTATTTAGTACGCTGGATGCTAAGGCTTGTGGATATTTGGATTTTTCTGGGTGCTATTGGCATACTGTCCATATTGTTTTCTGATAAACGACAGCGTTTAGGTGATGCGGCCGCCGGAACTGTCGTAATAAGTACAAAAAACAAAACCAAGGTTAGCCATACTATCCTTGAGGAAGTGTCAGAAACCTATACTCCGGTATTTACCAATGTGACTGTATTGACAGATAAGGATGTCAGATTAATTAAAGATACTTTTAGAATAGCCAAGAATAGCAAAGATTATAAGACCATGAAGGCATTGCGAATGAAGGTGGAAAGTATTCTGGCTTCTGAATCCGAACTTTATGATGCGCAATATTTGGACACAGTTCTAAAAGATTATAATTTTTACACTCAAAAACTGTAAACCATGTTCTACCTCTCCATAGATATATTGGGTACAATTGCCTTTGCCATCTCAGGTGTGCTTGTCGCGATGGAGAAGAAGCTTGATATTTTTGGGGTTTTTATTATTGCCTTTGTGACAGCGGTGGGGGGAGGAACCCTGAGGGACTTACTTATTGGTAATACTCCGGTAGTTTGGATGAGAGACTATGTTTATGTTTTCGTAATTATAGCTACTGTTATATTGGCTGTACTTTTTAGAAATCAACTCAAATATTTGAGGACTTCTCTTTTCTTATTTGATACAATAGGAATTGGACTGTATACAATGGTAGGAATTGAAAAAGGGCTTGCTGCCGGAATGTTACCCTTAATGTGTATTGCTCTGGGTACCATCACAGCAAGTTTCGGGGGTGTCATTCGGGACATACTTTGTAACGAAATTCCTGTGATTTTCAGAAAGGAAATATATGCTACTGCCTGTATTCTGGGAGGTGCGTCGTATTTCCTCCTCAGAAAACTGCCTTTTAATGATGAGTACGTCTATATCTCGGCCATTCTTATCGTAATTGGAATTCGGATACTTGCGGTGAGGTATAAAATTGCGCTCCCAAATGTATACCGGGATCACGGGAAATAAACAGGGACTATAAAAAAGGAGTCAGAAGTATTTTTTTATTCCAAAACCTCGGCCTTTTCTATATAAACGTTCTCTTTGGGCCAGTCTCCACTATCAACAGCGACATTGTTAATTTTATCCACTACATCCATTCCTTCAATCACCTTCCCAAAAGGGGTATAATTACCATCGAGGTGATAAGACCCGGGTTTCGTGACCACAATAAAAAATTCATAAGGAGAGGCCAGCATATGTGGATTGTCAATTTCACTACTCGGCATTGAAAGTGTTCCTCTGTGGTGTTTATAGCCTTTGCGGGTATCTGGCGGCAGTAAATACTTACCAATATCCATTCTCTTTCTGGCAGTTTCCTTATTGTCAGCATTCCCACCCTGAATGATAAAGTTTTTTACCACCCTATGGAACATGGTATAATCAAAGTAACCTTTACGGGCCAGAAAGATAAAATTGGCCTTGTGATAAGGGACATTATCATATAATTGTACCGTAAAACTACCCATATTGGTGGTGAGTTTTACCTTATTAACAGCCAGGTCCTTTTGGTAATCAAAAAAGAAATCAATGGCATTCTCCTCAGTAAGTTCAAATTTTGTTTCCTTTTCTTTTATTTGCACAGCTGCCTTTTCTATAGTATCCTTAATAGCAGTATTATTAACTGTTTCTATAGGATTTTCCTTTGGAGTTTCTTTGCAGGCAGCTAAATAAAATAATAGTATTATTGTAAAACCGCTAGTTATTTTGTTCGACATGGAATATGAAAATTTTTCACAACAGCTAGTAAAAATAAAAAATCTACCGCTACCGGGTGTAAGTTCGCACTATAAAATGGCACCGGAAGTCAGAATTAAAGAACTCAAGGAAGGGTTTACATCCAGGAAGACCCCTAAGAAGGCCGGCGTAATGGCACTTTTTTATCCCAATTCTATCGGCATTACTCATCTGTTATTAATTCTTCGGAAGACCTATCCGGGTGTTCATTCGGATCAGGTTGGGTTTCCAGGTGGAAAAGCAGAACATTCTGACCGGGATATATTAGATACTGCCCTGAGAGAAACCCACGAAGAGGTAGGGGCACATCCAGATCATGTCAAAGTTATTCGCTCGCTTACCAAGATATTTATTCCTCCCAGTAATTTTGAAGTACAACCATTTATTGGCCTTTATAACGGCGCTCGGCCGTTTGTTGCTCAGGAATCGGAAGTAGAAGCGCTGGTAGAAGTATCGCTTGCAGATTTCATGGACGAGCGAAATTTAATAACTCAAAACCTGACGACATCTTATGCTAATAACATTGAAGTCCCCGCCTTTAGTCTAAATGGTTATACGGTTTGGGGAGCAACAGCCATGATGTTAAATGAAATCAAGGAAATTTTTAGTAAAGCCTTGTGACGCTTATTTTGTAATTTAGCAACTTATGGCTTTATTCAAGGAGAATCCTTTTGGACATATTCTGTTTTTAAAAAAGTGGCTTATACGTATAATGGGGGTAATAACCCATCAACGTTATAAAGGATTCAATACCCTGGAAATAGATGGCTCCGAATTTATTAGGCAACTTCCCGATACCAATGTGTTATTTGTGAGCAATCATCAAACGTATTTTGCAGATGTGGTAGCTATGTTTCATGTATTTAATGCCAGTATCAAGGGTAGGGATGATTCTATCAAAAATGTTGCATATCTCTGGAATCCAAAATTGAATGTTTATTATGTGGCTGCGGCAGAAACCATGAAAAAGAGTTTGCTGACCAAAATACTTGCTTACGCCGGTTCAATAAGCATAGAACGCACCTGGCGGGCAGAGGGTAAGGATGTGAACAGACAAGTAAAAATGAGTGATATTTCCAATATAGGAATGGCCCTAAACGATGGTTGGGTAATTACGTTTCCACAGGGAACAACTACCCCCTGGAAACCATTGAGAAAGGGCACTGCACATATTATTAAAAGATACAAACCTGTCGTTGTTCCGGTGGTCATAGATGGTTTTAGACGTTCATTTGATAAAAAGGGATTAAGAGTCAAAAAGAAAGGAATTCTGCAATCCATGGTAATTAAAGAACCTCTGGAAATAGATTATGATAATGAATCGATAGATTCAATTATTGAAAAACTGGAGTATGCCATAGAACAGCATCCTTCATTCTTAAAGGTTATCCCAAAGGAAGAACTTCTGGCTTACGAAGAAGAGAACAAAAAAAGAAAGTGGCGCAAAAAACGTTAGACTTCCAACTTTTTAAGCTCCCTGTAATTTTCCCTTAATCGCTTTAAGAGGATGCCATAAATAAGTCTGTAGAACAACCAGATTAGGATTAGTATTAGTCCGATAATCACAAGGCAGATTACTGCGAACATCACCCAAAACAAAGTTTCATTACCAGATTTTGCAGCCGCACTTAGAATTTTTTCACTTTCCTCACCGTACTTAAGAGAGCCATATAACAGCAGCAAAAAGGAAATGGTGAAGATGCCAATATTAAACCATACGTATTGGGTTACAGTTCTTTTTACTTTTAAAATAGATTTCATAAGTTTTGATGATGAATCTGTCACTGTAATCTGCTTGTAGTTCTGATAGAACTTGTAGATAAAATATATAAGTACAAAATAATATATCACATTAAGGACGGTGGATATTTCGTAAATATGCCAGGCCTTTTCCAGTTGAAAGCTTTCCTGATTATAAGAAATCAGGTTTAAGGTTGCCCAGAGTACAAATTCAATTATACTGATGTAAAATATCCATTTAACTATGGAAGATGATTTTTTCCAGATCATTTTATAGATCTCGTCAAAAGACAGACGCGGAAGGTGTTCTTCCTTCTTTTGCCAGTCTTTTTTAAGTAATTCCAGTTCGTCCATCATAACCTTAAGGATTAAGTATGGTTCTTAGTTTATTCTTGATACGGTTCATCTTTACCCGGGCATTTACCTCTGTTATACCAAGCGTTTCTGCTATTTCCGTATAATCTTTATCTTCGAGATAGAGAAATATCAGGGCTTTATCGATGTCACCCAATTGTTTTACTGCGTTGTACAAGAGCTTTAATTGCTGCTCCTCGGTTTCGTCATAATCGTCTGCCTTTATTTTGTAGATCACCGAATCATAATCCTGGGTTTTAACCCTCTTTTTCGATTTTCTGTATAAGGTAATAGCTGTGTTCAAGGCTACCCTGTACATCCAGGTGCTAAATTTGGAATCTCCTCTGAACTTAGGGTAAGCCTTCCAAAGTTGGATAGTGATCTCCTGAAATAAATCTTTATGGGCATGCCTGTCATTTGTGTATAAAGTGCATATTTTGTGAACAATATTCTGATTGTTCTCAAGTTCCGTAACAAATTTATGCTCCAGTTCTTTATTCACTCTTTGGGCTGGTGGTTTGTAGATTAGTAGGGTTAAACAACAATTTGTTACAGATTGACCCTAACTAGTATTAAATTGTAAATTTTATTGATAAAATAAAGCCTGTCGGCTACTGTCATATTCTGTAATCCACTGCAGTCGCTCTTACTCCAAACACTGAAATGAATTTAAATACGCTGGCTGAAAGTAAGTCAAACTATCTATTGTTACAAGCAGTTACCGCTTTAATTTTTCCTCGGCCCTATGCCGGTATACAGCACCGTATATTATTAGGAATTGTGCATAACCGTAGGTTAACATTATAAGGATATCTGCAAAGGCAAACACCTGGTAGAACTTGTTTATAGCCAATAGTGAATCTGAGATCATAAACAACAAAGCGCCAGTGAGTACAAGAGAATAACTTTTAGCTGTCACGGAAGTATTACGGACAAAAACGGTTAATACCATCAACAGCAACACTATCATATAGAGCAAGACGTAAGGCGATAGTTCTCCCAATCCTTCCCCAATTAATTTAAACACGAGTAAGGCATAAAACAGCAGAAATAAAATAGCAAGGAAGGACCTGGAAGTTTTAAAATTCTCAATTTTAAAAAAGGCGAAGATATACATGATATGTGCAAAAAGAAAAGACAGTAAGCCGCCGATAAAGTACCAGGATGGCTCGTTTGGTAGCAAAAGGAAGATATCCCCGCTCAATGAGAAAAGCAGCGCAGCACTTAGTAGTAGCCATGACCATTTTCCATGTTTAAAAATATTCCCGAGATAGACCAATAATACAATGGTGATCGCAGGTTTGCTGAAGTATCGAAAATAGTGCGGGAGTTCTGTGCCAATAATTATCAGGTCCGATAATAATATTAATGAGAAAACAAATGTAATCGACTTAAACTTCATACTTTAATGGCGTTTGCACCTCCAGGTTTGGAATGGTTATAATAGTGCCGTATCAATAATTAAAACAACATTCCTATTGAGGAATAAATATATTGTTTTCAAATAATATGATTAAGTCAAAATGCAATAAAATTGACAATCAAAAATGCTTAGGGTTTATTTTCAACCAGCAGTATTATCGGCTAAAAGTTTACTTTCTGGGATGATACTTATTGACAACTTCAGATAAATGGGTCCTGTCTACATGCATATATACTTCAGTTGTAGTGATGCTTTCGTGTCCCAGCATTTGCTGAATTGCCCGGAGATCTGCACCATTCTCCAGGAGGTGAGTGGCAAAAGAGTGTCTGAAAGTATGTGGGCTTATTGTTTTCTGAAGTCCGATTTTTTCGGCCAGCTGTTTCACAATGGTAAAGACCATAGCCCTGGTCAGTTGCCTGCCTCTTCGGTTCAGAAATAAAATATCTTCAGAACCCTTTTGTACAGACTGATGTACCCGTATCTGGTTGCTGTAAATTGATATGTATTTTTTATTTATTCCACTGATGGGCACAAATCGCTGCTTATCTCCTTTACCGGTCACCTTGATGAAATCTTCCTCAAAAAAAAGATCTGAAATTCGTAGCCCGGTTAATTCTGATACCCTTAATCCACAACCATACAGGGTTTCGAGCATTGCCCGGTTGCGCTCGCCTTCGGGTTTGGAGAGATCAATAGCCGCGATTAACTGGTTGATTTCCTGAGTGGATAAGGTATCTGGTAATTTACGTCCAATCTTGGGAGATTCTACAAGATCCATTGGATTGTCTTTTCGGTAATCCTCGAATATCAGATAGTTGAAAAAACTTTTAAGGCCAGAAATTACCCTGGCCTGCGATCTGGGGTTAACCAATTTGGCCAGTTCATGTATAAAAAGTTGTACGGTTTCCCTGTTTACTGCTACCGGACTTTCATTTAACTTACTTGATTCAATGAAATTTTGAAGCTTTTGTATGTCTCTGGTATAATTCTGAATAGAATTCTGAGCTAATCCCCTTTCAATACGCAGGTAGTGCTGATAATCCCTCACCGTATAATCCCATTTCATATGCTAAAGATACTATATTAATGAGGTTTTTTGGAGGATAAAGATATTTCTATATTGATGCATTTCATCGATAAAGACAATGATAATAGTGCTTTTGACAACTAAAAAGGAAGTTTTCACAACTATTTTTCTTTTGTTTTGCCAGCTGGCCCTAGGTTTGAGCTCAATTAAAATTAATTTAAACATTACAGCATGAGAAAATTAGTAATAATGGCTGCTTTGGCAGTATTTGGATTGAGTGTAAATGCTCAGGGATTTAAAGCAGGAGTAAATCTTGGATTACCGATAGGTGATGCCGGAGATGTTTCTGGATTTAGTGTAGGCTTGGATGTGCTGCACCACTGGTCCGTATCTGATGATTTTAGTGCAGGGGTAGCGACCGGATTTACCAACGCCTTTGGAAAGAACATTGATGTCGGTATAGGTTCATTCGAAGTGCCCGATGTACAATTTATTCCCGTTGCAGCTTCGGGCCGATTCAATGCTTCAGATGAGTTTAGCGTTGGAGCCGACCTTGGTTATGCAGTAGGAATAAATGACGGTAATGATGGCGGGTTCTACTACCGCCCGATTGTGGGCTATGGTGTAAGTGACAATGTTGAATTGAATTTGTCTTATACCGGAATTAGCCTTAATGGGGGTACCTGGTCCACAACCAATTTGGGCGTTCTTTTTGGCTTTTAAAATCAATTAATTAAAAATAATCTACGAAGCGGGGACATTTGTGTCCCCGCTTTTTTTTACGGCACGGTTTGTGGTATTTGAGAATTGGAATTGATTATATTTTCTATATTTGAATGAGTTCAGAAACCAAACACTATAACATTATGAAAAAAATAATACTGACTTTTTGTATTGCCCTATTTGCACTTGGAAGTGCAAATGCCCAAGGAGTAGATTTTGGGATTACCGGCGGATTACTCAATACTAACGCAGATATTAACATATCGGCTTTGGGCTTCAATATTGCAAATCTGGATGCTGTGAACAAAACCGGATTTTATATTGGTTTGTTAGCGGACATAGAAGCCACTGAGAAATTTCATATTCAACCGGAACTTACTTACGGCAGCGCAGGTGATCTCGCATTTATTTACTTACCAATAATGGCTAAATTCTATGTAACCGACGGCTTACACCTTCAGCTGGGACCCCAATTCAATTTTTCTTCAAACCTGGATGAAATTAAGAGCGCTATTCAAGATCTGGAAGGAGTTATAGGTACCAATGGTAATTTAGACGATGTATTAAAGTCCACTGCTATTGATCTGGGTTTTGGGGCAGGATATGATATAAGCGAAAATATTATGGTACAGGCAAGGTACGCTATTGCGCTAACAGATAGATACGATGGCCCCCTGGGAGGCGCATTGGACATTAAGAACGCCACCTTACAAATTGGGTTCGCCTATTTCTTCTAGCAGGCATTTTAAAAGCCAAACTCCCATCGGTATAATTTTGTTTTTTAGTTCTCTGTAAACTGTTAAATTTGATAAACACTAAATAACATTTAAAAACACAGATCATGAAAAAACTATTAACTATCGTTTTAGCTATTTCCGCTTTTGGAATTGTGAATTGCTATGCACAGAGCAGTTATACTGCTGCCGTTGGACTTGGATTGGATTTTGGTGATGGTTCCACACTTGTCGGGCCCTCGGGAAAATACTTTTTTACAGAAGAACATGCAGGACAGGCCGAAATCCTTTTTGGTAACAGTGTTACTTTTATTCAGTTAATGTATGCTTATCATTCGGAAATTAGTGGGGCAGACGGACTTAGATGGTATGCAGGAGCCGGGCCTTCTTTTGGATTTTCTTCGGGCGATTCTGCAATTGGATTGAGACCTCTGGTGGGGCTCGACTTTAAAATAGCAAACGCACCATTGGCATTTTCATTTGACTGGAGACCAGCCATCTTTTTCGAATCTGGCAGTTCTTTTGAACCGGCAAGATTCGCCTTTGGCTTTAGATATGCCTTTGATTAGGTTTTTACAATATTATCAGAAAAAGCGGAAGATCTCACTTCCGCTTTTTTTGTTTAAAGAAGTATTAATAGTTATTTGTTCTGCCAGTAATTTACCAGTAAAAAGCATTTTACAGCTATTCTAAATTACAATAATTGGCTCCCCACCACCAATATGGCCTGTTTGGCAACATAAATGCTTCATAATTTAAATAGCATTCTAGTTTTGTAGGAACCAAACTTTTAACTTGATACTCATGAAAAATAGTATTCTGGCATTACTTTTTATATTGATAAGTGGTGGCTTAGTTGCTCAGGAAGGATTTAAATTAGGATTACAGGGCGGATTACCCCTGGATAACGATGCTGTCTCCCTTTCCGTAGGATTGGATGTTGGCTATATGTACGCCTTGGGAGAAGTAGTTGACGTGGGCATAATGACTGGTTTTATTTATGGATTTGCTGAAACATTTCAATCTGAAGTGGTAGTTGCCAATTTACCGGATGTACAATTTCTACCTGTAGCTGCAGCTATAAGAGTATGGCCATCCAATTCATTTTCTTTTGGAGGTGAGATAGGGCAGGCCATTGGTATCAATGATGGAAATAATGGAGGACTGTATTATCGCCCTGTTATAGCCTTTCTGATGGGACCAAAGACCGAAGTGAATTTATCCTATACCGGAATTCAATTAGATGGAGGTACATGGACAGGGGTAAATTTCGGGGTAATGTACACTTTTACTTCCAGACGATCCAGGTAGCCAATTACTCTTTTTTAGTGGCTCAGATCTTTTCTGGGGCGTTTTCAGGATTGATCCGTATACTTTTATAATGAATAACAATTCCCTATTTTTAGGCCATGCAAATTATGATCATCAACGGGCCTAATCTGAACCTTTTGGGTAAAAGAGAGCCGGAAGTTTACGGGAGTACTACATTTGAAGCGTTTCTGTCTCAATTGCAATCGCAATTCAAGGATGTACAAATACAATATTTTCAATCTAATATTGAAGGGGAAATTATAGATAAATTACAGGAAGTCGGATTCACTTTTGATGGGATTATCCTTAATGCAGCATCATATACTCATACATCGGTTGGCATAGGGGACGCTGTAAAGGCAATTAGCACGCCAGTAGTAGAGGTGCACATCTCCAATACCCATAAAAGAGAAGATTTCAGACATGTTTCCTATATTTCCGCAGGAGCTAAGGGTGTAATTTTAGGGTTCGGACTTCAGAGTTACGAGTTGGCGCTTCGCAGTTTCTTAACTTAAAGACAAAGGTTTTAAATATTTGTTATCTGCGTAGAAGGTCCCGAAAGGAAGCAATGCGGCAAGCAGAAGTACCATAAAGCGTCTTGTACTCCACTTTTTCTGTCTGCAGAAGATCAAGGCCAATACAACAAAGGCTATAAATAAAAAACCATGAGCATATCCAATATATATATTGGGCTCGGGAATTTTACCCCAGTATTTTAGCGGCATGCTAAGACCAAATAATGAGAGATAGGAAATTCCTTCAAGGATGGCGGTAAATCGAAATAATTTAAGCATTCCGGATTTTAATCAATTTTAGCCATGTCATTACAGGACAGTTAGCTGGTTCAAAATTTGCTATAAATGGATAACCTCATCATAGGCATCGGCTACTGCTTCCATCACGGCTTCACTCATAGTTGGGTGGGGGTGAACTGCTTTTAAGATTTCGTGCCCTGTAGTTTCGAGCTTCCTTCCAACAACAGCTTCGGCGATCATATCAGTAACTCCGGCACCTATCATATGACATCCAAGCCATTCCCCGTATTTTGCATCAAAAATCACTTTCACAAATCCATCAGCATTTCCGGATGCTTTGGCTTTCCCACTTGCCGAAAAAGGAAACTTGCCAATTTTAACATCATAACCTTTTTCCCTGGCCTGTTTTTCTGTCATTCCTACGGAGGCTATTTCTGGCATGCAATAGGTACATCCGGGAATATTGCCATAATCCAATGGGTCAACATGCATTCCGGCAATTTTTTCCACGCAGAGGATACCTTCAGCTGAAGCAACATGAGCAAGAGCAGGCCCTGCAGTAATATCTCCTATTGCGTAATATCCGGGTATATTGGTGTGATAGTAGTCATTTACGACAATCTTATCTCTGTCAGTCGCGATGCCAACGGCTTCCAGCCCGATGTTCTCAATATTCGTTTTTATTCCAACGGCAGAGAGCACGATATCAGCTTCAAGAATTTCTTCTCCTTTAGCAGTTTTTACTGTTGCTTTTACCCCCTCACCTGAAGTATCTACCTTGGTTACCTCCGAAGAGGTCATTATTTTAACTCCTGACTTTTTAAAACTCCTTTCGAGCTGTTTTGATACTTCTTCATCTTCAATCGGAACAATATTCGGAAGAAATTCGACCACGGTTACCTCAGTTCCCATTGCATTGTAGAAATAGGCGAATTCTATACCAATTGCACCGCTGCCAACAACTATCATTTTCTTGGGCTGCTTGTCCAAAGTCATCGCCTCCCGGTATCCGATAATTTTTTTACCATCCTGAGGCAGACTTGGCAATTCACGGCTACGCGCGCCCGTGGCTATAATGATATGTGCAGCACTATATTCAGTTTCTTTGCCATCTTCGGCTTTTACGGATACTTTTTTACCTGGTTTTAAGGTTCCAAATCCGTTTATAACTTCAATTTTATTCTTTTTCATAAGAAATTGAACTCCCTTGCTCATTCCATCAGCAACGTTTCTACTTCTTTTTACAACGGCGTCAAAATCTTTATCTACTCCCTCAGCTTTTAACCCGTAATCGCCGGCATGCTGCAGGTATTCAAAAACCTGGGCTGATTTTAACAAGGCCTTAGTTGGGATACATCCCCAGTTGAGGCACACACCTCCAAGATTTTCTTTTTCAACAATTGCGGTTTTTAAACCCAGCTGTGAAGCCCTGATTGCGGTTACATAACCTCCGGGACCACTGCCTAAAACGATAACATCAAAAGTGCTCATAAATCATATTTTTAGCTACAGAAATCTGCGGTGGCAAAGTTACAAAACCAATTTGGAGAAAATGAATTTCCGTACTTCTAATTCTAAAATATGACGGATTTTTAAAAGTTCTTTTATAATGAACTCCCGGCAATATGGTTATTTGCGGAACATTGCTTTATTGAAAGCCTCTGAACCTCCTCGGGGGATAGAGGGGGAGACCCAGTCTGTTCCCCTGATCATTTTACCCAAAAAGACGATCTGCCCTATATGGTTGGCATAGTGTCCGAGTTGCCTGTTTAATGCAGCGATTATGGAATGCTCTTCATTTCTAATTTTTACCTGCTGCTGAAAATTGTGTGAATTTATGGTATTGATGGCATCAAAAAGGCATTTCCAACCCTTTTCCCAGGCCGTAATCATTTCCTTTTTTGTGGCATAGGTATCTTCAAATTCTGCCTCCCGCTGACGCCAGGGTTTCTCCCCATCTTCGCTAAGAAAATTGGAAAACCTGCTCAGCATATTACCAACAAGGTGTTTTACAATAACCGCAATACAATTATCTGATTCCTGATATCTCCAATGAATATCCTGATCTGTTAATTGAACAAAAGTTTTCTCCCCGTAGCTCTTGTAGAGACGGAATTCTTTTTGAACACTTTGTAAATAATTTTCCTGTAGGGTCATAAGACATTGATTAATAACCAAACTACACTAATCTGAATTAGATTTCGGGCAACAAAATGTTGAGTCACGACCTTATTGCACGGGTATAAAATCCAGTGCAGCTCCGTTGATGCAATGCCTTAAACCTGTAGTTGCTCTGGGACCGTCTTCAAATACATGGCCCAGGTGACCACCGCATACGGCACAATGTTCTTCGGTTCTTTTATAGCCAATTTTATAATCTACATCATAGGCTACATTACCCTCAATTTCTCTATCAAAACTCGGCCATCCTGTTCCCGATTCAAATTTATGCTCACTCCTGAACAAAGGAGTTGCACAGCCGGCACAGACATAAGTACCCTTTTCCTTATTTTCCAATAAATCACTTGAACCCGGATTTTCAGTTCCTGCCTTTCTTAAGATATAATATTCAATATCTGTAAGTTCCTTGCGCCATTCCTCATCCGACTTATTAACTGAATATTCCATTTCTTTTTCATCTATCCTGGCATCCTCCATTTCCTTTTCCTGAGAAACGCCTTTACAACTTAAAAATAAGAGGCAACTTATAAGTACAATTTGCTTAATCATAAATGTTTTTTTGTGTTAGAAGTAATAGTTGCTCTAGCCTGTCAAAGGTAAGAATTCATTTTAAAAAAATCCCCCGAACCATCTAGAACGAGGGATAGCTATTTAAGAAATATTGCTTTAGTTTATTATTACCCGATTGATGTCTTCTTCTTTTACGTTAAGGCTACTCATTACAGCCTCAATATCGGAAGTATTCAGTTTGGCACCGGAATTGAAATCAGCAGGCATTATGGCAATTCTGAATACCTGATCATCCGTATCCCCGGCCGGAAGTGTTCCCAGATCAAAATCTGACTCAAGAAAAATATTGACATCCAAAAAAGTAAAGTCAAAATTATATTGCAATAATCCCTCGTTTAAAATTCTGGTCTGAGGTAGCAGCCGCCAAATATCCACGGGCTCACCGTTTCCGTCTTCTGTCTGGTCCCAAAGAAGATAAACCAATACCACGTCAGATTCAAAAACTTCGACTGTTTGTGGAAATTCGTAGAAGATGGCATAATCATTACCAGCATTGAAATCTCCCTGGATTTCCAGAACCTGCCCTAATATGTTCACACCATCCAAACCGTCTAGTCCATCCTGGCCGTCAAATCCGTCAAACCCCGCGGGGCCTATGGGGCCTTCACATGAAATAAATAGTAATCCTATAAATGCGCTGAGAAAAAGTAGTGTACTTTTCATAATTTTTACTTTTATGATTATTAATTAGACTTTTCGGTAAGTCATTATTTGCTTGTTTATGAGTGTATTCAAAAAGCGTTCCAAAAAATTTATTTCGTTTAATTACTTTTTAATGCAGCTTCTAAATTATCGTGGGAAGCATCCAGGAATTAGGAAGAAATCGTTACATTTAACCGCAACCAAAGCTGAAAACTAAATGCTGAAACAAGAACGGGTTATAATTGAAAATGTTTCACCACAGGTACAGGGAGGTACCTACTTCATCAAAAGAGTGATTGGGGAAACCGTATTGGTATATGCTGATGTTTTGCCTGATGGCCACGATGTCATACAGGCCGAGTTACTTTATAAGACAGAGAAGGGAAAGAAATATGAAGCCGTCAGAATGGAGCATTTAGGGAACGACGTATACAGTGGCAGTTTCCGTGTAGAAAATCAGGGATTTTATGAATATAAAGTCAGAGGATGGGTAGATCACGGACTTAACTGGCAACATGGAATTGAAGCTAAACTAGCAGACGGGCAGCACGTTAAAAGCGAATTGTTGGATGGGATACAATACCTGGACTTTCTTATGAATGGGGTAGGTTCCAAACAAAAAGCAACTCTTGAACAAATGAGGGTTCATTTTGAGGATGAAAATCAATATGAAACTGCCGTAAATGAGGCATGTTCCGGAGCACTTCATCAAATGCTGTTAGAATACCCTCAGCGATTCATGGCCAATGAAAGTGCACCATTAAAAGTATATGTCGACAGAAAAAAAGCCAATTTCAGTACCTGGTATGAGTTTTTTCCAAGATCTTCATCTGCGGAACCGGGTACTCACGGTACATTTAAAGACTGCGAGAAATTATTGCCAAGAGTTTCCAAAATGGGATTTGACACCTTGTATTTTCCTCCTATTCATCCAATAGGGGAAGTAAATAGAAAAGGTAAGAACAACAGTACAAATGCCGCTGAGGGAGATTCTGGTGTCCCCTGGGGTATCGGATCCAGACATGGAGGGCATAAATCCATTCATTCTCAATTGGGTACTGAAGCCGATTTTAAGTCGCTCATAAAAAAAGCCAGAGACCTTGAAATTGAAATTGCAATGGACCTGGCATATCAGGCAGCTCCGGATCACCCTTATGTGACAGAGCATCCGGAATGGTTCAGGAAGCGCCCTGATGGCACCATTCAATATGCAGAAAATCCACCAAAAAAGTACCAGGACATCGTTAACTTTTACTTTGAAACTCCGGATTACAAAGCATTATGGACAGAACTACTCGATGTCGCGCTGCATTGGGTGAAGATGGGGATTACCATCTTTCGGGTTGATAATCCGCACACCAAACCGTATTTCTTTTGGAATTGGTTGATTGATGAGGTCAAAAAGAAACATCCTGATGTATTGTTTCTTGCCGAAGCATTTTCAAGACCAAAAGTTATGCAGCAACTTGCCAAACAAGGGTTTTCTCAATCCTATACCTATTTTACCTGGAGGGTTCAAAAACACGAACTTATAGAGTATATGGTGGAGTTAACACAGAGCGAGATGAAAGAGTATTACAGGCCAAATTTCTGGCCAAATACACCAGATATTAACCCTTACCACCTTCAAGGTGCAAATGAGGCAATGCACTTAATCCGTTATGCCCTGGCTGCAACTTTATGTGGTAATTTGGGAATTTACGGACCAATTTTCGAATACATGGTCACCGCAGCTATGCCTGGAAAGGAAGAATATCTGGACTGTGAAAAATACGAGATACGACATTGGGATTGGTCTCTGGAGAATAAACTCACCCATCTTATAGAGAAAATTAATCAGGTACGGAAACAGCATAAAGCGTTTCAACAAACTAATAATATTCGCTTTTGCGGAATTGAGAACGACCAGCTCATTGCGTTTTACAAATGGGATGATGATAAAACCGATGAATTTTTGGTGGTAATAAACCTGGATCCGCATTACGCACAACGCGGTCAACTACAACTGCCGTTAGATGCCTTAGGAATAAATAACGGACAGGCCCTGGAAGTCCGAGATGTAATCACTAATAATGGGTATATTTGGCACAATGAATGGAATTTTATAGAACTTCATCCGGCACTGCCATTTCATATTTTTCATCTTAAGAAATAAATATGCCTAAAAAGAAGCAGGAATCTTTATTACAACCGCCATATACCTTTGATGTGGCATGGGAAAATTTACTGGATGATAAAAAATTTGTAAAGGTTTTTCTTTCGGATGTATTGGAAGAATATATTCTCCTACAACGATGGTATGGTGGAAAGTCGAGCAAGCTCAAATATGTAGAACTTCAAGAGTATTTCAGGATACAGCAGAACGAAGAAATGTATTACGGGTTGCTTTTAGAAGTTAACTTTGAAGAAGCATTCTATCAGCATTATTTTTTGCCAATTGCCTTTGTTTCGGACGAGAGTTTTGCTGAAAAGGACCGAATTCTACCGCTATCCATTAAAGGTCAGCAGGGTTTTATTATAGACGCGATTAATCTGGAATCTTTTCGGAAACTGGTTTTTGAAAGGATTATCCATGCTACTCCCAATGACACTACAAAAGTACAGTATCATAAAAGCATCAATTTTAATGATACAGAGTATGTTTCATCAAAGTTTATGGGCCTGGAACAGAGCAATACTTCTATTATTATCAATGATACATCTGTGATTAAATTTTTCCGCAGAATTTACGCCGATAAGAATCCGGATTATGAAATGAGCAGGTATTTGTCCGAACGCAGGGAGTATAAAAACACTCCGGCTTATCAGGGAAGCCTTAATATAATAGATTCTGAAGACGTAAACATTACTATTGCATTAATGCAGCAATTGGTACCCAACCAGGGAGATGCCTGGGATTATTTTCTTAAAGAATTGCATAAGATATTCAGCAATCTCGAATACAAGAAAATTCAAATAGACCGGTTGCCTTCCACTGAATTGTTTCTAAGATTAAAAATAGGCGATGTGCCTCCCGAGATTATTGATTGGGCCGGACTAAACATCTTCTTAAAGCTACAGGTACTTGCAAGACGTACGGCAGAAATGCATATAGCACTTGGTTCAGAATTTGAGGATACCGCATTTACCCCTACGCATTTTAACGGGGATTATGAAGTGTGGCTAAAAAACAGGTTACTTTATCAGTTCCAGAATCGGTTGAATACTGTTGAAAACAGCCTTCATAGACTCGATGGCCGGTCTTTGGAATTGGCCCAGGAATTTCTCGAAAGAAAAAATGAAATTAGAAAGCGTTTTGTCTCCTTCGACTGGACAAAATTAAAAGGTGAGCGCATAAGAGTACACGGCGACTACCATTTGGGTCAGATCCTAGTAAAAGATGACGACTTTTATTTGCTGGATTTTGAAGGAGAACCAGAAAGTACCATTAGGGACCGTAAGGTGAAACAACCTCCTTTAAAAGATATTGCAGGTATTTTCAGGTCTTTTCATTACGCTGTCTACGCCACAATATTTAACCAGGGAGACAATTACCCCTATGCGCAGGAAGACCTCTTTAAAGCAGGGGAATTGCTGTACAGATATTTCATAGGGGTGTTTATGGAAAACTATGTAAGCCTTATCCAGGAAAATAATCTTAACATTGGCTATAGCCAGGAGCGCATATTCCTATTGAAGTATTGTATGTTGGAAAAAGCCGTTTACGAATTGGGCTACGAAATGAATTCCAGACCAAGGTGGGCTGTAATTCCGTTAGAAGGAATTATGGGCATTATTAATGATAGAAACTAAGAATATTATGAGCAAAGTTGTCGTACATAGTTTATTCTCCGAATTTGATATTGATTTATTCAAAGCCGGAAAACATTACCGACTCTATGACAAACTCGGTTCCCATCCGATTGTAGTAGATGGGGTTAAAGGGACCTATTTTGCTGTTTGGGCACCATCCGCTAAATCCGTTGCAGTTGTTGGAGATTTTAACTACTGGCTCGAAGGTGATCATAAACTTAATGTGAGATGGGATGCCAGTGGCATATGGGAAGGATTTATTCCAGGAGTTGACCTTGGATCTAAATACAAATACAAAATTCTTTCAAACAACCAGGATATATCAACAGAAAAGGCAGATCCTTTTGCAAGATATTGCGAACACCCGCCCAATACAGCCTCAGTAGTATGGCATGAGGATTATAAATGGAAAGACAAAGCATGGATGGGCTACAGGGAAGAAAAGAATGGTCTGGACAGGCCCTATTCCGTGTATGAAATGCATCTGGGATCATGGAGACGTACCAAGGACAACAAATTTATGACCTACAATCAGCTGGCAGTAGAATTGGTAGCTTATTTGAAGGAGATGAATTTTACTCACGTGGAGTTTATGCCTGTGATGGAATATCCATACGATCCTTCCTGGGGGTATCAGCTTACAGGATATTTTGCGCCTACCAGCAGATTTGGAAAACCGGAAGATTTTAAATTGCTTATAGATAAATTACATCAAAATGATATTGGTGTAATCCTGGATTGGGTACCATCTCATTTTCCGGAAGATGCTCATGGCCTCGGATTCTTTGATGGCTCTCATCTCTATGAACACCCGGACAGGAGAAGAGGCTACCATCCGGATTGGAAGAGCTTAATCTTCAATTACGGAAGAAATGAGGTAAGGGCTTTTTTAATAAGCAACGCCTTATATTGGTTAGATCACTTCCATGTTGACGGACTCAGGGTAGACGCCGTCGCTTCGATGCTTTATTTGGATTATTCCAGAGAAGATGGGGAATGGGAGCCTAATATATATGGGAACAATGAAAATCTGGAATCCATTTCATTTATCAAAGAACTCAATGCCGAAGTATATGAGAGTTTTAATGGAGTGCAGATGATTGCGGAAGAATCAACCGCTTTTTCAGGAGTATCCAGACCGGTAAATCTTGGGGGACTTGGGTTTGGAATGAAATGGATGATGGGTTGGATGCACGATACACTGGAATATTTTAAGAAGGAACCTATTTACAGAAAACATCACCAAAACGATATTACCTTCAGCATGACCTATGCTTTTACGGAAAACTTTATGCTTCCTTTTTCACATGATGAGGTGGTTTACGGAAAACAGTCATTGCTGTATAGGATGCCAGGTGACGAATGGCAGCGTTTTGCGAATTTGAGATTACTCTTTGGTTATATGTTCACACATCCCGGAACCAACCTGATCTTTATGGGAGGGGAATTTGGGCAGTCATCTGAATGGAACTATGATCACAGTCTGGATTGGCATTTAACCGAATACGATTTTCACAAAGGCATTCAGGAGGTAGTAAAGGATCTTAATACGGTTTATAAATCTTACCCGGCATTGTACGAAAAGCAGTTTAGCCCCGAGGGCTTTAGCTGGATAGACTATGGGGATCATGAAAACTCCGTTCTTACTTATATCAGAAAGGGTCATGATCCAAAGAACGATCTAATAATTGCTTGCAACTTTACACCGGTGGTAAGGGAAAATTACCGGATTGGTATAGCAAAGGCCGGGAGATTAAAAGAGATTTTTAATAGTGATGATAAAAAATACGGTGGCAGCGGATTAAAGAATACGTCCATAAAGAAAAGTAAAACACCCTGGCACGGCCAAAAAAACTCCGTTGAAATCACAATTCCACCCTTGTCAGTAATTATAATCACCTAAAAACATCATCTAAATCGTTATAGTTCGTAAATGATGATAAGATCATTTCCTAATTAAACGGGAATGTCTTTTTTTTGCATTTCCAAAATGCTTTAATAGAAACCAACAATGATTACCAATACCGAATTGGAATACAAAGGGAATTTATATCCCAATCAAATTGTAGATTTTAAAAGAGATACACATAAGTTATATTTTACCACTGAGAACGGTGTTATTTTAGAGCTAACGATACTTCAGGACGGCGTAATTCGGTTCCGATTTGCCACCGAGCATGTATTTGAGCCCGACTTTTCATACTCCATTAGTGAAAATGCCAGCAATGGATATAATCATCTGGAAACATCCGAAACAAAAACCGAATATTTGGTGGAGACCTCCAAATTGAAGGTATTGGTCGACAAGAAGTCGTTAAGAACTCAGATTTCTGATCTCAAAGGCACAATTTTAAATGAAGATGAAATTGGTTTTCATTGGGAAGAAAATTATACCTACGGGGGTAATACCGTTAAAATGAGCAAAATTACCCAGCCATCTGAAAGCTTTTATGGTATGGGAGACAAGGCAACCCATTCCAATTTGAAGGGAAAAAGGGTAAATAATTGGTGTACAGACCAGTATGCTTATGGCAAAGATCAGGAACCACTATACAAAGCCGTTCCGTTTTATATTGGCTTGCACAAAAATCAGGCATACGGACTGTTTTTTGATAACACCTTCAAGACCTTTTTTGATTTTGCACATGAACGAAGAAATGTAACAAGTTTTTGGGCAGAAGGAGGAGAAATGAACTATTATTTTTTCTATGGCCCGGAAATGTCGGAGGTGGTAAAACTCTATACCAATTTAACCGGCACTCCTGAGCTTCCACCAATGTGGGCACTTGGGTATCATCAGTCTAAATGGAGTTACTTCCCGGAGAGTAATGTAAAGAGTATTGCAGCTAAATTCAGAAAACTTAAGATTCCATGTGATGCAATTTATCTGGATATTGATTATATGGACGAGTTTCGCTGTTTTACCTGGGATAAAAAGAAATTTCCAGACCCTAAACGGATGATCGACGAGCTCAATGATGACGGTTTTAAAACTGTCGTTATGATTGATCCGGGAATAAAAGTGGATCGCGATTATTGGGTGTACAATGAAGCAGTTGAAAATGATTATTTCTGCAAACGTGGAGATGGCCCTTTTATGAGAGGAAAAGTATGGCCGGGACAATGTAACTTTCCTGATTTTACCAATCCCAAAGTGCGCGAATGGTGGGCTGAACTCTATAAGGAGTTTATGACCGAAACCGGGGTGCATGCGGTTTGGAACGACATGAATGAACCCGCCGTTATGGAGGTCCCAACAAAGACGGCACCTTTAGATACCCGGCACAATTATGACGGACATCCCTGTACACATAGAAAAGCTCATAACGTATACGGAATGCAAATGGTTAGGGCTACCTATGAGGGCGTCAAGAAATATGTATACCCAAAAAGACCCTTTGTTATTACCAGGGCTGCTTTTTCGGGCACTCAGAGATATTCATCTACATGGACCGGAGATAATGTGGCCACCTGGGAACATTTGTGGATTGCCAATGTACAGGCGCAGCGGATGTGTATGAGTGGATATTCTTTTGTTGGTTCTGACATTGGTGGCTTCGCAGAACAACCTAATGGTGAACTCTTTACCAGATGGATCCAACTGGGGATTTTTCATCCTTTTTGCCGTGTACATTCCAGTGGGGACCACGGGGATCAGGAACCCTGGTCTTTTGGGAAAGAGGTAACGGATATTGTCAGAAAATTTATTGAAATCCGATACCAGTTATTGCCCTACCTGTATACTATGTTCTGGAGGTATTCAAATGCAGGGACCCCAATGTTGCAGTCATTGTTTTATTATGATCAGGAGGATACTCAAACCCATTTCAGAACTGACGAATTTATTTTTGGGAAACAAATTCTAGTTTGTCCTATTCAGGAGCCAAATTCCCAGGGAAGAAGAATGTATATTCCCAGAGGAAACTGGTTTAATTATTGGACAGAAGAAGTTGTAGAAGGCGGGAGTGAAAAATGGGTAGCCGCTGATCTGGATAAACTACCATTATTCATAAAAGAGGGGTCTATTATACCTAAATACCCTATTCAGCAATATGTGGGTGAAAAGGAGATTAATGAGATGATCCTGGATGTGTATTATAAACTTGGGGAAGAAAAATCACTGATCTATGAGGATGCCCAGGACGGTTATGATTATAAAAAGGAAGGTTATAGTCTGAGAAGACTTAAGCTACTTGGAAAGAGCAAGGAACTGATTATTCAGCAGTTTAAAGATGGTTCCTTTGTAACTCCGTACAATAACTTTAAAATAAAACTGCACGGTCTGCCTTTTAAAATTTCTGGCATAGAAGTTGACAATGTTAAAGTAGCGCTTAAAGATGTAAAACTGAATGGCAATAATGCGATTGAGGTCAAAAAGGATTTCACGGAATTGCACATAACAGGAAAATAATTTTTGTATTTTACTAGCGAAACACTAACACATTAGATATGAAAAAAATAATATTAATTCTGGCCGTAATCCTGGCGGTATCGGCCTGTAAAGTAAATCCTTTTACCGGTAAGAAGGTGCTGAACTTTTATCCCAATAGTCAGATTTTCCCAATGGCATTTGCACAATACGATCAATTCCTTGGAGAGAATAAAGTGTTGGAAGGAACAGACGATGCCAGGATGATCACCAAAGTAGGGCAACGAATTTCATCCGCCGCTGAGCGATGGCTTACAGCTAATGGTTATCCGGGTTACTTAAAAGATTACAAATGGGAATACAATCTTGTAAAAGATACCTTGGTTAACGCATGGTGCATGCCGGGAGGTAAAATAGTATTTTATACCGGAATATTGCCGATAACACAAACCGAGACAGGAGTGGCAGTTGTGATGGGACATGAAGTTGCACATGCGCTGGCAGATCACGGTGCTCAGCGAATGAGCGCTGGTACCTTACAGCAAATAGGAGCTGTGGCGGGGAACGTAGCTATTCAGGATCCTCAAAAACGAAATATGTTTAACCAGGCTTATGGAATTGGTTCAACCGTTGGTTTGATGTTGCCATTTAGCAGGGGACACGAAACCGAGGCAGACAGGATAGGATTACAAATTATGGCAATTGCAGGATACAATCCTGATGAGGCCTCAGAACTATGGAAAAGGATGAAGGCAAAAGCAGGAGGTAATGCACCTCCGGAATTTTTAAGTACCCACCCTTCTAATGATACCAGAATTCACAATTTGACCAAATGGGCACCACTTGCGAAAGAAGAAGCCGCCAAATATGGGGTAACTTCATTTGAATAAGCTTTTGAAAGTGCTTAAGAACTTTTAAAATTGTAATTTGAAAGCTGTCTGTAAAAATCGGGCAGCTTTCAGTTTTTTATGGTTAAGGCAGTTGCAATTAAGGGAAGTAAAAAATTATTAAATGCCTGGGCGTTCTACGACTGGGCAAATTCTGTTTATAGCCTGGTGATTGCCTCGGCAATTTTTCCAATATTTTACGGCGCCCTGTTCAGGATTGCAGAAATTGATAAAGTAGCTGTTTTTGGGGGAGAAATTGCAAGAGCTCCTTTGATCAGCTATGTGACTTCAGCTGCATTTTTATTTATTGCAATAATTACCCCACTTTTATCCGGAATTGCTGATTATATGGGTAATAAGAGGATCTTTATGAAGTTCTTCTGTTATTTGGGAGGGCTTTCTTGTATGGGGCTTTACTGGTTCTCACTGGAGCATATTTACCTTGGACTTTGCTGTTATTTCTTTGGGCTTGTCGGCTTCTGGGTCAGTTTTGCAATAAACAATTCTTATTTACCGGATATAGCTTTTCCGGAGCAACAAGACGGCATTAGCGCCAAGGGTTTTTCGATGGGGTACATAGGGAGTGTACTTCTATTGTTATTTAACCTGGCGATGGTCCTTAATCCTGCCGTATTTGGAATTGAATCTGATGCCGGGGAATTAGCAGAAATAAAGGCCATGAAATATTCCTTTCTGTCCGTTGGCATCTGGTGGATAGTATTTAGTCAATATACATTCTACCATCTTCCAAAAGGATTTAAAAAAGAAGGTGTCAGGAAAAATATTATTCTCAACGGCTTTAAAGAGTTAAAAGGTGTTTGGTATCAATTAGGGGAGGAAATACGTCTTAAACGCTATTTAGGTGCCTTTTTTGTATATAGCATGGCGGTGCAAACGGTTATGCTGATTGCCACATATTTTGGAGAAGAAGAAATAAACTGGGGGTCCGATGGGGAGCGTACCACAGGCCTTATTGTCAGTATTTTAGTCATACAGATTGTAGCCATCCTTGGAGCTACTTTAACTGCCAGGGCATCTAGTGCCTTCGGAAATATAAAAACGCTGATCGTTATAAATATACTTTGGATATTTATCTGTATATATGCCTATTTTGTTGTTAGCCCTATGGATTTTTACATTGCTGCAGGATGCGTGGGTATTGTCATGGGCGGTATACAGGCGCTCTCGAGATCCACTTATTCCAAGTTTATTCCCGAGACTACTGACACAACCTCATTTTTTAGTTTTTACGATGTTGCCGAAAAAGTCGGGATAGTGATTGGCACTTTTCTATATGGTTTTGTAGCCCAGTTTACAGGAAGCATGCGTAATGCTACAATCTTTCTCGGTCTCTTTTTTATTGTTGGTGTACTGCTGCTGACAAGGGTAAATAAAAAAACCCCGTCCCTGAAAGAACGAGGTTCCAATTGATGTTCGTTTTTTGATGGTCTTTGCTTTATCCTCTCGAAATATCTCCGGACCCCGAGCTCTTACTGTCAATTTTTGTCGGGTTTCCTCTATAGTGTATATCTCCTGAGCCAGAAACTCTTGCCTTCAGCATTCCATTTACCGTAACTCTAATGTCTGCTGAACCAGATACCTGTGCTTCTACATTTTCGGCTTCCAATTCATAAGCTTTTATGTCTCCTGAACCGGATATGCTGACATCAAAGTCACCAGCGCTACCACTTAATGAAATATCTCCGGAACCAGACATAGAAGTGGATAATGTATTCGCCTCGACTTCCAGGGTAATATCACCGGAACCAGACATACTTGTACTGAAATCATCGGCTTTCAATTTTGTTTTTCCAACAATATCTCCGGACCCGGAAAGGGAAACTCCTTTAATGCTCTCGACGGGAACAGTAATATGTATTCCGTCTTTCCAATTGGAGGGTTGCAGGTTTTTACCTTTCTCAACTTTTATGACCAGTTTGCCATCTTTTACTTCTGTGATAATATGATCAAGAAGGTTTTCTTCTCCTTTAAGGGTTAGTTCTCCTTCATTGCCATCTACCAGTTCCACATCAAAGAATCCGGATACTGAAACAGCCTCATAATCCCCTGTTGATCTTTCTATGGTTACCACATTGCCATTTCCCTTAACTTTTTTCCATTGCGCATTGGTAATCGCTACAACGAACAATGCTAAACTTAGTGTTATTACTTTTTTCATTTGTTTTTAATTATTTGGCCTAAAAATTAAGGCTTTTGATTTAATATTTGCTGAATGATATACTTCCGTAATCGCTGGTAATATAAATTTTGTTGCCACTACCAGATTTCCCGTAAAAGCCTTTGTAATATCGGTCACTCGACTTTTCTTTGCTTATGCTCATCTCAAAATCATCCTTTCCACTTACGCCTGCATATTCTGTTGTTATCTCAAAATCGAAATGATACTGTGAATCGTATCCAATTTTAATGCCGGTATAATCTGTTCGAATATTGATATTACCTGCATCCTGGGCCATCCTTCCTATCTTTATTGATCCATAGTCCGCATTTACTTCCACATTGCCGTGTATGGTACCTAATTTAACATTAATATAGTCTCCATTTCCACTGACATTACCCGCTTCTTCAACATCCAGGTTTCCATAATCACTGGAGTATTCCAAATTCCCCATTTTTCCTATAGTAGAATGTGTGTAATCGGCACTGATTACCAGATCCCCGGCCTTCTCTATGGTAAAGCCAGAATAGTCTGCAGAGATCTTACCACTGTTAATATAACCTATAGTTGATTTAGAGGTGTAATCAAAATTCAACTGGTTGTTTCTGCCGTGCAATTCTCCTACTTCTAGCCTGCCGTAATCACAGCTGATCTTTGCATGCCCGTCTACCCTGTCCAGGTAAATATTTCCATAATCATTACTGAGGTGAACACTGTTCTTAACCGGCATTTTAATGGTATAATTAATCTGCATATTCACATTGTTATTTTTGCCCCAGTTCCAACCCCATCCTTTGTCCTTGTTAAATATGGTTTTGGCAGAGACCATACTGCTGCTGGCTTCAAAATCTACAGTGATCTCATCGAGTTTTCGCTGTACTTTCTCTTCATTATTGCCATTGGTTTTAATATGCACCTCTATGACCACTTTATTTTCGTTCCAGGAGGTCAGATTGAGGTTTCCATAGCTGTTACTTATTTTTAGGAGCGCATCGGAATTAACATTGTATTCCTTTTTGATGGTTTTCTCCTTGGTATGCTTACCTTTTAGCATCCCGTCATTTGCCACCAGTAAACCTGGAAGGACAAACATCATTAAAAACGTATATTTAAATAGTAAAGTTCTCATTTGCATAATTTTAATTGTTTTATTTCTCAAATGTAAATCACCATATGTACTATTGTAAAGACATTTACAATATGCTACTTTGACTCATTTCATCATCAAATGATTTTAAGTTATTTATATTATCAATTTGGCTCATCACATCCTGTAAAAGATCTATTCTGGTTTGGAAATTGGTGATCATTGCACTCAATATAAGTTTGCTGTTACCGCCATTTAAAAGGTCTTGCTCCAATTTGGAATAATTTGTTTCCAGTTTTTTTAATTGAATCATGGCATCATCTATCATCTTCTTATTCTCAGCCGTACTTTTACTCTCTAACTGCTGTACCTGCTGCTCTATAAGGCTGGCAAAGTAAAATTGAGATTCCGAGACCTCCGGTGAGATTTTTGCCAGCTGTTCCTCTACACTTGGATTGGAGTTTACTATACCAACACCTACTGCAAACAGTACTGCGATTGTGGCGGCTATGGAAAGCGGTTTCCACCAGGAATTTTTCTTTTTCTCTAAAGTGACTACATCAGACCGACTCAACTTTTCAAGGAATCTTTCCTTATGTCCTACTGGCGGAGTAGCCATATCAAAACTACCTTCAAGCTGGTTAAAAAGCTCTTCTATATTTTCTTCTTGCATAATTCAGGCATTTATCATTTTCTTCCTTAAACTTTCTTTTGCTCTGGATATCGTGGTTCTGCAATTAGAATAACTGATATCCATAATCTGACTCACTTCCTCGTAATCGTATCCTTCGATTAAATGTAAGGTCAAAGAAATTCTGTAATTGTCTTTTAGTCTTTTCATGGTTTCCAGTACTTTTTGAGCCTTTAGTTCTGTACTGCCATGATCTGAAGCAACTTCATCATTATCTTCGACCTTGTACATTATGTCATCCAGATTAACTTCCTGCTTTTTTTGTTGCTTTCGATAATGGTAAATACTATTATTGATCACAATTCGTTTTAACCAGGCTCCGAAGGTAACGTCCCCTTTAAATGTGTGCAGTTTAGTAAAAGCGTTCAAAAACGATTCCTGCATCACATCTTCGGCTTCTGCACTATCTTTCACAATCCTTACAGCTGTATTATACATGGCGCGATAATATCGATTGTAAATTTCGAGCTGCGCACTCTGTTTTCCTTCCAAACACAATTGCAACAGGTCTTCAGTATGTGTTAAACTTTGGCTCAAAAAGTAAATGGTTTGTCTTATAGATGAATCAATTTAGGGATTGTTACAGTTTTTAAGAAAATATTCCCTGAATTGGCACAACAATTGTCTAAATAGAAAGAAGTTATAAGCGACGCGATGATTTTAATCGTTGAAAACCAGCTTCTTATAGTGAATTAGTGGTAATTTAAAGTGAATGTAATCTGTCTGCAAATGACAGAATGACGGATAATATTGATATGGGAGATGCTAAATTTTCAAATTTTGACAATATGTCGCTAGGGGGCATTGAGGAAGATGCAGAATTAATTCCTCTTTTAACACCAGAAGATGAGGAAGAAATGAACAAGGAAGGACTGCCCGAGACGTTGCCTATCTTACCTCTTCGCAATACCGTACTCTTCCCCGGAGTAGTTATCCCAATTACCGCCGGGCGCGATAAATCTATAAGCCTGGTCAAGGACGCGAATAATGGCACAAAGGTTATTGGGGTGGTTTCTCAAAAGGATGAAGAAGTAGAAAATCCGGGGATTAAGGACATCAATACGTTGGGTACCGTGGCAAGAATTCTCAGGGTACTACAAATGCCTGATGGCAATACCACAGTAATCATTCAGGGAAAAAAACGATTTGAAATCGCGGAAGTACTTACGGAGCAACCTTATATGAGTGCAACTATCCGTGAGGCTAACGAAGTACGCCCAAATAGCCAGGATAAAGAGTTTACAGCAATAATAGATTCGATAAAGGAACTTGCATTACTGATAATAAAGAATAACCCCAATATTCCTTCTGAGGCTTCATTTGCCATTAAAAATATTGAGAGTAATTCTTTCCTGATCAACTTTGTTTCCTCTAACCTAAACCTCAGTGTAAAGGAAAAACAGGAATTATTGGAAATAGGCAATTTACAGGAGCGTGCGCTTACCACCTTAAAATATATGAATGTAGAGCTTCAGAAACTGGAGCTAAAGAATGATATTCAGTCAAAGGTACGTACTGATATGGATCAGCAACAGCGCGAATACTTCTTACATCAGCAAATGAAAACCATTCAGGAAGAACTGGGTGGGGTCTCCTATGATGAAGAAATTCAGGAAATGCAGTTGAAAGCCAAGAAAAAAAAATGGGGTAAAAAGGTAAAGGAGCATTTTGACAAGGAGTTGGCAAAAATGCAACGTATGAATCCTCAGGTTGCCGAATATTCTATTCAGCGAAATTATCTGGACCTTATTCTGGAGTTGCCATGGAACGACTATTCGACCGACAAATTTGACCTGAAGCGCGCCGAGAAAATATTAAACCGTGATCATTACGGGTTGGAGGATGTTAAGCGAAGGATTATAGAATATCTGGCGGTACTGAAACTTCGAAACGATATGAAATCACCTATTCTCTGTCTTTATGGTCCTCCCGGAGTAGGTAAAACTTCCCTGGGTAAATCTGTTGCAGAAGCACTGGGCAGGCAATATGTAAGAATGTCTCTTGGTGGTTTAAGGGATGAAGGAGAAATCAGGGGGCATCGTAAAACCTATATTGGTGCTATGCCCGGGCGGATTGTACAAAGTATCAGGAAGGCAGGGACTTCTAATCCTGTCTTTATTTTGGACGAAATAGATAAATTGTCGAACAGCCATCAGGGAGACCCCTCTTCTGCCATGCTCGAAGTACTGGATCCGGAACAGAACAGCGAATTTCATGACAACTTCCTTGAATTGGGATACGACCTTTCTAAAGTTATGTTCATAGCCACCGCCAATAATCTGTCAACAATACAACCGGCGCTGTTAGACAGAATGGAGATAATCAATGTTACAGGTTATACCATAGAAGAAAAAGTAGAGATAGCAAAGCGTCATCTACTGCCAAAACAGCTGAAGGAACACGGGCTTACGGCCAAACATCTTAAAGTTGGTAAAAGGCAACTCGAAAAGATCGTGGAAGGATATACGCGCGAATCCGGGGTTAGGGGGTTAGAGAAACAGATTGCAAAAACTGTGCGATTTGCTGCAAAATCTATTGCAACAGAGGAAGAGTACAATATCACACTATCCAATGAAGACGTGGAAAAAATCCTCGGTCCTGCAAGAATGGAGCGAGATAAATATGAGAATAATGATGTGGCAGGGGTTGTAACCGGACTGGCCTGGACCAGGGTAGGCGGAGATATTCTTTTTATAGAGTCTATTCTATCCAAGGGAAAGGGGAACCTGAACATTACCGGGAATCTTGGTAAAGTGATGAAAGAGTCCGCAACAATTGCCATGGAGTATATAAAATCCAATGCAGAAAAATTCGATATAGATCCCGAAGTTTTTGATAAATATAATGTACATATTCACGTACCTGAAGGGGCTACACCTAAGGATGGCCCCAGCGCCGGAATAACTATGCTGACCTCCCTGGTTTCCTTATTTGCACAAAAGAAAGTAAAGAAAAGCCTGGCCATGACAGGTGAAATTACCCTCAGGGGAAAAGTACTTCCGGTAGGTGGGATCAAAGAGAAAATCCTGGCTGCGAAAAGAGCGAGAATCAAAGAGATTATTATATCAGAAGACAACAGAAAAGACATTGTAGAGATCAAAGAGGAGTACCTGAAAGGGCTCAAATTTCATTTTGTTTCTGATATGAGTGAGGTAATAGATATCGCCATTACCAGTCAGAAAGTAAAAGACGCCAAGAAACTGTAAACGACCGTTTAAATTGATTGTCGGGATTTATATCCTTAAACTATTCTCCAAATCGCCAATTCTCTCTATTTTTAACCAATGGGAAAGATTACGGTAGCCATTGACGGGTATTCTTCAACCGGAAAGAGTACATTGGCAAAACAACTTGCAAAGGCGTTAGGCTACATCTACGTGGATACTGGCGCTATGTACCGCGCTGTAACCCTGTTTGCCCTGCGCAATGGGTTCATTGGGGGTGATAAAAATAATATCTCCGCTCTTATTAATTTACTGCCGAGAATAAGATTAAAGTTTTTATATAACAAGGATTTGGGCTTTTCCGAAATGTATCTCAATGATGAGAATGTGGAAAAGGAGATCAGGACCCTTCGGGTATCTAAATATGTCAGTCAGGTTGCAACTATTGAGCAGGTACGTTTTAAACTTGTAGACATGCAAAAGAAGATGGGGGAGAAACAGGGAATTGTAATGGACGGCAGGGATATTGGGACGGTGGTATTTCCCAGGGCGGAATTAAAAATATTTATGACCGCATCACCAGAAGTCAGAGCGCATCGCAGATATAAGGAATTGTTAGATAAGGGGGAGTCTGTGAGTTTTGAGGATGTGCTGAAAAATGTACAGAACAGAGATTATATTGATTCGCACAGGGAGATATCCCCCTTGATCAAGGCCGATGATGCCATTGAGTTCGACAATGGGGACATGGGTCTTGAGGAGCAATTTGAAAGAATCTACAATTATGCACTCAGAGTAATAGAACAGCATAAAAAAAAGCCCTGAAAGTCAATATTACATTGCTTACAAGGCCCCTGGTGTTTTATATGTTCTGAGATTACAGGTTGGGAATCACTAGTACCTGATCTGGATGAATAACATCCGGATTGCTCAAAAGATTTGTATTGGCAGAGAAGATCTGCTTGTATTTCATAGGATCACCATAATAGTGCTTTGCTATTTTGCTTAGAGATTCACCACTTTTGACCACATGCCTGTGAAACACCGACTCGTCCTCAACGCTGATATTTGCCTTGATGTCCGAAGGGTGATCTCCACCAATTTCTTTTATTTTGTCCCAAATTAAGTTCTTTTCATACTGGGTGCCAGCCTGCCCTTTTACCTTCAGTACGCCACCTTCTTCAGTGACATTACCATCTTTAATCCCCAATTGTTCCCCAAGAGTCAATACTGGTTGATACTTCGATTTAACACTCATAATTACTTTTTTAACGGTTAATATTTATGGATGGAAATATACAAATTCTCTTAGGATTTTACCACAATTTAAATGAAATAGGTGCTGAAGCCATAAAGGATTAAAAATGATGTTGTTAAAACAAGAATTTAATTGTATTTTTGCACTCCTTTTTTGCGAATAATCAAGAGATAAAAGGGAGTAGATAAAAACTAATAACAGCTTCTGCGGTAATCGTTTGACTCTTGTAAAACTGTAGAATACAAATTAATATCAGCAAATGGCTGAAGACAAAACAACAACTGAGGTAGAAGAAACTGCCGAAGTACAACAGGAAGTAAAAGAAACTGCACCAAAACAGGATCCTAAGGAGTTTTTGGAAAACTTTGATTGGGATAAGTACGAAGAGGGGATAGAACGGGTAGACGAGTCCAAATTGGAAGAGTTTGAAAAACTCGTGGCAGAGAATTTCGTGGATACCGCTGACGAAGAAGTGGTTCAGGGTACAGTAACACATTTAACAGACCGCGAAGCTATCATTGATATCAACGCAAAATCTGAGGGGGTTATTTCTCTAAATGAATTCCGTTACAATCAAGACCTTAAAATTGGAGATAAGGTTGAGGTGTTGATTGACATCAGGGAAGATAAAAGTGGTCAGTTGGTTCTTTCGCACAGAAAGGCCAGAACCATCATGGCATGGGACAGGGTAAATGCCGCTCATGATAATGAAGAGGTTGTGACAGGTTTTGTAAAATGCAGAACCAAAGGAGGTATGATCGTCGATGTTTTCGGCATTGAGGCGTTCCTTCCGGGATCACAGATAGATGTTAAGCCGATCCGTGATTACGATCAGTATGTAGGCAAGAACATGGAATTTAAGGTAGTCAAGATAAACCATGAATTTAAGAATGTTGTGGTGTCTCATAAAGCCTTGATTGAGGCTGATATTGAAGAGCAGAAGAAAGAGATCATCAGCCAGTTAGAAAAAGGACAGGTATTGGAAGGTGTTGTCAAAAACATTACCTCTTACGGTGTATTTATCGACCTTGGAGGAGTGGACGGACTAGTACACATCACTGACCTTAGCTGGAGCAGGATCAACCATCCAAATGAAGTTGTAGAGTTAGATCAGAAACTCAATGTGGTTATCCTTGATTTTGACGACAATAAATCCAGAATTCAGCTTGGGCTTAAACAATTGGAAAAACATCCATGGGATGCCCTTGGGGATGAGATCAAAATAGGCGATAAGGTAAAAGGAAAAGTTGTAGTCATTGCTGACTATGGTGCTTTCCTCGAAGTAGCAGAAGGGGTAGAAGGACTTATCCACGTTTCTGAAATGTCCTGGTCTACACATTTGAGATCTGCTCAGGATTTTGTAAAAGTGGGAGATAAGTTAGAGGCAGTTGTTTTAACACTCGATAGAGAGGATCGCAAGATGTCTCTTGGAATTAAGCAATTAACCCCTGACCCATGGACAGACATCACTACAAAATATCCTGTTGGTTCCAAACACAAAGGGATTGTGAGGAACTTTACCAATTTTGGAGTATTCGTTGAATTGGAAGAAGGTATAGACGGTTTAATTTATATATCTGATCTTTCCTGGACCAAGAAGATAAAGCATCCTTCAGAATTTGTAACAGTAGGGGATACTTTGGAAGTAGAAGTACTCGAGTTAGATGTTGAAGGGCGTAAACTTAGTTTAGGTCACAAACAGACCACTGAGAACCCCTGGGACAAATACGAAAAAGAATTTGCTCTTGGAACCACTCATAAATCATCTATAACAGAAATAGTTGACAAGGGAGCTGTGATCGACTTTAACGAAGACATCACTGCTTTTGTACCACAACGCCATTTGGAGAAAGAAGATGGTAAGAAGTTGGGCAAAGGGGAAGAAGCAGAATTTAAGATTATTGAGTTCAACAAGGAATTCAAGAGAGTGGTAGCAAGCCATACCGCTATCTTCAGAGAAGAGGAACAACGCAATGTAAGGGCAGCCAGGAAAAAGGCCGCCACCGCTGCTGAGGAAAACAAACCTACATTGGGAGATGCCAATGAGCAGTTACAGGCGTTGAAAGATAAAATGGAAGGTAAGAAATAAGCAGCCTTTTATTTAAAGTTACCGTAGCCCCGGCCATACAGCCGGGGCTTTCTATTATAACTGAGTATAAACGTCTTTCTTACTTTTGATCAGTAATTAGTGAGATGATTTAGCCTTAAAAGTAAGGGCACCTATAGTAGCCATTACAAGTAATAGGACGGGATACCAATAGTGCGAACCCACTGCATACATATTATATCCGTTAATTCCCTGGGCCACCCAGGCAATTGTTAAAAATACCCACTTCGCCCAGGACAGATCTCTCCTGATGGCAAAATGTGTTAGAAAGAACATACTGATACCAGTACTCATCAAACCGGCACCTACAGAATGAAGCAGAAAAATAGAAAGACGTTCTGACCCGGATAGCAATGCAGAATTTTCAGGGTTACCCAAAAAGTTTAAATGAACGTCCAAATACCCATTGATAAATTGATCTGCGAGGCCACCGATGAACATTAGAACACTAGAAGTGTAAAGAAGTAATAATGCAATTTTATTCATACTTCATCTATATTAAAAACAAGCAGTTTCAATTAAACACTGCCTAAACAGTAATTATGTTGTAAAGTGGAATTATGAACAACTACGACATTTATTCCACTTTTGCTGCAAATACCACCGGTTTTGTTCGTGTTAATTTAAGGGAATCTACCATTTCAATTGTGCCGTTTTTGTATTTTAAAAAGTGAGGCGATTTTATATGTGATTCGTAGGCTTGCTGATTTTCGTAAATTTCGACTACCGTAATTCTGTTCGGGTTATCAGCGTCGGCCATTGCGTAGAGCGACACCACCCCGGGTTCTGTCGTTACCGAGCTGCGTATTCCTTCCTCTAATAAAGCCAGATAATCTGTTAATTGAGCAGGGTCAATTTGGAGTTCTGCCAATTGAACAATGAGTTGATTTTCTCTTTCTAACTTTTCTATCCGTTCAATAAGTTTGTTTTCCACCTCCGGTTTACAATTGCTTATTCCCATCAGGATGATACCGAGAAATAGGTTGAGAATTATTCTTTTTGCCATTTCATTTTTATTTATAATTTTATTGTGTAAGGTAACGATCCAGCGAATTGTTTTCGTCTTAGTAAATCATCATTTCGATAAATATATTCTAACAAAGACAGGGCAAATACAAAAAGTTTCCCCTTTGTTAACCGCTCTTTTTTCTCATCGGTTAATAAAGACGGGAGTTTTTAGTTCTTAATCAAGTCGCTCATTTATGGCCTCTAAAATTCGTTCGCTTCCTTGCTGAAACTGTTCTATTGTCGGGACATAATTTTCATAAAAAATACTGTACCGAAAAGCACATAAATTTTTGAATTCTCTGTTCGTAAGCATATAGTCTATAAATTCATCGTCTTTCTTATTCTGCATGATATTGGTATACCAGTCGTAACTCTTCCATCTGTCGTTCGTCTTTATAAGATCATCGATTATGATGGTTTCTACCTTTTCTGCAAAGAAAATAGAACTTGCGTAAAAATTGATGATTCTAAAAGGCAGTGAATCGTTTTTACTAACGGTGTTATCCTCAAAGTTGCGCAGTAAATTATAACCTCTTTTTTCTATGTTTAAAACCCTGACATCTGTCAAAATTGAAAGTATAAATTCATTTTCCGAAATTTCATTCTTTGTAAGGGAATCGTTTAATATTTTCTCAAATACCTCTTTTCTGTCGAGCATAAAATCTATCACCATGGCAACTTCTGAAGCATCTTTTTTAATGTCATCTGCGACGACTTTATAAATGTTATTCAACACTTTCTTTTTTTGACGCGATTCATTCCAGTTATTGATCTGCAGCGCGATTAAAATTCCGATAACCACAAGAACTATCTCGCCTATGGCATAGAGTATATACCGGGCTGCGGGTGAGGTAGATTTGCCGACTTCGTTTTCCGAAAGGAGGCGTTTTCTTATTTGTCTGAAGAACCTGAGCATAGATATTGACTTTTCCCCTCCAGGGAGGGTTGCTTACGCTACATAGCTTCAGCGGTATAGCGGCTAGGGGTGACTTGTAAATCTAAGAAAACTTGCCCGGATTTGCCAAATACCAGGAGCAGATACTTATGCCTGGGATTACGTCTAATTTATTTCTAATCGTAAAAACCTTTTCCACTGAGAATTTTCTTTATATATTTTTCAATTCGCGACTGCCGGGTATTGGATTGCACAGGCTTGGAAAAATACAGGATGTATCCTCTTTGTCGGCCAGGTGTTAGTGCGTAGAAAGCAGTTTTTAGGGCCGGTAATTCTTCAAACATGTTTTCGAGTTCTTCGGGAATGGGTTCCGGATGTTTTTTAAAAGCCACTTTCAATCCGGTCTTCTCCACTTCAATGGCCTGGAATATATAAGACCTCCAAAGCCTTTCCCTATCTATTATTTGCGCTACGCTGGTAAATCTCAGTTGCCGAGTTGACTGAGAATGCTCTCCTGGTGAGACGAGCATTTTATGAGTATCCCTGAGCAAGGCACCTTTAAAAAAGGCCAGTGCAGCGTAGTCTTTAAAGGCTGTTACCAGGAGTACGTTACTATTCTCAAAGGTATAACAGGGCTGGGACCATTTGAGTTCTTCTTTTAGCCCGCAATCCAAAGCAATCCTTCTTAGCTGAATCAGTTCTGCAGGCCAGCTGTGTACTTTACATTGAGGTGTGCGATACATGGAACAACGCCCGCAGCCTTCGTCAAGATAGAGATCAACTTTTGGATTCACACTGGATAATTAAAATGTTGCATAATTATTTAACATTGCCGTTGGCTCTCTAACGGGAGATGTTTGCTGCTTTGGCTGTTGTATTTTTTGCATTTCCTCCTCTTTGGCTTTTTGTTTTGCCGCATATTTAATATGATAAAAAGCATAGAAACCAATGCTGATTAATGTCAAAATAATATTAAGTCTGAAAATAGACTTTCTGTTTGTTTTATAGGATATGAATAGGGCTATAAATAATCCAACCACAGCAGTAATAACACCATAACCAAGAACAATTGCCCCTCCCGCAAGTCCCTGGTTTTTACCGGCATCGACTATTCCTGCATACGACAGACCAACAAAAAAAAGGTTATAAATGTCAGGAAGTATAGTAAGAAACTATAGGGTTTAAGCATCCGATGAGCCATAACTAAAAGGTGATTATTTTTTCAATAGTTTTTCCTTCTTCCACAGTAATTGTAAATGAATCATTATTCCCTTTATGATTACCTAAAGTGGTAATTTTTACGGTATAAGTTCCGGGATTTAAGACAAATACCTTTGGGTTACTATTTTCCGAAGTATAGGTCCTGTTACCCGCGACGTTTTTACCAGTGCTTTTTTCTTGAATATTTACAACTGCATCAATAAGTTCATCATTTGCTGTTTTGACTCCAATCCTGGCAATACCACTTTTAAAATCATGTGAAATTGAATTTGTTGCATTGGCTTTTACGGCTACGTCTTTAACCTCAACATTTATATCTGTACCTTTTAAATTTAATGCTAAATACGTAACCTTATAATTTCCTGCTGCAACTTCCATTTGTTGTGGTCTGCCATAGGTTCTTATATTAGCGACAACTTTTCCGGTATTTGTATCAAACATTTTAATAACTGCATCCCAGGGTTCACCATTATTGGTTGTTGAAACTTCAAGGATACCACCGTCAAAACTTACATCCTGGTGTTTTATTTCGCCTTCTTTTATCTCAACAGAAATAGTAGTTCCCGGAATATTTGAATTCTCCAAAGGTTTAACTTCAATATCGTACTTTCCGGAAGGCAGATATACCCAGGCCGTATCTCTGTAAGTTCTGGCGCCGGATAATTCCTTTTTTGTGACAGAATTTCGTGGCTTTACCCAGGCATCCACAGCTGCTCCGTTTTTTACCGCATATACCGAAAAATTACCGTTGGGCTTATCAACAGTTTCGGTCGTTGCTTGTGTTAATACCTCACCCAATCCCCCTGAATTATCAGCATCGTAATAATTGCCATTACCGGCTTTTGCAGCACATATTAATTGTTCTTTTTCCCCATCTTTTAGCCCAAACCCGACAATGTGTAGTTTAAAATCTATTCCATTGGCCTTGGCATCTGTAACTACCTTACAAATATCACCATCACAGGACTCTACTCCATCGGTAATTAAGATAATGGTTGCTTTGGTGTTGCTGCCTTTTAGTGAATTAAGAGCCAAAACTGCACTGCGTGCCAAAGGGGTTTTACCGGTTGGGTTGAGGTTTTTAACAGCAGTGGTAACACTGGCTTTTGTATCATTAGTGAGACTTACCATGTATTCAATATCGTCGCAGTCACCCTTTGTTCGGTGTCCATAGGCAATTAAACCAATATTCTGCTGGTCTGGTAAATTACCGACGGTGGTAATTAATACCTCTGAAGCTATTTCTTTTTTGGTTTTGTTTTCCATTTGTCCCCACATTGATCCACTGGCATCATAGATAAACAGGATGGGAGAGGTATTTTCCTGTGCATTAATGTTCAATGAAAAGCATAAAATTGCGAGCGATAAAATCAGATTTTTCATTTTGACTGGTTTAAAATATTGAAAGCATTCCTTGGATTAATCATAATGAAGGCCAACAATTCTGCTGTGATCTCCGTGATGTAAAACTTTTAGGATTTTTCGGTCTGGAAATCGAGCTTTATAAATGTATGAATTTTTAAATAGGAGAGAAGTTAACTTGGTTAAATGCTGTACGTTTTTCCTTGAAGAGATTATTCCTATCTGACCAAAGTCATTGTAAATCATAATTGTTGTATGTTATTTAGTAACTAGATAATTAAAAATATTTATGATGAAAGGAGCAATTTTTTTTTCGAGCAAATATGGCAGCACCGCACAATATGCAGACTGGATTGGCCAGGCAACTAATTTGCCTGTTATTAATGTAAAAGACGGGAATGTTGATCTGTCCAAATACGATTTTTTGATAATTGGGAGTCCGGTAATCTATTACAAACTCACCATCCACAAGTGGGTAAAAAGAAATTTATCTTCGATCGGGAACAAAGCTGTCATTTTCTTCAGCGTTTCGGGCGCACCGGCGGGCTCCAAACTCGATGGTTGGATAGCGGACAGTCTGCCAAAAAGATTTATTTCAAAAATGAATCACGTTGCACTGCGTGGAAGACAAATACCGAAGGAACTTAGCTTATTTGACTGGCTGATGCTAAAGATAGCAGGCCTGACAAACCCTGACCCTATTGCTCGGAAGCAAGAATTTAAAGGTTTTGACTTTATGGATAAATCCAGTATTGAGCCCATTTTAAAACTGGTAGAGCAATTTAAATCGGCTGAATTGTTTTCATAATCTTACTGAAGTCTTTAGGAAGAGGAACGGATTGTAATTATAAAATACAATTTTTCTCACCTAACAACCCACCCCTTTATCACCTCCTGGAGGGAAAGGCCCATTTTTTTTGGTTGTGTTATTAAAATACATATTACGGCCAGAATAATATCATCAAGCATATAAATCAATTAGAGGCCTATCGGCTAATCACGTTTGCTTAACCACTTTTCAACTGGGGTTCTTGACGGATACGACGGAAATTTTTATCATAGAAATTAACTATTCCCCTCCCGGGAGGGGTTCGGGGTGGGTTGTATGGCTCCACTTTATTTTTAATTACCAATAGCCAATTCAGATTGTCGTGCATTTCTGATTTATTCAGAAACTTTCCGAAAGGCTTTTGTCAATTGTGAACTTCCTAAAAATTAAAGTGTTAGTTGAATCATTTCTGACGTAATGGATTAATTCCAAGTTTTTCACAGGAGCATTTAGCTTCATTTTCTCTAATGCTCACTAAAGAATCTTCTGAAGTAGATATTATATGGTAACCATAGCGACCGTCTGTAGCAATCCATTGATAAACATCATTGGTTTTAGACAAATTTGAGAGCACAGGACCAATAGTAGTATCGTCATCAGAATGTGCGACCAATCACCAATACTTTTTTGGACTTACTTTCCTCTTCACAATTCCAAAATAGCAAGGTTGCTAAAACAAGACAAATTATATATTTCATAATTCAATGATTTTGCTAATTGTGCACAACGGTTTGTCTATAAGTTGTAACTTCTTGCTGGTCGCAGTTGCTTATAGGTTTTTTGGGCATAGTTTTTCTCATTTTTCCTTAAATGCCCTCATCATATCTATGGTTGATTTATGAGGTCTTCCCGCAGCTTTTTCAAAATCGGAAGGTAAATCATTAACTCCTTTCTTAATTCCATTATAAATGCCCGCAATAATAGTGCCTATAAAATCACCTAACTCTGCCTTTCTCTCCTTTTCATAAATGTTGACCGGTACTGAATTGAATGTAAGATTCGTATTAAAGACTTGATTGATAAGTTCTGCTAATTTGGCCTGTGTAATTGGTTCACCTAATAAATTGTATGTCCTGCTGTTGTGCTGGTCGTTCAACAGCATTTGTGTATATGCAAAACCTAATTCTTCTCTGCTGGTATAACCACATTTTCCATCATCTGCGCAGTTCCTGATTTCACCTTCTCTTACATAAGTATCAATATACTCAAGGTCGGGTTCGATGTAAATTCCATTTCTTCCTATAACCCAATTCATACCTGATTCTTTTACGTCTTTTTCAGTTTGGCGATTACTTTTTACTATAGGACTAAATGCGGTTTCTTCCTCATCACCTACTATGCTGGTGTAGACTATTTTCCCTACCCCATTTTGTTTGGCAGCTTCAATTATGTTCCTATGTTGCCCAATCCTTTTTTGGGGGTCATCCATTCCTGAAATTAGCAGTACAGAATTAACACCTTTTAATGCAACATTAAAATCATCTCTTTTATTGTAATCACCAATTCTGACTTCAATACCGAGGTGAGCTGCCTTGGCCGGCGTCCTGACAATCCCAATGATATTATCTTTTCCAATCTCTCTTTTGAGTTCATTTACAATGGATGATCCTAATTTTCCGTTTGCTGCGGTCACTGCTATTTTCATGTTCTGTTTTTAATTATGCCGAACGGTTCTGGCTATGCGCAGTGTCCCGAAGGGCATTGCGTATAGGTTTTGTTGGCGGTAGTATTTTTATTTTTCATTGTATCCTTTTCCTTCAAAGATTTTCGGCATTAGTTTCTCTATTCTGTCTTCCCGTGTTTTTGATTGTTTTGCCTTAGAGAAATAGAGTAAATATCCTCTTTGTCTGCCAGGTGTTAAATTATCAAATGCAGTTTTAAAATCGGGGTTTTTTAAAAACGCTTGTTCAAGTTCTTCTGGCTTTCCATATTCAGAAGTCTTTTTCATCTTCACTTCTAAACCTGCTTTTTCAACTTCAACTGCTTCATAAACGTAAGCTCTGATAGTCTGCTCTAATTCTTTGATTTCATCAATACTGGTAAATCGTATTTGTCTTGCGGATTGAACGTTTTCAGTTTGTTGAATTAATAATTTGTCTGAGTCATTGAGTAATACTCCCTTATGAAAAAGAAGGGCACAGTAATCTTTAAACCCATGGATTAAAACAATATTATTTCCTTTAATGGTGTAACATGGACATCCCCATTTCAACTCTTCTGTTAAACCGCAGTCAATTATAATCGCTCTTAGCTTTTTATATTCTTTCTGCCACTTTGTGTCCTTATCAAAGAACCAATCTACTTTTTGATTCATGCTTTTTTTATTACCGCCAACTTCTTATATCATCACTAAATTAATACATATCCCCTTATATAGTGCGGATAACAGCATGATTTATACGTCTCATCCCCTTCGCGATAAAATTATATATCAGCAAATATTTTTAACTCTCTGTGCAATTAGGGCCCATTTTCACATACTTTCCACAGAAATCCTTATTTTTGCCTTTCAAAAGTGCCGGTCACCAGCTCATGAGTCAAAAAGTACTACTTTCCTCAAAAGAGATACATATAATTCTGCACCGATTGGCTTGCCAACTTTTAGAAAACCATTTAGATTTCACAAATACTGTCCTGATAGGTTTGCAGCCCAGAGGTACCTTCCTGGCAGAGCGACTTACAAAAATCCTGAAAGAAGACTATAAAGTAAAACATATAGACCTGGGGTTTTTGGATATTACTTTTTACAGAGACGATTTCAGAAGGGGAGATAAACCACTGGAAGCAAGCAGTACTGAGCTCGATTTTCTTGTGGAAGGAAAAAATGTTGTACTTATAGATGATGTACTCTATACCGGCAGAAGTATAAGAGCAGCGCTTACCGCTATTCAATCCTTCGGCAGACCAAGGGAGATAGAATTATTAACCCTTATAGACAGGAGGTTTAGCAGGCATTTACCCATACAGCCCAATTACCGGGGCAGACAGGTAGACGCAATTAATGAGGAAAAGGTGAAAGTACTCTGGGAAGAAAATGACGGAAAGGATGTTATATATTTGATAGACAGATGATAGACAGATGATAGACAGTGAACAGTAAGCAGTAAGCAGTGAGCAGTGAACAGTAAGCAGAGAGCAGTGAGCAGAAAGCAGTAAACATTAAACAATTATCAGTAAAAGGAAATGAGCGAACTGAGTGTAAAACACTTATTGGGAATTAAATATCTTAACGAAAAAGATATACAGCTCATTTTTGAAACTGCAGACCATTTTAAAGAAGTCATCAACAGATCCATTAAAAAAGTACCCTCACTCAGGGATATCACCATTGCCAATATCTTCTTTGAAAACAGTACCCGGACCAAACTCTCTTTTGAACTAGCCGAAAAACGTTTGTCTGCCGATGTTATAAATTTTTCCGCAGCTCAATCTTCGGTTAAAAAGGGGGAGACCTTAATAGATACTGTAAATAATATACTTTCCATGAAGGTAGATATGGTGGTGATGCGGCATCCCAATCCTGGTGCAGGTATCTTTTTATCCAAGAATGTAAAGGCGGCTATCATCAATGCCGGAGACGGAGCACATGAGCACCCTACACAGGCACTGTTAGACTCTTTTTCCATACGCGAAAAATTGGGTGATGTATCTGGTAAAAAAGTGGTTATCGTTGGAGATATCCTCCATTCCAGGGTTGCATTATCTAATATTTTTGCGCTAAAATTACAGGGAGCCACGGTTAAAGTATGTGGACCAAAAACATTACTTCCAAAGCATATAGCATCCCTAGGAGTAACTGTAGAAACAGACCTCAAAAAAGCATTAAACTGGTGTGATGTAGCTAATATGTTACGCGTTCAGAATGAACGTATGGATATGAGTTATTTTCCCACAACAAGAGAATACGCGCAACAGTTCGGGATTAATAGGGCCTTGTTGAATAGTCTTGATAAAGAGATCGTTATTATGCACCCTGGACCCATTAACCGCGGGGTGGAAATCAGCAGTGATGTGGCAGACTCCAAGCAGTCGATTATCCTGAACCAGGTAGAGAATGGAGTCGCAATCCGCATGGCTGTGATATATTTATTAGCTTCACAAATAAAATAGCTTGCAATGATTTTCGATAAAGATGGCAACACCACAATTGTGCTTCAGGAAAATGCGTCGCTTCAAACTTTTATAACAAACCTGAATCAGGCTTATAAGAACATCAAAAATGACAATATCATTTTAAACCTGTTTTCATTTACAGAACTGGGCACTGATGATATGCTCGAATTTCTGAATATTTCCAATACCCACAGGGCTGCCGGTAAGTCTTTTGTGTTGGTTACCGATAGAGTAAGTTATGATGAACTTCCGGAGGAAATCAGCGTTGTCCCAACAATGCAGGAAGCAAAGGACTTTATAGAAATGGAAGAGATTGAGCGCGATCTGGGGATTTAGCAGAAAACAGTTAGCAGTAAGCAGTAAGCAGTAAACAGTGAACAGTAAACAATTAACCCCTTGATTTGAATTATCATTTGGCACAGATTAATATTGCAAAAATGCTTGCGCCCATAGAAAGTCCGGTTATGGCCGATTTCGTAAACAACCTTGACAGGATAAATGCAGTTGCGGAACAGTCCGGGGGTTTTATCTGGCGGTTAAAGGATGAGGACAATAATGCGACTGCCCTGAAAATATTTGAAGATGATTTTTTAATTGTCAATATGTCGGTTTGGAACTCAATGGAAGCCTTGTACAATTTTACCTATCAAACTGCACATGTCGCAATATTCAAAAGGAAAAAGGAATGGTTCTCGAAAATGACTCAGATGCATATGGCCTGCTGGTACGTTCCGGAAGGAAAAATACCAACAACCGAACAAGCAAAACAACGACTGGCCTATCTCGATAGCCATGGCGAAACACCCTATGCATTTACTTTTAAAGGCAAGTTTTCTGCAGCCGAGGCAGCTAATTTTATTCCCGTATTTAAATGATTTTATTAATTTTTCAATTGTGAAACTTACTATCCTGGGCTGCTATGCGGCCACACCTACCACCTTGTTCAATCCAAGCTCCCAGCTGCTCGAGATAAAGAATCATTTGTTCCTGATAGATTGCGGGGAAGGTACCCAGGTACAACTCAGGAAGCACAAAATTAAATTTTCAAGGATCAATCATATATTTATTTCACATTTACACGGGGACCATTTTTTTGGATTACCCGGACTAATATCGAGCTTTCGACTATTGGGAAGGGAAAGGGAATTACATGTTTACGGTCCAAAAGGCATCAAAGAAGCAATTACACTCTTGCTTAAACTGGGTAATTCATGGACCAATTATCCACTGTTGTTTCATGAACTGACTTTGGATAGCAGTGAAATAATATTTGAAGATGAAAAAGTGATTGTTACTACGCTCCCCTTAGACCACAGGGTGTATACTAACGGATTTCTTTTCAGGGAGAAGGAGGGTGAACGTAAACTTAATGTCGCTGCTACCAAAAAGTTTAAGATTGATAAGAGCCAGTTTCAAAATATAAAAAAAGGAGCTGATGTTGTTTTGGATGATAGTACTTTTTTACCCAACAGCAGTATTAGTCATGATCCGCCTAAACCCAAAAGCTATGCTTATTGCAGTGATACTGCTTATAAGCCAGAATTGGTAAAGCTTATAAAAGGGGTGGATGTACTTTATCACGAAGCTACCTTTCTTGATACCGAGCTCCAATTAGCCAGTAAAACAAAGCATTCCACCGCCAAAGAAGCCGCTCTGATTGCCCAAAAGGCAGCTGTTGGCAGTCTAATCCTCGGACATTATTCGAGCAGATATAAAGTATTGGATCTATTCAAAGAAGAGGCATCGGAACATTTTTCCAATGTATCCCTGGCACGGGACGGTAAAGTATTTCAATTGTAATAACTGGAAGTTGATTATTGAATGTCCTGCTTTTTCTCCACTGCCTCCTTAAACTTGTCTAACCACTTTTGCACTTGTTTTCTAAACATACCCGGAAATAATCTGGACATTAGCTTTGGAAGAAAACCAATAAATTCAGAATAGTGAATTACCTGAACTAGCTGGGTTGTTGAAGCGTCGATGGCGGTAAAAGTACAATGCATAGTATTGACCATATTCTTATGCTCGTAAAGCGCCTTAAATTCTGCCGGAAGTTTATTGATTAAAATGGTCTCTGATAACTCCAGGTTTTTATACAATAGTTTGGAGGTACTCCCTGCGTCCCAGGGCACACCATTAAGATATTCCTTGCTTATAAACCCTTCCTGACTCTCCTTCATTATTTCCTCACTGATAAAACCGGCGGCTACCTTTTCCAGGGGAGCGTTAATAATTGTGCTGCAATTGAATTTCATGATCGCTATATCATTGTATTAAGATAGCAAAATATTAAATAAAACCGGCTGACAAGGATGGTTTCATTCTACAAAATCTCGTAAATTGCAGATTAAATAATGACAATGGAGAAAGACCTCGGGAACTACAGAAAATCATATAAGAAAAGCGACTTAACAGAGGAGAATATTTCTGATAATCCCATGCAGCTTTTCCAGAAGTGGTTTTATGAAGTTGAAGCAACTGAGGGCATCGAAGAACCCAACGCTATGTCGGTTGCTACATTGGGACTGGATGGCTTTCCAAAAAGTCGGATGGTACTTCTTAAGAAATACACTTACGAAGGATTTATTTTTTATTCCAACTATGACAGTGAGAAGGGGAAAGCCATTGCTAAAGATCCACGGGTTTGTCTCACATTTTATTGGCCAACCATGGAGCGGCAGATTATTATAAAAGGTGAAGCAGAAAAAATACCTGAAAATATGTCGGATGGTTATTTTGAATCCAGACCAGAAGGAAGTAAGCTCAGCGCTGTGGTTTCTGATCAGAGCCAGGTAATTCCCTCAAGGGAATTTCTTGAAACCGCCCTGGAAAAATTAGAAGAGGAGTATCAAAATAAAGAAATACCTCGTCCTACAAATTGGGGCGGATATCTTGTCAGGCCTTCTTGCATAGAATTCTGGCAGGGAAGACCCAACAGGCTGCACGATAGAATACGCTATACTTTATTGGAAGATTACAACTGGAATATAGAACGCCTGGCTCCCTGATGGAGTAAATTCCGGATAAAACATTAGAATATGAAAGAATTAATTTTGATAAGGCATGGAAAATCTTCCTGGGAGTACTCCGTTGGGGATAAAGACCGTCCGTTACTGCCAAGAGGAATCAACGACGGTCATCTTGTGGCTAATGCTTTTAAAACTGCACCAATAAATATTGATGCGGCATTTTCGAGTCCTGCCAACAGAGCTTTGCACACTTGTATGATAGTTGTTCGAATTTTGAATTATCCACTTGCTAATTGTAAGATCAATAATGCCCTGTACGACTTCTCAGGGGAAAGTGTTAAGACCTTTGTACTTGGCCTGGATAACAGTTTGGATACCGTGATGATCTTTGGCCACAATCATGCCTTTACCCAGGTTGCCAATGATTGGGGAAACAAACCTATTGGTAATGTTCCCACTACCGGACTGGTACATTTGAAATTTGATATTGATAATTGGGGCGATATAGAAAATGGGATCACCACAAAAACTCTCTTTCCAAAACACCTTAAATAATGATCAAAACCAAGAATGAATACATCAACAGAGAAATTAGTTGGTTGCGCTTTAACGAGCGGGTGTTACAGGAAAGTGCGGATGTTAATGTGCCTCTGATAGAACGATTGCGGTTTCTTGGAATTTTCTCAAATAATCTGGATGAATTTTTTAAGGTGCGATACGCTACTGTTAAAAGAATAGTAGAGGCAGGTAAACAGGGAAAAAGTGTGTTGGGGGGCGAGAAAGCCAAAGACCTGCTTGATGAGATTACAAAAATAGTAATTCAACAACAGGAAGAAAGTCAAATATTACTTCAGAGCCTGGAAAGAGAACTCGAGCAGCAGAATATTTTCCTGATCAATGAAAAGGAAGTTAGTGAGAAACAGGGAGAGTTTTTGAAAAACTATTTTATTCAGAATGTGAGTCCGGTACTAATGACAATCATCCTGAACGATCTTGGAGAATTTCCAATGTTAAAGGACACGGCGGCTTATCTGGCCGTTAAATTGACCTTGGTTGACGAAGAGATTGTTCGTGGAAAGAAGAAGAAGGAAGAAAGATATGCTCTTATTGAAATACCGAAGGGAATAGACCGATTTATAGAACTGCCAAAAGAAGGGGACAAGAATTATATAATTATTCTCGATGACCTGATTCGTTATTCCCTCAGGAGTATTTTTAATATGTTCGCTTATGAGTCTATTTCTGCGCACATGATAAAGATTACCAGGGACGCGGAATTGGACATTGATAATGACCTAAGCAAGAGTTTTATTGAAAAAATTTCAAGCAGTGTGGAGCATAGAAAAATTGGCGATCCGGTGCGTTTTGTTTACGATCAGAGTATTGCCAGAGACACACTGGCCTTCCTGAAGGAGAAAATGAATATAGAAGACACGGATAGTGTAATTCCCGGCGGGAGATATCATAACCGGAGAGATTATATGGGTTTCCCTAGTCTTGGCAGAACAGACTTGCTCTATGATAAGATTACTCCCTTGCTAATAAAAGGGTTGAGTCTTGAAGGAAGCTTGTTAGAGGCTATAGCAGAAAAGGACTATCTTCTGTATGCCCCATACCAGACTTTTGCCTCTGTCATCAAATTTCTCCGCGAGGCGGCCCTGGACCCAAAAGTCAGGAGTATTAAAATAACGGTATATCGGCTGGCCAACGATTCACAGGTGGCATCTACATTGATTAATGCCGTTAAAAATGGCAAACAGGTTACCGTCCAGATCGAATTACAGGCTCGTTTTGACGAGCAGGCCAACATAAAGTATGCAGAGCAGTTGCAAGCAGAAGGGGTAAAGTTGATATTTGGTGTGCCCGGTTTAAAGGTGCACAGTAAGATTTGTGTCATTGAGCGCGAAGAGGAGTCTGGTGTAAACCGTTACGGTTTTATAAGTACAGGCAACTTTAATGAATCTACCGCCAGAATTTATACGGATTATACCTTGTTTACAGCCCACGCGCCTATTTTGAAGGAATTGAATAAAGTATTCGATTTTTTTGAAACAACTTATAAAATAAATAAATACAAACATCTTGTGGTTTCTCCGCATTATACCAGAAATGTATTTAAAAAACTGATCGATCAGGAAATAGAGAATGCAAAGGCTGGAAAAGAGGCTTATATAAAAATTAAAATGAACAGCTTTACTTCTTATAAAATGGTAGATAAACTTTATAAAGCGAGCAACGCAGGAGTAAAGATACAGCTGATTATTCGGGGCATATGCTGCCTTGTCCCCGGGGTAAAAGGAATGAGCGAAAATATTGAAGCCATAAGTGTGGTAGATAAATTTTTAGAACACCCAAGAGTTTTTATTTTCTGCAATTCTGGCGACCCCAAAATTCATATCAGTTCTGCCGACTGGATGACCAGGAATCTGGATAACAGGGTAGAGGTAGGTTGCCCAATTTATGATAAAGACATTAAACAGGAATTTATAGATACTTTCGAAATTTCCTGGGCAGATAATGTCAAAGCAAGGGTTTTTAATCAAAGTCAGGATAATGCGTATAGAAAAAATGGGAATAAGAAAATAAGATCTCAATTTGCCATGTATGATTACTATAAAGCGAAACTGAAAAAATAAATTTGCTAACTGCTAACTGCTAACTGCTAACTGCTAACTGCTAACTGCTAACTGCTAACTGCTAACTGCTAACAGCTAACTGCTAACTGCTAACTGCTTACTGCTCACTGTTCACCCGTGTATGCTTTCCTTCTTACCCAGTTGTTTCATAATACCGGCCTCATACTCCAGTAATTCCTGCCATTTTTTATCCACAGTTTTTCTTTCGCCATACTTTCTGGCGAATTTGAGGAACATGGTGTAATGGCCCGCCTCGCTCACCATGAGTTTATGATAGAATGCGGCAAGTTTTTTATCCTTTAATTGTTCGGATAATAGTCTAAATCGTTCGCAACTTCTGGCTTCAATTAAAGCTGCATACAAAAGGCGATGTACCAATTGAGTAGTCCGGCTTCCTCCTTTTGGGAAGAATTTCAGCAATGCCAGGACATACTCGTCTTTTCTGTCTCTGCCGAGGGTCTTATCCCTGGCGAGAATAAGGTCGTGAACCATTTTAAAATGTCCCATTTCTTCCCTGGATAATGCAATCATTTCCTGAATCAATTCAGGGTACTCCGGAAAGGAAACAATTAAGGAAATAGCGGTACTTGCTGCTTTTTGTTCACAATAGGCATGATCTGTAAGAATTTCATCAATATTTTTCTCTGCAATATTTACCCATCGTGGATCTGTTGGTAGTTTTAGCCCTAACATTTGTTATTTTTTACAAAATTAAGAAATCAACTTATTCCCAGGCAAACAAGAGAAAGTATATTGAAGATAATAATTGATGTAGTTTCCTGTTATCTTAATATATTTGATAGCCCTAATAACTAAAGGCGAAAAATGACAACGGGCAAATCTTCGTTTGCGTTATTAAACAGGGGGATTTGTATTTTACACTAGCTATAATCAAAGCTGTTACATGCATTTTAGAAATACAGGAAAGACATTAGGAGATATTATCAATCAAAATGCTGCTCCTGAAGTGAATAATTGGATAAAGGAAAAACTGGATAAAATAATTTCCGCAAATTCAGCCAAAGACCTCTATTTGTCTTATAGCCTCCTGTCAGGGAAGGCAGATTCCGGTAAGGCTGTGAACTATGCTGATCTTACCGGGGAAGTCAGTAGCTATCTGATAGGGCAACAGGCTAATCTTCTAGAAATAAGCAGAATTTACTTTCTTGTAAAAGTATTGGAAGCGCAGCCGGAATATTTTGTCCCTAAAGTGGCCAACTTAATTCAATTAGCAGATACCAAAGAATTAGAGACCTTTTTGAAATTTCTCATTTTGTTGCCGAATGCAGGGGAGTTCAAAAATGTAGCTGTTGAAGCGCTGCGTACAAATATTGCAACTGTATTCGATGCAATTGCACTCAATAATCCTTATCCATCCGAATTCTTTAATGATCAGCAATGGAACCAGATGTATTTGAAGGCGGCCTTTATGCAGCGAAATTTAAATGAGATTATAGACGTAGAGAGAAGAGCAAATAAAGACCTGACAAGAATAATATCGGATTACGCTCATGAAAGATGGGCAGCATCCCGGGATATAGACCCGCTATTTTGGCGGCCGGTAAGTAACTTTATAGCAGGTGCTCTTTTAGAAGATATGAAGCGACTGCTGGATAGTGCTAATCCCGAAGAGGCAAATGCCGCGGCTTTGTGTTGTTTTTATTCTGATAAGACCGAAGCCAATAAACTGCTCGATAAGTATGCCGTATTAAAGGCAGCCGTTAAAAGCAAGAGTATTAGCTGGACAAATTTAAAAGCTTGATTTTATGAATGACAATTTGATATATATTGACCCTCATGTACACATGACCTCGCGTACAACGGACGACTATGAAGCAATGGCCGCAGCTGGAGTTGTGGCGATAATAGAACCGGCTTTTTGGCTGGGGCAACCTCGAACCCAGGTGGGTTCATTTCAGGATTATTTTAGTAGTCTGGTAGGATGGGAACCGTTTAGAGCCAGCCAATTTGGAATTAAACACTATTGTACTATAGGACTAAATTCCAAAGAGGCTAATAATGAGGCTTTGGCAGAACAGGTGTTGGAATTATTACCGCTTTATTTGCACAAAGAAAATGTCGTTGCTGTTGGGGAAATTGGTTACGACGACCAAACCCCGGCTGAGGACAAATATTTTAGGGCACAATTAGAGTTGGCAAAAGAATTGGATATGACCGTGCAGGTGCATACACCACATCGCGATAAAAAAGCAGGAACTATTAAAAGTATGGAGGTTTGCGTTGAACACGGGTTAGATCCTGCCAATGTAATAATTGATCACAATAATGAAGAAACTGTCCAGGAAGTACTGGATCGGGGATTTATCGCTGCCTTCACCATCTATCCAAAAACTAAAATGGGTAATGAAAGAATGGTGGAGGTAGTCAGAAAGTTTGGCAGTAATAATATAATTGTCGACAGTTCAGCAGACTGGGGTGTTAGTGATCCATTGGCCGTACCTAAAACAGCCTCTTTGATGCTTAAACGAGGTATTTCCAGAGAGGATGTCGTTAAAACCTGTTATTCCAATGCCCTTATGGCATTTGGAAAAAACGGTAAAATGCGCGAAGAACATTGGTTAAAACCACAAGGGATAAACCAGACGCAATTATTTAATGATAATAGTGTCCTAAGGGGACAGCAACCACGGGTGGATGAAGACAATATAGCATAATATGAATGCTGTTTTTTTAGCCTATGTCCGACTAACAAGACCTGCTAATCTGCCAACTGCCGCCGCGGATATACTTGCAGGAGTGGCCATTGCAGGGTGTATTCCGGGAACTTTCGAGGCCTTGCCAATCCCGGTTACCAACACCTATAGTTTACTATACCTAGTTTTGGCATCGGTATTATTATACGCAGGGGGGGTTACCTTAAATGATGTGTTCGATTACGAATTGGACAAAATTGAACGTCCGGAGCGCCCCATCCCTATGGGTATAGTTTCAAAAAAATCAGCTGCTGCTTTTGGAGGTTTACTGCTTTTGGCCGGATCTATAATTGCGTTTTTCAGCAGTACCACAAGTGGTTTTATTGCTGTAATTTTAGCAATTTGCATATTACTTTATGATGCATTTTCTAAGAAATACGATTTCTTAGGACCTTTAAATATGGGGATATGCAGAGGTCTTAATTTAGTATTAGGAATGTCCGTTCTTGGAGAAATAAATTCTTTCTGGTATGCCATTGTTCCGCTGGTGTATATCTTTGCAATAACAATGATCAGCAGGGGAGAAGTACACGGAGCTAATAAAAGGCATATCGTACTGGCCGGGATACTCTATATCTGCGTAATTTTGGCCATTTTGACCATTGTACAGCTCAGCTCAGCGAATAATTATACACTTGTTCCGTATTTGTTGTTCTTTAGCGTAGTGATATTCAAGCCTTTAAGTAAGGCATATAGAATAAATACACCTGAGAATATTAAAAAAGCTGTAATTGCCGGGGTATTGTCTTTAATTATTCTGGATGCCTCACTTGCTGCGGCATTTAGTGGCTGGTGGTACGGATTATTAGTAATTTTGTTATTGCCTTTGTCAATTTGGTTATCACGGATATTTGCAGTCACGTAATTCATTTATGATGGAACTAAAACCTATAGAACAGTCTTTTTCAGTGGCGTATGCCTATAAACTGTATTTTACTACTGATATTTTTATTTCAGAGAATACGCTGTTCAGAGATATAATGGCTACTTATAAGCCCAAATCAAGAATAAAAGTGCTATTTATTATTGATGATGGTGTCGTAAAAAAGCACAAGAATATAATTGCCAAAATAGACAACTATTGCAATACGCATCAGAAATCCTTAGAGCTTACAGAGAGTATAATTGTTAAAGGCGGAGAGCACTCTAAAAATTCGGAGCGAAGTGTTAACAAGGTGCTGAAAGGCATAAATGAAAATGGAATTTGCAGGCATTCCTTCGTAATAGCAATTGGCGGAGGAGCCGTAATAGACATGGCGGGCTATGCAGCTGCGATTGCCCATAGAGGAGTAAAGCTTATAAGAATACCTACAACTGTTCTTTCCCAGAACGATTCGGCAGTGGGAGTTAAGAACAGCGTTAATGTATTTGGTAAGAAAAACTTTATAGGGACATTTGCACCTCCGTATGCAATTATAAATGATAGTAATTTCCTAACGACTTTAGAACAGAGAGATTGGATTGCCGGAGTGGCAGAAGCCATAAAAGTAGCCTTGATAAAGGACGCTTCTTTTTTTGATTATGTACGAAAACATACCAGAGAATTGAGGGAAAGGGAAATGGAAGCCATGCAGTATACCATTTATCGTTGTGCTGAAATGCACATGCAACATATAGCCGGCGGGGGAGATCCGTTTGAAAATGGGTCCTCAAGACCCTTGGATTTTGGACATTGGGCGGCCCACAAGTTGGAGCATATGTCTAATTATAGTATCAGGCATGGTGAGGCCGTTGCAAAAGGCATAGCCTTAGATGTCACCTACGCCCATCTTATGGGGCTCATCCCAGCTCAGGTTTTAGATCAGATCATCAAAGTAATGCAGCAAATTGGCTTCGATCTGCAGATTCCGGTAAAATCAGGAACAGAAATAAACGAGCTGCTGAATGGTATACAGGAATTCAGGGAACATCTTGGCGGCGAACTAACAATCACCCTCATCAGCGGAATTGGAAAGAAACATGATGTACACCAAATTGATATTGAAATTATGAAAGAGGCGATTGCCAAACTCAATAGTAAGTCTAAACTTAATGTTGCTTAGCCGATGCTAATAAACGGTAAACATCATGTTACCTACTGTACCAATATACATCCGGGGCAGAATTGGGAATATACCTTTAAGCATTTAAGAAAACATGTCCCTGAAATAAAAAAGAACGTCTCCGCGACCAGCGCCTTTGGCCTGGGACTTCGGCTATCTAACAAAGCCAGTGAAGAACTACAGGAAGGGGACAATCTTGTGCAATTCAAAAAATGGCTCGATCGGGAAAACATTTATGTGTTTACAATGAATGGTTTTCCGTATGGAAATTTCCATGACGAGAGGGTAAAGGACAAAGTACATGCCCCGGACTGGACAACGGCAGAAAGGGTAATATATACCAAAAGGCTGTTTGATCAGTTAAGCCTTTTATTACCCGATGGCATTGCGGGAGGAATCTCCACTTCACCAATTACTTACCGGCACTGGCATACTTCTGAAGAGGAACTGAATGCTGCTTTTAGCACCGGAGCTGAAAAGCTGACCGAAGTGCTCTTACATCTTCATCAGCTAGAAAAGGATACTGGAAAATACATGCATTTGGATATTGAACCAGAACCTGATGGTTTGTTGGAAAATAGCGATGAGGTGGTCAGTTTTTTCGAGGATTATCTTATACCCATTGCTATTGAACAATTGCAATTGGAATTCGGATACATGGAAGAGAAATCCAGGAAATTGGTTTTGAGGTATATAACAGTGTGCTACGATATATGCCATTTTTCCCTTGCATATGAAGAGCCAAAAAACACTTTTAAAAAATTGAACGAAAAGGGCATTTCCATAGGAAAAATACAGGTGAGTGCGGCGTTGAAGATTTTATTTGATAGTAACGGAAACGATGAAGTTTGGGAATCTCTTTCCCATTTTGATGAACCAACTTATTTACACCAGGTAACAGAAAAAATTGGAAGCACGGTAAAAACGTACAATGATTTGCCTGTTTTACTGAAGGATAGGGGTAATTTCACGGAGTTAAGAGCGCATTTCCATGTTCCCATTTTTTTAGAGCAATTTGAGTCGCTTTTTTCCACCCAGGATCATATTCTAAAAGTTATAGCTATACTAAAAAAAGAACAAATTTCGGATCATCTTGAAATAGAGACCTATACCTGGGACGTTTTACCGCTGGCATTAAAGAAAGACCTCACTACTTCGATCATTAGGGAAATAAACTGGCTTAAAGAAAGACTTTGAAATAATGAAAAAAACGATCGTAATAAATGTTGTTGGACTCACTTCCCGACTTATTGGTGAGTATACGCCATTTATTAAGTCGTTTGTAGAAAAGGGCAATGCCACAGTTATCAAACCCATGCTTCCGGCTGTTACCTGCTCGGTGCAAAGTACCTATCTCACAGGAAAGTGGCCTGCCGAACACGGTATTGTAGGTAATGGCTGGTATTTTAAAGACGAATGCGAAGTAAAATTTTGGCGCCAAAGTAATAAGCTTGTGGAGGCCGATAAAATTTGGGACCGATTAAAGAAAAAGGACCCGGGCTTTAGTGTCGCCAACCTGTTCTGGTGGTATAATATGTATTCAAGTGCCGATTATAGCGTAACCCCAAGACCTAATTACCTGGCAGACGGAAGAAAAATCCCGGATATATATTCCGAACCTTCTGAATTAAGAGATATGCTTCAGGAAAAATTGGGCACCTTCCCTCTTTTTCATTTCTGGGGCCCCAAAACCAGTATAAAATCGAGTAAGTGGATAGCAGATGCCGCCATCGCCACAGATGATATGCACAATCCGACTTTAAGCCTGGTATATTTGCCACATCTGGATTATAACCTGCAGCGGCATGGGATTAACTTCGAATATATTTCTGAAGATTTAAAGGAGATAGATGCAGTTGTAGAACAACTTGTTTTACACTATCAAAAACAAGATTGTCAAATTATTCTCCTGTCAGAATACGGGATTACCAATGTAAATAATCCCATACATTTAAACCGGATATTAAGAAAGCAAGGATATATAGCCATCAGGAAAGAAAGAGGTCTGGAATTACTGGATGCCGGAGCCAGCAGGGCTTTTGCCGTAGCAGATCATCAAATTGCGCATATTTATCTGAATGACAAATCCCTGAAGCACGAGCTAAGGAAATTGCTTCAGGAGGTGCAGGGAGTACAGCAGGTATTGATGAATGAAAAACTAACAGAACATCATCTGGATCACAACCGGGCAGGGGATCTGATTGTGGTTGCAGATAAAGACTCCTGGTTCACGTATTACTTTTGGCTGGATGATGCCAAAGCCCCGGATTATGCCCGTATGGTCGATATTCATAAAAAACCTGGTTATGACCCTGTTGAAATGTTTACTGATCCGTCAGATAAATTGGTGATGCCAAAAGTGATTGGAAAATTGCTAAAGAAAAAGATGGGCTTTAGAACCCTTATGAACATTATTCCGCTAAAGGCCGAATTGGTAAAGGGTTCTCACGGGAGGATTCCTGAGGAAACTGAAGATTTTCCGGTTTTTATTTCAACGGCGAAAAATATAATCCCTTCTGAACCAATATTGCCAATTGATGTGTGTGCGCTTATAGAGCAGCATGTTTTGGATGACAACAGCACTAATTAATAATTAAAACCTATTTCCAATGAAGTCATTATTTAAAATACTTTCGCTTGTTTTTATGATCATGTTTATCTATGCAGCAGTAGTGCAGTATAATGACCCGGATGTCTTGCTCTGGTGTACCATTTATGGGATCGCCGCTCTGGCCTCTTTACTTTTCTTTTTGGGAAAGTTGAAGTACAACCTGGCGGCACTTTTATGTGTAGTATACCTTATCGCTACTTTATGGAACTGGCCGGCACAGTTTGAAGGACTTACCATAGGAGAAGGCGATATCGTAAATATTGAAAAAGGCAGAGAAGCCCTGGGGACTTTGATCGTTTCTTTGATAATGTTGGCATATGCCCTGCGAATCAGGTTTGGAAGCAGATCATAAATCCAGGTCAAAAGTGGTTCTTAATAAATCTATTGCCGGGTTTTTGTCCCTGAGTTTATTGTATTTCTCTTCCGGGGTAAAAGCAAATTTTTTAGCTGTTGCTTCATTGACCGTGACTCTGAGACTTATTGAATAGTTATTGAGGTTTTTCTTTAAATACATCAGCAGTTCATGCTGCTCCCGCTCCACTTCCTTTTTCATAGTGCTGTTGGGAAGTTCTATCCCAATAGTCGTATCGTCCAATAATTTAGGCAGGTCCACACTTAGGTTGGAGGCCAGGATTTTTCTGCCATCTTTATCCAGTATTTGAACAAATTCTTCCCAATACCGTTGCATTTCTTCTTCTTTGAAAGGAGCTGCCGGAAAATTGCTTTCATCTATTTCATTTTCCTTTTTGGTGTTCTTATGTTCTTTCTTGGCCTTAAGACTGGAAAGGGACAGACCGGAAACTCTTTTGGTCCTTTCTTTTATACTTATTTTTTTAGGAGGTTCTGAAATCAGAATTTCGGCTGAGCTGATATCTGTTGTAATTATTTCATCCTCGTATTTTTCTTGCTGCTCCTTATTAATTTGGTTTGCTATTTCTTTAATAGGAACCCCTGTGACTGAAGGAGCTAAAGTCTCAACAGCTATTTTGGGGTTTTCAGGGAATTTTGTGCTACTAAAATACGAGGCCGGAATTATGCTTATTTGATCCTTATCTAAAGAATTAGGATTTTTTTTTTGATCCTCAAAATTTATTGAGGCGAGTTTCATCAGTGTGAGTTCTACAAGCAACCTATGGTTTTTGCTTGTCTTGTATTTTAAGTCACAATCATTAGCAATATCAATTGCTTTCAGGAGAAAATCTTCAGAAGCTTTTTTTGACTGGGATAAATATTGCTTTTGGGCCGTTTCCCCCACCTCGAGCAGTGAAACCGTGTTCTCGTGTTTGCACACCATAAGATCTCTGAAATGCGCGGCAAGTCCGGTTATAAAATGGTGGCCTTCAAACCCTTTGGACAATGTAGTATTAAAAGAAAGTAATAACTCAGGAATATCGTGATCTAAAATGAGATTAGTGGTAGCAAAATAAGTGTCATAATCTAATACATTCAGATTCTCCGTTACAGCTTTACGCGTAAGTTTCTTACCGGAAAAGCTAACCACCCTGTCGAAGATGGAAAGTGCATCTCGCATTGCCCCATCTGCTTTTTGCGCAATAATATGAAGTGCATCATCTTCTGCCTGAATCCCCTGTTGCTCAGCAATATATTTTAAGTATTTCGCAGCATCCTTTACTGTAATACGCTTAAAATCAAAAATTTGACACCTTGATAATATAGTGGGAATAATTTTGTGTTTTTCAGTAGTCGCCAATATAAATATAGCGTGTTTGGGTGGCTCTTCCAGCGTTTTTAAAAAGGCATTGAATGCCGACTGCGACAGCATATGTACTTCATCAATTATATACACCTTGTACTTGCCCACCTGCGGCGGAATCCTTACCTGATCTATAAGGCTTCTGATATCGTCTACTGAATTATTGGAAGCCGCATCCAGCTCAAAAATATTAAAAGCAAAATCTTCCTCTTCATTCTCACTACCGTCAGAATTGATCTGTTTGGCCAGAATCCGCGCACAACTTGTTTTACCCACACCTCTAGGGCCGGTAAATAAAAGCGCCTGGGCCAAATGGTTGTTCTCAATTGCATTGGTAAGCGTATTGGTAATAGCTTGCTGCCCGACTACATCTTTAAATGTCTGGGGTCTGTACTTCCGTGCCGATACAATAAAAGGTTCCAAATAGAATAAATTAATGCGTGTTAAATGGGTGCCGATCGCGGTCTTATACAAATATAAAAATAGCAATGGTTTGTGCCTTTTATTTAAGGTATATTAAACTCTTTTTTATCAACAATTAGACTAAATTTGCAACCCGGCAGGTCACCTTATCGCTGTCCGCCTACTGGCGGAGGGAGGAAAGTCCGGACACCATAGTGCAACATAGCGGGTAACACCCGTCTCCCGTTTAGGCGGGACGGACAAGTGCAACAGAAAGCAGGTACAGGTAATGCTGTAGTGAAATCAGGTAAACTCTATGTGGTGCAACGTCATGTAAATCAGTGTTTGAGGGTTGCACGCCCAAACTGAAGGGTAGACGGCTAGAACCTTTGGGTAATCAGAGGTCCAGATAAATGATAAGGAGCCTTACTTCGGTGAGGATACAGGATCCGGCTTATGACCTGCCTTTTTTATTTTAATCCCCTTTTATTCGTACTTAGAATGTAATTACATCTTAAACGGGAGCTATCGGATTTTATGATCTACGGAAAATCTTGATTTTTTTGGATTGATTAAAGGTCTTTAAGTTTATGCTTCAAAGAAGCTAAAAACACTACCGCCATATTTGCGTTTATTGGTAAAATGATCTAGTTGGGACAGATCTGTGTGTTTTGAATGTTCCAATATGAGCAGGCCATCGGTCTGAAGTAACTGTCTGTCGAAGGTTAGTGCAACTATTTCAGATAATTTCTCTATTGCCATATCATAGGGAGGGTCTGCAAAAACGATATCAAACTTCGATACCGTCTTTTCAAGGTATTTAAAAACATCACTCTTAATTACATCAATTGTTAATTGTAACTCTTTTGCGGTGGTCGAAATAAACTTTACACATCCAAAATCAGCATCCACACTTACTACATTTTTAGCTGCCCTTGAAGCAAATTCATAACTAATGTTACCGCTACCAGCAAAAAGATCTAAAACCTCAAGATCGTCGAAGTAGTAAGAATTGTTTAATATATTAAATAATGCTTCTTTGGCCATGTCTGTCGTTGGCCTTACCGGAAGTTTTTTTGGGGCCTTGATGCGCCGGCCCTTGTATTTGCCAGAAATTATGCGCATTACAAAGCGTTCATTACTGTAAAGTCTATTGCTTCATTTTCCATCCCTTCTACAGGATAATCAGTTTTTGGTGGAATAAAAATAGACAAATGTTGAATGTACTCATAACAAATGCCATAGATTTCATCGCTTTCTTCAATTGCACCAAAGAGGCGTAGTTTTACCGTCGTGGTATCCAATTTTAATTGCTCTAATGCAAATAATAGATAATAAATAAAGTCCTCTTTAGTAATAAACTGAAAACTATTGTAAAAAAGTAATCTTTTTTGCGAGAGAACGGTAATATCCATTTGCTGTTCAGAGACATGCACATAACAGATAGGTTCTTTCCCGTTAGAATGCGTATTTAATAGTGCCTCTATTAGTACAGTACCATTGTGTTTAAATTCAAATTCTCCAAAAAGATCATATATGAAATTATTAATGTTTACAAACGGCACGTAGACATTGATCATGTCATAACTTTCTATCTCATCAAAAGCAATCAGATCATTAGCTAATATTTTGGTATTGAATTTTAGATAGTTTGGAAGTTCATCTTTGTTGAATAATGCTTTAGGTACCAGTCCAAAAAGATTATTCCTGTGTATCACCACAACTTCTGAGTAGTTGTAGGCCTCAATGTTGCTGCTTTTGATTAGTGCTTTTAGTTCTTTTTGAACCTCATAGGGAGAAAGTTCCTTGCCAAAATCAAGATGTCTGCTTACGGGAATGCTACTGCCAATAGTGTCAAAAACGCAAAAAGAAAGTCCATTCAAGCTAACCTGAATGGACAATTTATGATAACTATTATCCAGTGAATTCGCCGGATTATTAATCTCCTTTTTTGTCATATATCGGTGGCCAGTTCCCACTAGTACTCACTTCTGTCAGGGAGCCTACTTTTATTTCGCTTCCATTTACTTCTTCCACGCTTATTTGGGCATTTTCCCTGGCCTGAAGATCTGCCGGCTGATCACTCAAAATAACTTTTTTGGCCACTTTTACTTCAAATACAGGTGCTCTGTATCCGCCTTTATCAATTACATCTGCTTTCATTGTAAATTTCTCACCTCCTTGAGCTCCAGGAACATTCATCATGGATTTATAGCGGTCATCATTTTTGAATAACGAATCTTTGACAGATACAAAACCTAGCGTATCAATAATTTTAACTTCTCTTAGAAGGTCAATCTGATAGGTCTTATCAAATTCCATATAAGACGAATCTCTTTGCTGAGTAATGGTGTATTTTCCGGTATCTACAAAATTCACAAGTGTATTAAAATCATTAGCGTATTTGCCTGTTACAGTTTTATACGCTTCTTGTGCATTTCTAATATCCTTGAGATTTGCAATAACCTGAGAATAGCGCTCTTGTTTAACCTTCGCAAATTCTATTGGCCCTGTTACAGATCCATAGATAAGGTAACCTAGAACTATACATACTATCCAAAGAACAATTTGAATTACAGCTTTCATTTCTTAGTAGTGTTAATTATTTTGTGTGCTAATCACAAATCTACAATTTTTTTTTAATCGTAAAAGCTTTTCCCCCAAAAATCCTGATTATCTTTGAGGGCCTATGACCACGCTTACAGCCCCTTCTTTTTATAAGATTCTAAAGGAAAAATTTCCTCACGTTCCAACGGCAAAACAGAATGTTGCACTCAATAAATTAGCCGATTTTGTATTGTCTTCTTCCAGGGATGAAATTTTTTTATTGAAAGGTTTTGCTGGTACCGGCAAGACAACTATAGTAGGGGATATAGTGACTAACCTCTGGAAGACCAAAATGAAGGCGGTACTACTTGCGCCTACCGGGAGAGCGGCAAAAGTGATGTCAAGTTATTCAGGTTCCCAGGCGTTCACCATCCATAAGAAAATCTATTTTCCTAAAAAGGAAAAGGGAGGAGCAGTAAAATTTGTAATGGCTCCTAACAAGCATAGGGATACCATTTTTATTGTTGATGAGGCTTCTATGATTCCGGATACGCCGGCAGATTCCAAACTTTTTGAAAACGGATCACTTTTAGACGATTTACTGCAATTCGTTTATTCTGGCCATAATTGCAAATTGATACTAATTGGAGATACAGCCCAATTGCCACCCGTACATTTAGAATTGAGTCCGGCACTTGATGAGTCAAAGTTGGGGGGGAATTACAATAAAGAAGTGACCTATATGGAATTGGATGAAGTGGTAAGGCAGTCAGAAGATTCCGGAATATTAGTGAATGCCACCAATCTAAGGGAACAATTGCAAGGCAATTACTTCGATGCTTTTCAATTTGATGTAGACCCATATTCTGATATAATACGATTGGTAGAGGGCTTTGATATTCAGGAGGCCATAGATGAATCCTATCAACTTCACGGGAAAGAAGAAACAGCTTTTATAGTTCGTTCAAATAAACGAGCTAATCTCTACAATAAGAATATCAGGGAAAGGATTCTTTTTTTGGAGAACGATCTGGCCGTTGGGGATTATATGATGGTGGTTAAAAACAACTATTTCTGGTTAAGACCAAATTCCGAAGCAGGATTTATTGCCAATGGAGATATTATTGAGGTGCTCGAGATTTTCGCTTTTAAAGAACTGTACGGATTTAAATTTGCCGAAGTTAAGGTTCAGATGGTGGATTACCCCAAACAGCGCCCTTTTGAAACAGTATTATTATTAGACACCATTATGGCCCAAGCTCCGTCTCTTCCTTATGAAGATGGTAACAGATTATACCTGGAAGTCCAGAAAGATTATGCCCATGAGAAATCCAATTACAAGAAATTCTTAGCGATAAAAAATAACAAATACTTTAATGCTCTGCAGGTGAAGTTCTCCTACGCAATCACCTGCCATAAGTCGCAGGGGGGACAATGGAATACCGTGTTTGTTGAGCAGCCCTATTTGCCAAACGGGATAGACCGGGAATACCTCAGGTGGTTGTACACAGCGGTGACAAGGGCGAAGGAGAAACTATACCTCATTGGATTTAAGAACGATTTTTTTGTTGGAGGGGAATAACTTATTTTAGTGAAACGCTAGTTTGGAACTGTTCTTGAAGGAACAATACCGGTGTTAATTTGCCATAATTGTTTTTATTAAGTAAATTTTTAAAATGACTTCTGAAACCATCATCAGTATATTTTTAGGTGTGGGTTTGGCAGCCTCTGTCGGATTCCGGGTTTTTCTACCACTATTTGCATTGAGCCTGGCTTCGTTTTACGGGGTATGGGATTTAAATGACAGCTGGGAATGGGTTGGCAGTATTGCTGCGGTGATCACCTTAGGTGTTGCTACCGTAATCGAAATTTTTGCTTATTTCATTCCCTGGGTCGACAATCTCCTGGATAGTATTGCAATCCCTTTGGCAGCCATAGCCGGCACGGCGGTCATGGTTTCAACTGTCGCCAATTTGGATCCGGTGGTCACATGGTCTCTCGCAATAATAGCCGGTGGTGGTACGGCCTCTGCTATTAAAGGTGCCTCTGCCTCCGGAAGATTGGTGTCAACTGCTACTACGGGAGGGTTAGGAAATCCGCTGGTATCAGCGGTGGAGACTGGAACGGCAACAGTGGTTACCACCGCGGCTATTTTTGCTCCCGTCCTGGCTGCAATTTTGGTTATCATAATTTTGATTATCATCTTTGCAATCTATAGAAAGTTAAGACCCAGGACCAAAACCTAATCGATTTAATATAGACTTTTATGAATATCATAGCAATGATTCCAGCTCGCTATGCGGCTTCCAGATTTCCAGGTAAATTGATGCAGGATTTAGCCGGTAAACCTGTGATTGTCAGGACCTATGAGGCAGCATTACGAACAAAGTTGTTTCATGGAGTGTATGTTGTCACGGATAGCAATATAATCCACGATACCATTGTAAATGCTGGAGGGAAAGCCATCATGAGCATCGAAGAACATGAGTGTGGGAGCGACAGGATTGCCGAAGCGGTTTTGAAAATGGATGCAGATATTATTGTAAATGTTCAGGGCGATGAACCTTTTACCGACAAGGAAAGCTTATCTGCGGTACTCTCTGTTTTTAAAAATGATACTGATAAAGAAATAGATTTAGCCTCTCTGATGACCCGTATTTATGAGAGGGAAGAAATAGAAAACCCCAATACCGTAAAAGTAATTGTGGATAACAGGAATTTTGCATTGTATTTTTCCCGTTCTCCAATTCCTTATCCAAGATCCGAATCAGAAGATATTCCGTATTACAAACACAAGGGGATTTATGCCTTTAGAAAAAGCGCATTAATGGATTTCAGGAGATTACCGATGATGGCATTGGAAGCGGCAGAAAAAATTGAAGCCATCAGGTATTTGGAATACGGAAAAAAAATTAAAATGGTTGAAACAGATGTAAGTGGTATCGAAATTGATACCCCTGAAGATCTCGAAAGAGCAAAAGAGGCATGGAGTTAGATTATAGCAAAATTAAAGTTATCGGTTTTGATGCTGATGATACCTTATGGGTCAATGAAACCTATTTTAGGGAGGCAGAGGAAAAATTTGCCGAATTGCTCGAAAATTATGAGACAAAAAATAAAGTAGACCAGGAATTATTTAAAATGGAAATGCAGAATCTGAGACTCTATGGTTATGGTATCAAGGGATTTGTACTATCAATGATTGAAACCGCACTCGAATTATCAAACAATAAGATTCCACAAACAACCATTACCACAATTTTGAATCTAGGTAAAGAAATGATCGCCCGTCCTGTGGAATTGCTGAATGGAGTAGAAGAGGTGTTGAAGAAGCTGGAAGAAAACTTTAGATTGATTGTTTTGACCAAAGGCGATCTGCTAGATCAGGAAAGAAAATTGGACAGATCGGGCCTTACTAAATACTTTCACCATGTGGAAGTACTCAGCGATAAAAAAGAGGCTAATTATAACAACTTACTGGAACATCTGGAAGTTCCGGTAAAAGAATTTTTGATGATTGGAAATTCCCTAAAATCTGATGTTCTGCCTATTGTAAATATAGGCGCTAAAGCTATTCATGTGCCTTTTCATACCACCTGGGCACATGAAGAAGTATCACTGGAAAACTATACAAACAACCACCTAACTGTAAACAAGATAACAGAGATACTAAAGTACCTTAATTAATGCTATGGAATTAAATAAAGAAGTAGAATTTAAACATGTCTCCGGCAAAAAGAATAGCGGGTATCGCAATTTTCCGATGGTACCAAGGGTTATTTTTGGATCGGGAAGTTTTGACCAGTTAGGTGAAATTCTTATGCCCCATCGGAAAAATTCGGACGCCCCCGTCCTATTCCTGATCGATGATGTTTTTATGCAGAAAGCTTTGGTCAGCAGAATACCCAGAATTTTCAATGACCAGATTATTTTCGTTTCCGCGGAAGAAGAACCAAAAACGGAACAGGTAGATATCCTGGTGGCAAAGATAATTGATGACTACACTGAACTTCCTTCAGGGGTTGTTGGAATTGGAGGTGGTACTCTTTTAGATTTATCAAAGGCAGTTGCGTTGATGCTTACCAACAAGGGTAGTGCAGCTGATTATCAGGGATGGGATTTGGTTCAAAGGCCTTCGGTATATCATGTGGGTATTCCAACAATAAGTGGCACAGGAGCAGAGGTTTCCAGAACAACTGTTTTAACGGGTCCAAAGATGAAATTGGGCATTAATTCTGATTTCACCACTTTTGATCAGGTTATCCTTGATCCGGAACTATTAGAAGGCGTACCTACAGATCAATGGTTTTATACAGGGATGGATTGCTTTATTCATTGTATTGAATCCCTTAAGGGTACTTATTTAAATGCGTTTAGCCAGAGTTACGGAGAAAAGGCACTCGAATTATGTAAGGAGGTATTTCTGGGAGATTTATCACCGCAAGCTTCACGGGATAAACTAATGATGGCCTCCTGGCACGGGGGCATGAGTATAGCATATTCTCAGGTTGGAGTGGCCCATGCAATGAGTTACGGATTATCTTATGTGCTGGGTGTTAAACATGGAATTGGGAATTGCCTTGTTTTTCAGCATCTTGAGGAATTCTACCCGGAAGGCGTAGCATTGTTTAACAAAATGAAACAGAAACACGACATTCACCTGCCATCGGGTATTTGTAAAAATCTGACCGAAACACAGTTTGAGACCATGATCTGTGTAGCTCTTGGAATGGAACCACTATGGGAGAACGCACTGGGAAAAGAATGGCGCACAATAATCACTCCCGAAAAACTAAGAGCTATTTACAATAGGATTTAACGTTAGGTTTGGGTTTTATGCCGTTTCTTAGGATGAGAGTCAATCTTTTTATGTGCACCTTTGCTGTGGTTATAATATTCACATCAAACCATGATTGTTTTATATGCACAGTCTTGCTAAATTCATTTATTTCAGAATTCTTGGATGGAAGCTTATCGGTGAATTTCCTGATCTTAAGAAATGTGTGGTAATTGTAGTACCACATACGCACTGGTTAGATTTCTTTCTGGGGCTTTTGGTTAGGCGGGTGATAAATAAGGAAATAAATTACATTGGAAAAAAGAGCCTTTTTAATCCGCCCTTCGGCTGGTATTTCAGATGGATGGGTGGGGCACCAATAGACAGATCCAGGACCAGTGATACCGTGGCGGCTGTAACGGAAATATTCAACAGTAAAAAAGAATTCAGATTGGGGCTATCCCCGGAAGGGACCAGAAAAAAAGTGACAAGCTGGAAGACTGGTTTTTATTATATTGCAAAAGCTGCCAGGGTACCAATAGTTATGGTTGCTTTTGATTTTGGTAGGCGGCAGGTTAAAATTTCTACACCCCAATACCCCACAGAGAATAAGGAGGCCGATTTTAAAAACTACCAAAACTTCTTTAAAGGGGTGATTGGTAAAGTACCTGAATACAGCTTTTGAATTGTTGGAGAATAATTTTATCTCTAGTTATCTGCACTTGAGATCGCATAAGTAATACCTGATTTTGAAGACTTTACACAGATCAGGAATCATAGTGCATAATTTATCCTGGAACATTAACACATGCGTGTTCCTTTGGTGTATTTCAACCTTAAGAAAGCCCCATTAATCGAAAATGGTTCTCAAAATGTTAAAATTTGATCCCCAGATACTTATATTAGTAAGTGAAGTCTTATACGAATTAAAATAAATTGGTACAGGATTTATTTATTGCAGTTTTACCCCAAAGCTTGCATGTGTTTATACTGGTTATGGTATTAATTTATAAAACCAACCAGAGTATGGAAAAAACTACTCCTAGAAGGGCCTTTCTGGGTAAAACCCTGATGGCTACCGCAGGTTTGGCCTGCCTATCTTCTTCATCAGCCCTAAATGCATTCACCGGAAACGAGAGCCCTTATGATGGCTATAATCCTTTTGCTGTAGTAAAAAATGACCTGCGCACATTTCCTACATTACCTTTTGGTGAGCATTTTGAAGTAAGTGGTAAAATTTATGACGCTTCCGGGACAAGTCCTTTAAAGAATTGTACTGTTGAAGTATGGCATTTGTCTCCCAATTCAAAAAAATACAAACACCGGGCAAAATTCCATACCAATGAACTGGGAGAATACCAATTCATCACAGATAAGCCAAACAGGCATTTAGGAAAGAATTACAAAATATATTTTAAAGTTTCCAAGCACAATTCTTCTTATTTCACAGCCCTTTCTTTCAATAATACCCAGGCCTTTATTTCAGGGAAACACTGGGAGAAAAATAACCAATTAGGAGATGAACTTCTTTTCCCAAAGAAAAATACCTCTTTAAACAAGACTACTATTGAATTTAATATAGCACTTAACGTGCAATAAATACAAAAATTAATGGAACCATTTTTAGGACAAATAATGGCAGTTGGATTTGGCTTTCCACCACGTGGATGGGCCACTTGTGAAGGACAGCTCTTGGCTATTGCACAAAACCAGGCGCTCTTTTCACTTTTAGGAACCACATTTGGAGGTGATGGCCGCACGACTTTTGCTTTACCAGACCTGCGCGGTCGAAGTATAGTGGGCCGGGGAAACGGACCTGGACTAAGCACTATTAGCTGGGGTCAAAGGGGAGGTGCAGAAAATCATACAAATACCCTTGCGCAGATGCCAGCTCACACACATAACATTGCGGTCAGCACAGCTGCAGGGGAAGAATCATCAGCTGCGGGGAACTTCATTGCGGGTCATGATACAGCTTTCAACGAGGATCCAACGAGTGGTCAAAATCTGGCCGCTCCGGCAAGTATGGGCAGTGGACAATCTTTTAATATTCGCAACCCGTTTCTGGGAATGTATTACAATATTGCGACAACAGGATTATTTCCCTCGAGAAATTAATTAATTAAAGAATTATAATATGGAACCATTTATAGGACAAATTATGGCGGTAGGGTTTAATTTCCCGCCGCGGGGCTGGAGCACTTGCGAAGGGCAATTATTACCAATTTCCTCAAACACAGCCCTCTTTTCACTTTTAGGAACCACATTTGGGGGCGATGGCCGTACAACTTTTGCTTTACCAGACCTGCGCGGTCGAAGTATAGTGGGCCAGGGAAACGGACCTGGACTTAACCCTGTTAGTTGGGGACAAAGGGGAGGTGCAGAAACACATACAAATACGCTTGCGCAGATGCCAGCTCACACCCATAACATTGCAGTAAGTACGGCTACTGGGGAAGAATCCTCAGCTGCAGGAAACTTCATTGCGGGTCATGCCACCGCTTTCAACGAGGATCCAACGAGTGGTCAAAATCTGGCCGCTCCGGCAAGTATGGGAAGTGGACAATCTTTTAATATTCGCAACCCGTTTCTTGGATTGTATTACAATATTGCTCTTATAGGTCTCTTTCCATCAAGAAGTTAGGTACCTAAAATAATATGGATACTAAAATAGGGATATTATTACCGAAGTCGGATATGTTTCCGACCCTTGCCAGGGATTTTTTAAATGGATTTAATTTATCCTTTAAGGCATCCGGGATGGCACATAACATCCCTAAACTAATAGTAGATGGCATTGGGAATGCGGCAGGTGATATTCCATTGCGGTCGGCCGAGAAGATGATATTACAGGAAAATGTTGATCTTACCCTGGCATTTTGCGGGTTTTCCAAATTAGAAGAATTATCGACTTTTTTTGATTCCTATAAAAAACCGCTGATTCATTTGGATTTGGGCGGTAATGTCCTAAAACAAGTACATAAAAGTCCTTATATATTACATCATTCCTTAAATCTTTGCAATTCGGCTTATGCCGCCGGTAAATATGCGGCGGATCAATTTGGCAAGAAAGGCGCTCTCACCGCTTCTTTTTATGACGGAGGTTATCACCTGAGTTTTAGTTTTGTAAAAGGATATACAGACAATGGAGGCGAGATTATCTATAATTATGTCGGACCAATGGATTACAAAACTGAGGACTTTACTTCAATGATCCGGGGTTTGGAAGAGAACCAGCCCGATGTGGTTTTCACCCTCTTCAGCTATAAGGAAGGGGCAAAGGTCTGTAAAATTCTGGCAGATGCTTCAATGACCGGGATGCAGTTTGTTTCTATTCCGTTGATGACAGATGAATATTACAATTTGGAGAATTACGGTCTTGAAAATATCATATCGGTTGCAAGTTGGTCTTTTGATGATGAATATTCTGAGATGCAACATTTCCTGGGGATTTACCGCAAGCTATATGCAGAGAGTCCAAATATATTTGGATTGATAGGCTATGAGGTGGGTATGCTGATTATTAAATGTTTACAAGACAAGCAAAAAATACCTGCAGATATTGGTGCTTATTTTAAAAATCTATCGATAAATACACCAAGAGGAGTACTGGCTTTTACTGATTATTTTGAATCACACATTCCTATACTTAAAGTAAGAAGATTTCAATATAATCAGACAGGATACCACAATACAGTTATTGACCGAATAGAAGCAGATGATTTAGAACAATTATACCAGGCATTGGAAGAGCTGCCATATTCAGGATGGCTAAACCCATATATCTGTACCTAAAAGGAACATTATGAAAAAAATTACTCTATTTCCATTTTTACTTTTCGCCCTAGCAATAACTACCTCAACCTATTCCCAAAAAGTGGCGGTTATTGGAGTTAATCACACTTCTCCGGATGGCTTGTCTTGCGTGGTCACTGAGGCCATAAGCAATGGGGATGTCATCTATTTTACAGAAGATGAATACAACAACAGCACCAATGCATTCTCCTCAGGAGAGTCTGTTGTTAAGTTTACGGCTTCCACAAACATCGCTGTTGGCGATGTCATTTTTATAAAGGAAATAAGCACAAATACCTTTAGTGTGGATTGTACTGCCGGTGCCTGCGGTTCTGCCTCAGCCGTTGCAATTCCTTTCTCGTTAGCCTCTGGGGGGGAAACTATTTACGCCTATAGTGATACGGACGATGATCCAACTAATGGGGTAACTGAGATTTTTTCTGCATTTCATACAATTGCCGGTTCTATTTTGATTGGCGAAGATCCCTCAGGAGACTTTCCAAATGCGATCGTAATTGATGGCTTTGCTAGCGGCACACCAAATAGAACAGAATTCAATGCCAGCAGGGATGGAGTGAGCCAGGCTATATTGGAGAATCCCGTAAATTATAGCAATGGATCGGCCAACGCTGATCTCAATACTTCAGTATTCACCAATTTTAATTTAGCCGGTGTTAATCCTGTGGTAACCTTAACATCTGGCCCAGCCTCGGTTTCCGAAAATAGTGGAACACCTATCATCTATACTTTCTCGCGTACAGGGGGAACAGCGAGTCCTCTAACGGTAAATTTCAATGTAGCCGGGAGTGCAACCTTTAATACCGATTATACACAGTCAGGCGCTGCCAGCTTTACGGCCGGCAATGGTACGGTGACTATAGGTGCAGGAAGTAGTAGTGCTGCAGTAACGATAAATCCTTCCGGTGATACTGACCTTGAGCCTAATGAAACTGTTCAGCTAACCGTAACTACTGGTACCGGATATGATGCCGGTGCGCCTGGCGAGGCCACAGGAACGATCAACAATGACGATACAATGAATATAACCCCTGTAGTAGCAGTAGTGGGTACTACCCATACGGGTACCGAAGGATTTTCCTTTGTTGCTTTAGATAATATTGCAGCCGGAACCGCAGTTTTCTTTACCGAAAACCCCTTCGATATGGGTACACTCTCGTTTTCAGGAAGTGAAGGAGTAATGCAATGGATAGCTCCTATGGGAGGAATAACAAGAGGAACGGTAGTTGTGGCTACTGAGAATTCTGCAAATGTCTTTACAGCCAGTGCCGGAACTGTGACCATAGTAAGCGGGAATTTTAGTCTTGCTAATAATGGCGAAGCTTTCTTTGCATATGGCGATACAGATTTGGACCATACCAATGGGATTACACAGGTTGATGCGGTGCTCTTTACTGGAACAACATCTACTCCCGGAGGTACAATTCCTGCTTCGGAAGATCCTACTACAAAATATATAGGTTCAGTTCTGGTTGATGGATTTGCGGCAATAGCACCCTCCAGAACGGAATACGATCCGGCCCTGAGAGGTGTAACAGTAGATCAGGCCAATTTCCAGAATGCGGCCAACTGGCTGCATGCACAACCTGCAGGCACCTTATCAGATTTACCCTTTAGCAATATTGTTATCACCACCGGCTCAGCCAATCCGTCGGCTTCTGTCACGGTTGCACCTGCCAGCGTTGTTGAAGACGGAGCTACCAACCTCGTTTTTACTTTTACTTTAGATGAGGTGGCAACAACAAATATCACCCTAAACTTTACGGTTGCCGGTAGTGCTACCTTTAATACAGATTATACAGTCACGGGAGCGAATTCTTTCGATGCCACAAGCGGATCTGTGACCATAGCTAATGGTACTTCATCGGCTCAGCTAACGGTAGATCCTACCGCAGATGGGGATGTTGAAGTCCTCGAAACGGTAGCACTAATGATTGCTTCGGGCACGGGCTATGACGGAGGATCTCCCAATGATGCCACAGGCTCTATCAGCAATGATGATACATCAGCTTCTATGCCGCTGGTGGCAATCACAGGACTCAACCATACTACTCCGGATGGTTTCTCATTTGTCGCTGCAAGAGATATTCCTGCAGGAACAGTTGTATTTTTCACAGAGGACGAATTTGATAATACTTCACTAACGTTTAGCTCCGGGGAGGCCGTACTGCAATGGACTGCTCCTGGTGCTGGGATTCCCAAGGGTGATGTGGTTGTGGTAAGTGAAACGTCTACAGATGTATTTTCACTTACATGTAACGGGGCTTCAGCTGGGTTATGTGGATCCATTACAAGCATTGTTAGTGGATTTTCGATAGCGACCGATGGAGAAACATTTTATGCCTATGAAGATGATGACACAGATCCAACAAATGGTGTAACAGATATCTACGCGGTTTTATACACGGGCGTATCCGGCAGTCCGGGAGGCAGTATCCCTGCCGCTCAGGATCCATCGGGACTTTATTTAAATGCCTTAGTAGTTGATGGTTTTCCGGCATCTGCACCCAACAGAACGGAGTACGATGACACCAAACGAAATGTACCGGTTAATATGGCCGATTTTGAAAATATTGCAAATTGGGTACATGCACAACCAAATGCGCCAGGCCTATCGCCAGTACCTTTTACGAATTTGGATGTTGTAGATACCGAGGATCCCGTGGTAGATTGTTCGTCGATTAATGAGAATAGAAATACAGATACAGGAGTTTGCAGTTTTACAATGCCGGGTACCGGTTTTGATGCCACGGCCACTGATAATGTAGGAGTAGTTAGCCTGACGAACGATTTTAATGGTTTGAGTACGCTGGCCGGTGAAACTTTCCCCGTTGGTGTAACACCAGTCTTGTGGACGGCAATAGATGAGGCGGGTAATACCGGCACTTGTGCCATCAATATAACGATAACGGATAATGAGGCGCCCACGGTTGTCTCCCAGGACATCACTGTGGATTTGGACGCAAGCGGAAACGTGAGTATAACTCCCTCTGCTGTGGACAATGGTTCGAGTGATGCCTGTGGTATTGCGAGTATTTCTGTTACTCCTTCAACATTTGATTGTGGTGATATAGGCGTCAATGCCGTAATGTTGACAGTGACCGATGTAAATGGTAATTCTGCAAGTGCGAGTGCAGATGTAAGTGTTCAGGATGTAGCACCGCCAACCATAGTATGTCTTCCTAATATTAATATAATTAGTAGCAGTCCGGAGGTTTTAGATCCCGGTACCGCTACAGCTTCAGATAATTGTACCAATCCACCTAGCATTACAGGTGTCCGGAGTGATGGTATGGATCTAACAACAGCTCCCTACCCACAGGGGATTACAACGATTACATGGACTGCCACTGATGCTTCCGGTACTATGGCACAATGCCTGCAAACGGTGACCATCACTTCTCCGCCATCCATGGGCAATGATATTACTTCTTTTACAGTTCCGGGACAAATAGGACTAACCGCAATTGATGCCGCGGCGAAGACTGTTGATATCACCGTAATGAATGGAACAGATGTAACCATGTTGATTCCGACAATTACTGTTTCTCCAGACGCCACTGTGAGTCCTACCTCTGGTACCTCACAAGATTTTACCAATCCGGTAATTTATACGGTTACCGCTGAAGACGGCATGATGCAACCATGGACGGTTACAGTGAGCGTTGTTCAATTCGCTTCAGTTGGAGACAGGGTCTTTGAGGATTTTGACAATGATGGAATTCAGGATGCAGGGGAACCAGGAGTTGAAGGAATTACCGTTGCCTTACAGGATTGTTCTGCCAGTACATTGGCAACCACCACAACAGATGCCAGTGGTAATTATCTGTTCGAAAATTTAGTAGCCGCAGATTATAAAATATTGTTCAGTAACCTGCCAGCTAACTATACATTCTCCCCGCAAGATCAGGGAGCAGACGATACAGTTGATTCTGACGTGGATTCTGGTGGACTTAGTTCCTGCATCAGCCTGTCCCCCGGAGAAAATAATGATACCGTAGACGCTGGTATTAATTTACAAGTTGGAAGCATTGGCGACAAAGTCTTTGAGGATCTGGATTTTGATGGAATTCAGGATGCGGGGGAACCTGGAGTGGAAGGAGTTACTGTTGCCTTACAGGATTGTTCAGGAAGTACAATGGCAACTACCACAACAGATGCCAGTGGTAACTATCTGTTCGAAAATTTAGTAGCCGCAGATTATAAAATATTGTTCAGTAACCTGCCATCTAACTATACGTTCTCTCCGCAAGATCAGGGAGGAGATGATACCGTTGATTCTGACGTGGATTCCGGTGGACTTAGTTCATGCATCAGCCTGTCGCCCGGGGAAAATATTAATACTGTTGACGCAGGTATTAATTTACCGGTTGGAAGTATTGGCGACCGGGTATTTAATGACCTGAATTTTAACGGTCTTCAGGATGCAGGTGAACCTGGTGTCGCAGGAATAACAGTGGCACTTCAGGAATGTGGTGGTACTACTATTGATACTCAGCTAACAGATGCCAGTGGAGTATACCTATTTACCGGTGTATTGACAGGTGATTATAAGATCTTAATTAGTGGTCTGCCACCAAACTATATTTTCACACTTCAGGACCAGGGTGCAGATGATAGTATTGATTCTGATGTGGATCCATCCGGCCTAAGTGGTTGTATTACATTAGCTGCCGGTGAGAATAATGATTCTGTAGATGCCGGGATTTCATTAGAACAACTTTCAATAACTGGTTTTGTGCTCGTCAACGCAAATAACAATACAGACATTGGCCCAATTGCCAATGGGGACGTGATAGATGTGAGCTCCCTTCCAACAATGAATCTGAACATCAGGGCCGAGGCTACTTCAGATACAGAAAGTGTGCGGCTAGAACTTAGCGGGGCACAGAGCACTGGAAGAACAGAAAATGTTGCGCCTTATGCCTTGTATGGTGATAATTCAGGGAATTATACGGCCCATGTCTTTGCATTGGGGAATTACAATTTAACTGCTACTCCTTATTCAGGGAATAGTTTAGGAGGTATCATGGGAACCGGATTAAATGTGAGTTTTGAATTCGTAAACCCCGCCATTGGTTCTCCACTGATCCTGGTTGATGCCAGCGATGATTCTGTTATAACAGGATTAACAGAGGGCTTGGTGATTAATAAAAGCATATTGGGTGATCTTACTTTTGGGGTCATATTTAACCCGGATTTCAATCCGAACGGCGTAAGTTTTAATCTTAGCGGACCGCTCACTGAAAACCGTACTGAAGGCAGTTCCCCGCCATTTTCTCTTTTTGGAGATATAGGCGTCAATATTCAGGGTAAGATGTTCCCTGTTGGAGCGTATACCCTTGTTGCCAATCCAAATAATGGACCAACGGTTACCGTACATTTTGAAGTAGTTGATGAGGATCCGGCCTGTTTGGCATTTGATGTCGTACTTGACGATACTACCAACCCAAGTACCTGTGGGGGATCAGATGGTAGTATAGCCATTATGGTTGGAGGTGCTATGCCTCCTTTAGATTACGATTGGAGTCATGACAACACACTAGAATCTCCGTTGGCCACTGGTTTGACGGCAGGTAATTATTCTGTGACTGTGACCGATGACAATGGATGCACCGAGACACTCATGATTACTCTGAATGATCCACCGCTTCCGGTGGTGTCCTTCACAGCACCTGCTGACCTTTTAATATCTGATGGGGTACAGGCAGGACTTGGTGGTGGCACACCAGCTGGAGGAGTGTATTCTGGTTCTGGTGTTACCGATGACGGCAATGGAATGACCTATAGTTTTGACCCTGCAGCAGCAGGAGTAGGAATACATACTTTAACGTATAGTTATACCGATGCAAATGGTTGTAGCAGTGAGGCCAGTGATGATGTAGAAGTCACTGATCCGTCTTCCATATTATCGGTAACAGGATTTGTACTGGTGAATGCAGATAGCAACACAGATATCATGACAATTGTTGAAGGGGCTGCTATTGATTTAGCCAGCCTCCCTACCGGAAATCTTAATATCAGGGCGATTACCACAAATGACGCAGAAAGTGTTGGATTTATGTTGAGTGGAACACAGAATTCTACGAGAACTGAAAATGTGCCACCTTATGCGCTATTTGGGGATAATAGTGGAAATTATTTTGCACATACGTTTGTCGCCGGTGCCTATAGTCTGACGGCCACACCCTATTCCGGAAATAATAAAGGAGGTGCCCAGGGAACAGCAGGGACAGTTAATTTTGAATTCACGGATGGTACGCCAGTCTTCTTTACGATAAAGTTGTACCCTAACCCTGCAGTTAACCAAATTAGGGTAGATGTGGAGGATCCCAAGATAAAAATGAGTGCCATAATGGTACACGATGTTAAGGGAAGAATTATATCCACAGCAGATACACGATTTTTGTCTAATGGAGAGGACTATATGCTTCGGGTAAATGAGCTACCTGCTGGGGTCTATTATATGAGCGTGATCAATGACAAAGGCTTTACGCATAAACAGCCATTTATTGTCAGAAAATAAATATACCAGCCCCTCTTCCAGAGGGGCTTTTTTTAGGTCTTATTGAGCAACTTTTTAGGCGGTTGTGTTTCCTTCTTTTTGGTATTCCCCGGAAAAACAAGATTTGTGCTAGAATAGGTAGTCCCAAATGTTTTGGCTGCATTCCATACCTGATCTATGGCATCTAAGACCTGGTGCTCCGAGAGTTCTTTTAACGGGTGGATAAAGACAGACCAGATGATCTCATCACTCAGGGCATATTTAACATCCAGAGCCGAGTGATAATTAGCTACCAGGGCATTAAGTAGCTGATCTTCATTGAGTTGTTCCCTTTCAACTATGGGAGATATGATCCGCATACGGTTGGCATTTTCATCATAAATACAGATAAGCATTCGCTCCTTATACAAAAATTGTATGGTGTTTCCGCTGTTTTGCAAGGTATCGGAAACCTGAATTATAAGCTCTTTTAACTTAAGGGGCTGCATTTCCTGAGAAGTTCCTGTGAAAGGATTAGATACAAATAATAACACCAGTATAACTTTTAGCTTGTCCATGGAGTTGTTTAAATAATAAGTCGCACTACTCCTCCGTAATTTACAAGGGTGATTATTAGCCGATTTTTTTCGATTCAAAAAAGTAACATTCCGATAATGTTTGTGCTTTACAGGACTTCATGATATTTAAATTGGCGGTAATTTCATATGGTTAAATGTATGTAAAAAGGCTACGTTAAAAGCAACTATTTTAAATACAATAAAGTAGGAGAATTAAATCAAAACCTATTATCTGAATAGTAGCAGATCAACTGTAAAATTAGCCTGGATGTCAACAATGGTAAAATAGTACATTTCCTAAATCTCTTAACATTTAATATAATTTGTCGTTGGGCTGATATTTGTGCAGTTTATCGAATTGTTGAGTTTTAATCGTGGTTTTACAACATTTTATCCAATCTTTAAATTGTTAAAAATGCTAAAAACTCCGTTTAATGGGGCTTTTTATTTTTTAGTCAATTGTTGCTTACAGCAGAAATTGTAAGAAAAAAAATTGCAATACAGACCTTCCCCGTCTTTGCTAAATTTTAAGAGATTTTCACCCCAAATCTCCTTGAAATTAGTCTTGGTTATGCTAGTAACCAAATCAATCCTGTATGGGGCAAAATTACGTTACCAAAAACTCTGAAGACACTTTTAGTTTAACGCGCATTGCTATGCAGCTTTGTGAGCCGTCTTTCCCTGTACCTTACATTGATTTTTTTAGCCTTTTAGAAAAATGCAACAATCCATTATTGATTGTTGTACCATCATCGAATTATAGAAAAACACTAATAATCAACACTCCACATTATGCAAATTTTTACACCTAGACACTTTAAATGGAACGATCTTTTTGGCAGGTCTGTTCTAAGATTGCAAAGAATTACGGTTCCTGCTAATCAACGAATTTTAAGAAAAAGACCGGCAACTAAAAGTGCTGGTTTAAGGCATTTTATGCAATCGTTTTTACTTTTGCTTTTATTTGTTGGTTCCCAAGCTATCAATGCACAAGATGTTAACGTTGTTGCCAACCCCTTGAGCACAACCGAAAATATTGGGGATCCCTTTTCCATTATTATAGCATTGCAGAGTGCAAGTAATCAGGACATAAGTATTGCCGAATTGCATATGGATTTTGATCCGGCAATTTTACAGGTAACATCGGTGGATGAATTGGCAACCGGAGCGTTGCCTGTTCCAGTTGTTAGTTTGGCATTCGATAATGTGCTGGGAACAATTGATTATGGTATAGGCACCTTTAGTAGTTTTCCTGAGGCAAACTTTAACTTTATACAAATAAATTTACAGTCTATAGCTACTGGTTCTACGACTATCGATTTCAGTGATGACGCTCCCTTTAGTATTATTGCTTTTGAAGGTTTAGATGTAACCGGAAGTACCAATAGCATTCCTGTAACTATAAACGGAATAGATAATCCACCAACGGTGAGTATTACTTCACCCGCGGACAACGATAATTTTATTGCCGGGAGCAACGTCCCCGTAACAGCAGATGCGGCCGATGATGTTGCCATTACCCAGGTGGAATTGTTTATAGACGGATTTGCAACAGGACAGGTAGACACTGCTGCGCCTTATGAATTTAGTATAAACAATATTGCGCAGGGATCTTACGTGCTAACAGCTGTGGCATCAGATGGCGTTAATATACCTACAACTTCTGACCCGATAAATATAAGTGTTGATCCTCCTGTAGATAACCCGCCATTGGTAAGTATAAGTTCACCGGCAGACGGGGCTACATTTACCGAGGGTGATAATGTCACAGTAGATGTTACTGCATCTGACGATATAGGTGTTACAGGAGTTGAATTATTTAATGGTGCAGCCAGTTTAGGAGTGGACAACACTGCGCCCTATAGTTTTGCTATAAACAATATTGCTGCAGGCGTTTATAATCTTACTGCTGAAGCCTCAGATATAAATACAAGTACAACCTCTGCCCAGGTAAACATTACAGTTTCTGTGGCAGATACTGCCCCGGTGATTACCCTGGCAGCTACATCATCAGTAAATGAAGGGAGCAATGTAAGTGTTCCCCTATCTATTACAGATGCAGACGGAGATAATCTGACCGTGACCATAACTACCTTGTCTAATGAACCATTAGAATTACAAACTAATCAGGATTCAGGAGGTATTCAAAGGGAGCCATATCCTTTTGATGCAAACGCATTTTTTAATGAATCAGCTATAAATAATAATCCCGGATCTTATTCATCCTCCCTGGATTTTAATCCTGTCTTTGGAGACGGAGGATCTGATGGTGATGGAAACGGTACCTATGACGTAAATGTCAATGTTACCGATGAGGATGGAAATTCAATAGATCAGCTACTCACTCTTACAGTAAACGATACAGATCAGTTTATTTCCAATTCCCTTACTGTACCCACTAGAATCCAAAACGAATCATACGATGATCAGGGTAATTCTGGTGGAGGAGATGGCATTGGTATAGAAGAAGCTGGCACAGGATTTATTGTTGGTTTTACTACAGCAGGAGATTTTGCCGAATATCAAATAGATGTGCAAACCGCAGGAGTATATCAAATGGACTTTTTTGTGGCCAGAGATCCTGCCGGAGCCAAAGATATGGAGATTACAACCACAGCTGCTAATGCAACCCTGGTTGTCAACGATACGGGTACCTGGGCAGATTTTACAACAGTTACTGTAAACGTAGCTTTTAACGCAGGACCACAAACGCTGAGATTCGATTGGAATGACGGCGGAGGTTTTTATATGAATATGGATTATTTTGATATGATCCTTCTGGAAGATCCGGATCTCTCACCGGTAATTCTTGTTGCTGATGTGGAAGCAGCGGCCGGACCAGCTTTGGACATTAACTTTCAGGTTACCGATGAGGACTATCCAGGTCTGATCACTACCGCAGTTATTTATGACAAAAGTGTGCTGCCACCTAATAACCCAACATTACCAACCAATACTGATCCATTTACTTCGGGAGCAACAATCGCGAATACTTTGACGGATGATGGTGCTGGCGGATTTACCTTATCACTGGCTGCCGGAATTCCCGGGCGGTCATACCTCGCAAGGATAACTTCGGACGATGGTGTTAACCCGGCTGTAACCGAGGATTTTACTATAAATATTGCGCAGATGATACCTGCTACTATCCTGGCTAAAACATTTAGTAATCCTTTACCTTATTACGGTAGTACTGCTCCCCAAAATGGTTATACCGTAACCATAGAAAATAATGCAGTGGAAAACATAGGCTATGTGGATCCGGGAGATTTTGTAGAGTATTTTATAAATGTCCCTGTTGCAGGTGATTATAATGTTGAATTCTTTGCCGGGAAAGGCAATACTGGTACACTTACCACTACTTTGTCCGAAGAAAATGGCGGAGGATTTTCTCCTATAGGTTCCTTTGGCGCTACAAATACGGGATGGCAGACCTATGCCTCCTATCAATTTCAGGTTACCTTCAGCAATTCCGGGATACAAACATTACGCCTGGATTTTACAGGCGGAGGAGGAGTTAATATACGCGACTTCAATTTTAGTCCGACAAATGATCTTGCACCTACCATAGATGCAATTGCAGATGTTGAAATAGACGAAGGAGGTACAGTAAATGTCGGTATACAGGTGAATGACGACTTTAATCCTTCGGCCACTATTATTATTTATGACAAAAGCGAGCCGCTAGGTAATAATTCGCCCTACACGCCGGCTGCAGTTGTAAACCCGGCAGACTATACATTTACAGATAATGGTTCAGGGAGTTATACGCTCAACTGGGTGACCAGTATCGGAGATGGCCGTTCCTATGAGGCAAGGGTCACAGCCGATGATGGCGCTAACCCAACCGTGGAAGAGAGGTTTACCATTAATGTGGCACAGGACATAACTCCCGGAGTTATCCTTGCCAGGACATTTTCTAACCCCTTACCACATTACGGAGGTAGTCCAAGCGGTTCAGCAGGCCAGGATTTTTCAGTAGCTATTGAAAATGCGGGAAATATAGGATGGATAGATAATAACGATTTTGTGGAATACCTGATTGATGTTCCTGCCGGGGGAAATTACGATTTTAGAGTCTTTGCTTCAAATGGTACGGGTACCACCAATACCTTTACACTTTTAGGAGAAAATGGCGGTGGATTCATTCCCTTAACAAGTATTGATGTCGAAAATAATGGAGGATGGAATGGCTTTAATCCATATATAGAAACTATCACTTTCTTAAATCCAGGCTTACAAACCATTCGATTCGAATTTACTGGTGGAACTAACATCACTGAATTTGATTTCACCCCCAATAACAGCAATGCAGCACCATTGGTGTTCATTACCTCACCGGTTGATGGTTTTGCAGCAGAACAGGGTACAGATATCACTTTTAGTGCAACTGCCAACGACCCTGAGGACGGAGATATTGCAACCAATCTGGTCTGGACATCAGACATAGATAACAGTATCGGATCTGGTGCCAGTTTTAATACTACCGGATTAAGCGTAGGAACGCATATTATAACGGCCGAAGCCACAGATAATGACGGATCCGATCCGCAGACTGGTTCGGCCAGTATTACTGTGATTATAGGCCCTGCAGCACCTAATTGCGATGTTGCCTTTAGGGTAAATTCAGGCGGCCCGGTTTATGCTTCAGCTGACGGAGATTTTGAAGCAGATCAGTCTGTTTCAGATAATGGAGGTACCGCGCAATCGGGAACACCTTCTCCTTATATAAATACAGGCGGCGGAGCGGTTGACAAAACCTTTGGTTCTACAACTCCATTAGTCTCAAATACTACAGGATATCCTGATTACCTTTTCCAGACAGAACGATGGAGCGATGCAGCTAATCCAGATAATATGAATTGGACCTTCCCAACAGGTGACGGGACTTTTGAAGTTAGTATTTTGTTCAATGAAAACTGGAGTGGAGAACTTAACAACCCAAGAGTTTTTGACGTGAATGTAGAGGGCGTGTTGGAATTGGATGATTACAGGCCTAGTGTAGATGGTACTGAGATAAACATAGCAAAAGTAGAGACCTTCCTGGTTGTTGTTACTGATGGGGAATTAAATATTGACTTTATCAAGGGCACCCAAAATCCTTCAGTTAAAGGGTTTAGTATCTGTGCTGTAAATGCAGCACCTGTAGTTTCAATTCTGGCGCCGGCAGATAATGCCATCGTTAATAGGGGACAGGATATAACCTTAACTGGTAATGCAATCGACGAGGAAGATTTAGATATCTCTTCCGACATAGAATGGACTTCTGACCTTCAGTTTGTTCCAAATCCTTTAAATGGTATTGGAGCCAGCATAACAGCTCAGTTTATTACTCCCGGAGCTCATACGCTTAGCGCGAATGTTACAGATTCTGGCGGCGAAAATGGTACGGCTTCTATTACAGTCAATGTACCCGGCCCGGAGATAGCGTTTGACGCTCCGCTAGAGAATGAGGTTATCAGTTGTACGTCTGTAGATATAGAACTGGACCCAACAAATGTGTTGTTCGGCAATGATGAACATTTTCATTTCTTTATTAACCCTGCAGACCCGTTAAATCCCGATGGTAATACCAGAATTTCTACGGCTGGGAGCGCTGCTACTACTTTTACCTTCGATGAAAATAGTGGTGCACTTGCCGCAAATGGTCTTGGCAATGGAATTGTTGTTGGAGCTAATACCATAGTGGTAGTAGTTGCTGCTGCGGACCATTCAGAATTTACAAATCCAGAGGCTACTGCAACAGTTAATTTTACAGTTGTTGTTCCTTCAGTGGATAACTTAGCAGCTACAGACCCCACAGATTGTAATGTGGATGACGGGCAGATTGTTGTTACGGCAACCGGAATAAATCTGGAATACAGTAAAGACGGAAATACCTTCCAGGGCAGTAATATATTCAGCGATCTTGCAGCTGGCGAATATACCATTACTGTTAGGGAAGTTGGAAATACTGATTGTACAGCATCTGACACAGTGACCCTAACTGCTCCTGTGGCCCCTGTTATAAGCAATGTGGCTTCTACAGATCCTACAGATTGTGGTGTTGATGATGGTACAATTACCATCTCCGCTACTGGGGTAGATCTTTTATACAGTATAGATAATGGAGCTAACTATCAGGCAGGCAATACCTTTACCGGTCTTGCCGGCGGAACTTATGATATTGTGGTACAGGAAAATGGATTCCCAAACTGTACTGCAACGAACCAGGTTGTTTTAACCGCTCCTGTAGCTCCATCAATAACGAATGTAGCTTCTACAGATCCTACAGATTGTGGTGTAGACGATGGTACAATTACCATCTCTGCTACCGGAGTAGATCTTTTATATAGTATAGACAATGGAGCTAACTATCAGGCAGCTAATACCTTTACCGGTCTTGCTGAAGGAACTTATGATATTGTAGTTCAGGAAAATGGATCCCCAAGCTGCACGGTAGCAGACCTGGTTGTTTTAACTGCCCCTGTGGCTCCATCAATAACGAATGTAGCTTCTACAGATCCTACAGATTGTGGTGTGGATGATGGTACTATTACCATCTCTGCTACCGGAGTAGATCTTTTATACAGTATAGACAATGGAGCTAACTATCAGGCAGGCAATACCTTTACCGGTCTTGCTGAAGAAACTTATGATATTGTGGTGCAGGAAAATGGATCTCCTAGCTGTACTGCAACGAACCAGGTTGTTTTAACTGCGCCTGTAGCTCCATCAATAACAAATGTAGCTTCTACAGATCCTACAGATTGTGGTGTGGATGATGGTACAATTACCGTCTCCGCTACCGGGGTAGATCTTTTATATAGTATAGACAATGGAGTTAGCTTTCAGGCAGGCAATACCTTTACCGCTCTTGCTGGCGGAACTTATGATATTGTAGTTCAGGAAAACGGATCCCCGGGTTGTACTGAAACAGCCCAGGTTGTCTTAACTGCGCCTGTAGCTCCATCGATTTCCAATGTGGCCACCACAGATCCTTCCGATTGTGGCACGGATGACGGAACAATTATTATTACAGCTTCAGGCTTAGATCTGCGTTACAGTATTGATAATGGGGCTACTTTTTCAATCAATAATACTTTTACAGATCTTGCAGGAGGAAATTATAATATTGTAGTAGTGGAGGAGGGCATGGCCAATTGTACTGCCGCTACCACTGCAACTTTAAATGCTCCCAGCGCACCGATTATATCTGCGGCTATTGCGACTGATCCTACAGACTGTGGTGTAAATGACGGAACAATAACCGTTACCGCAAGTGGAAATAATCTGGAATACAGTAATGACAATGGGGTGAGCTTCCAGGCAGGAAATGTTTTTGCCGGTCTTGCAGGCGGACTCTATAATATTGTGGTTCGCGATTCTAATTCACCTAGTTGTACAGCTTCTACAACTGCGAATATAGTGGCACCTGAGCTACCGGTAATATCGAATGTTGCTACCACCGATCCGTCGGATTGTGGTGTAGATGACGGAACAATTGTAATTACGGCTTCAGGTAATAACCTTCAATACAGTATAGACGATGGGATTACCTTCCAGGCAGGCAATAGTTTTAGTGGCCTTGCTGAAGGCGATTATGATATAGTAGTACAGTCTGACGGACTTACAAATTGCGTGGCGACTACTACCGTAACATTGGTACTTGTGGACACTACCGCACCGGTAATTGTCTGTCCTGCCAATATCATTGCGACCAGCCTGGATGGCAATGATGTAGTTGTCGGCGGTATAGGTACTGCTTCGGCTACAGATAGTTGCGACCCTGCGCCAACGGTGACAGGAGTTCGTGGAGATGGAATGGCTTTAACAGATCCCTACCCTGTTGGGACTACTGTAATTACCTGGACTGCTATTGATGCAGCAGGGAATGGCGCACAATGTCCCCAAACCGTAATGGTGAACTTTACGGCATCTGCGGCGAATGATATTGTTTCGTTCACTATCCCGGGACAGGTAGGACCAGCTACTATTGATGACGGGAACCATACCGTAAATCTGGTTGTGAGTTTTCCAACCGGTCTTAGCGGGTTAATACCTGCCATTGGAGTATCTCCATTTGCATTAATAAATCCACCATCTGGACAAGCTCAGAATTTTGATCCTGTAATTCCTGTACCATACGATGTTACCTCACAATCCAATGTTGTACAACAATGGAATGTGTATGTCTCTATTGAACCGGATACAACGGATCCAACAGTAAATTGTCCGGCCGATATAACGGTAGATAATGATCCTGGTGTTTGTGGAGCAATTGTGAGCTTTATGGCGGACTATGATGACGACCGTCCGGGTGTTACGGCTTCCTCTGTACCGGCTAGTGGATCATTGTTCCCGGCAGGCACAACAACCGTAACGGTTACTGCTACGGATGCAGCAGGCAATACTGCTCAATGTACTTTTGATGTTACAGTTAATGATACAGAGGCTCCTGCCTTGAGTGTTCCTGCGGATATCACTGTAGGCAATGATGCAGGAATTTGTGGTGCAGTTGTAAGCTTTGCACCAATTGCATCAGATAACTGCCCCGGTGTAACTATTGTTAATGTACCTGCCAGTGGAAGTGTCTTCCCTGTTGGAACAACGGTAGTAACATCTACTGCTACTGATGCCAGTGGTAATGCGGCTCAAAGCACATTTAATGTTACAGTTAATGATTTAGAAGCCCCCACATTAGTTTGTTCAGGGGATATAAATGTTCAAGGAGATGAGAACGGCGAAGCCGCTATTGCGGATTATACGGCCTCTGTTTCGGGAAGTGATAATTGTCCCGGAGTAGTTGTTACCCAAAGCCCAATATTGGGGAGTATAATTTCTGGTACAACTACAGTGACAATGACGGCAACAGATGCTGCCGGCCTCATTAGTACTTGTACTTTTGACATAACCGTTGATGAGACTCCTACGGTACTATCGGTAATCAGCTTTACTTTGGTAAACGCTGGTAACGAGCAGGACATCATGAATTTGATGGAGGGGGATATCATTGATATCAACAGTCTGCCCACAACAAACTTAAACATAAGAGCAAATACCACCGATGATACGGAAAGTGTTCGCCTGGTACTGAGTGGTGCCAAGAGCAAGGGACAGACAGAAAACTTTGCACCCTATGCGCTTTATGGTGATAGTAGTGGAAATTATGCCGGTAGTAACTTTATTATTGGAAATTATACCATTCTCGCAACGCCATATTCTGCCAATGGGCTTAATGGCACTCAGGGGACACCATTAACGGTGAATTTCCAATTGAGCGATCAGGATCCGTTATGTATAGGCTTTAATGCGAGTATAACCGCGGTGACCAATCCAACTACATGTGGCGGTAGCAACGGTAGTGCAACAGCACAGCCTCAAAACGGCACCGGGCCATTTAGTTATCTATGGAGCAATGGAAATACCAACCAAACCGCAAACAATCTTAACGCGGGTACACATACTGTTACTGTAACAGATAATAATGGTTGTACCGTTGTTAAGTCGGTTACTCTTAGTGATCCTGCGCTTCCTGTGGTTACACTCGCGGCCCTGGCATCACCGGTATTAACTACTGACGGGCCGGTTACACTTAATGGGGCACCAGCAGGTGGCACCTATAGTGGACCGGGAGTAAGTGGTAATCAGTTCAACCCTGGTGTTGCAGGTGTTGGTACACATCAGATCACTTATTCGTATACCAATACAGCGACCGGATGTTCCAATAGCGCAAGCAGAAGCATCACAGTTACAACACCGACATCTAATGCGGCATTGATCATATTGGATTCCAATACGGATCTTCCGCTATTTGCATTAACAGATGGTCTGGAGCTTCAAAAAAGTAATATACCCTGGGGAATTGTATATAACCCTAACTTAAATCCTAATGGTATTTTCTTTAGTCTAACCGGGCCGATAAACCAGAACAAAGCTGAAGGATCTTCACCTCCATACTCTGTATTTGGGGACATTGGAACCAATGTTTTAGGACAGGTATTCCCTGTAGGCAACTACAGACTGGTGGCTAATCCTAATGTGGGAGCAACTGTAATTGTGAACTTCTCAGTTGTTGACGGTCCGCCGCAAAATCAGAATCCTATCGCCGTCGCTGTTGGGAATGCAGATCCTGTAGATGCATTTAAAGTCAATTTCTCAGGAGCGTCCTCAATAGATAATGATGGAAATATTGTGGAGTATTCATGGGACTTTGGTGATGGTAATACTTTTGTATCTGCCAGTCCTACAGCTATGCATACCTACGGGAGCGCTGGTGTAAGAACAGTTACCCTTACTGTAGAAGATGATGACGGTGCAACCGGTTCTACCACTATTCAGGTAGAAGCAATAGATCCGGACGATGTTATTAAGGTGATAAGTTTTACTCTTGTTGATGGGGTAACAGATAATGATCTGTTCCTGATAGATGATGGTGATAATATTGCCGATGGTGCGGGTAAAAACATCAGAGCCAATACCGATCCAGGAGTTGTGGGTAGTGTTAAGTTTGTACTTAGCGGAGCAGCTTCAAGGACCTGGACAGAGTCTGTGGCACCATATGCGCTCTATGCGGATAATGCAGGTAATTATTCTGCACATACGTTTCCAAACGGTTCCTATACCTTAACAGCTACACCTTATGAAGGTGCAGGTGGTTCCGGGGCAGCGGGCCAACCACTTACGGTAAACTTTACCGTAGGACTGTTTTTACCTTCAATGGAACCAATAAATTCAGTGATGGTTACGCCTAACCCTGCGGATAGGGAAGCCAGTTTGGTATTTGATACACCTGCCCAATTAAAAGAGGTACTCATTTATGACGTAACGGGTAGGCTAATAAAACGAGTGAAAGCGGATGACTCTAAAGATGTTGGAGTCTATTTACTGCAGGTTCAGGACCTTCCGGCAGGTACATATTTTGTACGCGCCAGGGATGTTCAAGGAACAGAATTTCAGCAGCAAATGGCCATTAAACGATAAGTAACACGTCTTTAAAGCAACCGAAAATGAAGAATTTAAACAGCAATAGCACCGAGGCGTGCACAGGAATATTAGAAAGTAAAGACCAGTCCGTCATTGGGCAAAAGCAATCCTTAGGATTAAAATTAGGGATGCTGATAATAGCACTAATGGTATTGTGCATTGGGCAACTCCAGGCACAAAATTTTAGTGAGAGTAATCTGGATTTTAGCGGAGAAGATGGGGTTGACCAGGGTACTTCACTAATGTACGGACCGGATGGCCGACTTTACGTATTGAGCCTTAACGGGACCATTGACATTTACAACGTGGTAAAAAATGCTCCTAACGACTATGAAGTTACGGCTGCAGAGGAATTATTTGATGTCAAGAATATCCCTAATCACAATGATGACGGAAGTTCTAATGGAGGAAATAACAGGGAAGCCACAGGCTTAACGGTGACTGGTACGTCAACCAATCCTATTATTTATGTGACTTCAAGTGACTCCCGAACCGGGGGTCCGGGAGGTGACTTAGGATTAGATACAAATTCTGGCGTGATAACTAGACTTACGTGGAATGGCAGCTCCTGGGATGTGGTAGACATTGTAAGGGGATTGCCAAGGTCCGAAGAAAATCATGCAACCAACGGCCTTGAATTTGTGACCATAGGTGCTACAGATTTCCTGATTGTCGCGCAAGGTGGGCATGCCAATGCCGGCGCTCCTTCGGATAATTTTGCATGGACCACAGAATATGCATTATCAGCAGCGATACTTTCGGTTAATTTGACGATGCTAGAAGGTATGTCAATCTCTAATGATGGCCGTGATTATATCTATGACATTCCCACTCTTGATGATCCTTCAAGGGCCAATGTAAATGGTATAGTTGATAATGATGATCCCGGTTATAACGGCATAGACGTAAATGATCCATGGGGTGGTAATGATGGCTTAAACCAGGCCATGATCGTTATTGGTGGACCGGTACAGATTTTTTCCGCCGGATATCGAAATTCATATGATCTTACCATTACCCAAAGCGGAGCGGTTTATATTACAGATAACGGGGCTAATTCCGGATGGGGTGGCCTCCCTAATCTTGAAGGAACGGCAAACGTTAATAACGATTATATTGTCGGGGAACCAGGTGGTAGCGCAGGAAACCCCTTGGGCGGTGAATCTGTAAATAATCAGGATCACCTTACAATGGCCACGGATAATATTCAAACCTATACATTTGGTAGTTTTTATGGGGGACACCCGGCACCGATAAGGGCAAATCCGGCAGGTGCAGGCTTGTATACAAATCCTTCGTTTAACGATACCTCTGGTGCTGTATTCAGGACATTGATCTACGATCCAAGTCCGGGAGCGGGGGAAACCAACGATCCAAATATTGGTTTGCCGGCCAACTGGCCTCCTGTACCTGTAAGTTTAGCAGACATCGATCAGGGAGATTGGCGTGGTCCGGGGATCAGCAATCCCGATGGCCCGGATGATGTTCTTGTAACTACCTGGCAGAATAATTCTAACGGAATAGACGAATATACCTCGACCGTATTATTTGATATTGGCGGAGGTAACACGGTGAGTATGGCCGGGAATCTTATCGCAGGAAGAAATAATGGAGGTAATCTTCATCGCGTTGAGTTAAATCCCGACGGTAGCTTACAAAATCTTACACAAAACTTTATTTCCGGATTGGGAGGTAATGCACTTGGGATAACTTGCAATGGTGATGCTGATCCCTTTCCAGGCACCATTTGGGTTGCCACTTTTAATTCAACCATTAAAATCCTGGAACCGGCAGCTGTGTCAGAATGTTTTCAACCCCTCGATCCTCTATATGTAGGCAGCGCAGATTACGACAATGATGGCTATACCAACGATGATGAGGTAGCCAATGGAACCGATCACTGTAACGGTGGATCACAGCCGAACGATTTTGATAAAGTGGCAGGCGGGACATTGGTATCTGACCTTAATGACTCAGATGACGATAATGACGGAATTAATGATTCAGCTGATCCTTTTCAAATGGGCGACCCGCTTGATTCCGGGAATGATGCTTTTGATTTACCGGTTTTAAACGATTTGTTTTCTGATAATCCTGCATTAATGGGATATCTCGGACTTGGTTTTACGGGTCTGATGAATAACGGCGATTCCAACCCTAACTGGTTAGATTGGTTAGATGTTCCGGGAGCAGGTCCCAATCAGAATGATATTTTAGGAGGGGCCACCGGCACAATGACCATGCAAATGACCGAAGGCACTGCCCTTGGTGGTAGTGATAGTCAGGATAAGGGCTTTCAATATGGGGTAAATGTAGATCAGACTACGGGAGGATTTACAGTAACCGGACGTCTCTTGAATTTTGATGACGATGTTGTACAACTTTATGGTAGTTCAGCACCTGCAAATGGTGAATTAGGTCTTTTTATAGGCGACGGGACCCAAAGTAATTATATGAAATTTGTAATTACCCAGAATGGCTTACAGGCCTTGCAGGAGGTTGGTAACAGTCCGGGAACACCAATAGATCTTATTATCCCTACGGGGAACAGGCCAGCCAATGATATTATTATGCATTTTGTAATAGACCCAACTACAGGTGTTGTTACCTTTCAGTATCAATTGGATAGCGGTGCTGTCCAAACTCTGGGTAACCTGACTGCGCAAGGCAGTATCCTTACGGCTATACAAAACAGTAATACGCCACTTGCCGTTGGATTAATTGGTTCGTCCAATACCCCGGGAGTTGAGGTCGAAGGCAGCTGGGATTATCTCTATGTTCAGTCGAGCAATCCTACGGTTCAACTAGACATACCAGACCTTATCAAAGCAGTAAGTGCAGCTCCAACGTCCTTTGATTTAGACAGCTATTTCAGCGATGATGGGGGAGACGGGAATTTAACATACAGCGTTCAAAATAACACAGACCCTGCAATAGGAGCAAGTGTCAACGGGAATACTCTGGACCTTACCTTTCCGGGAGCACCTGCGATTAGCGATATTACGGTTCGTGCCACAGATTCTGGTGCCTTGTTCGTTGAACAGACATTTACTGTGACAGTTACCGATGCGCCCTCTATTCCGGTGATACGGATCAGGGCTAATGGCACTACAATTACAGCGACTGATTCCCCAAATCCGGACTGGTTAGGCATTACGGCAGAAGGGGCACAGAATGGTAGTTTTAATGGTATTGATTACAACGTTAACACAGGAAATCATGCCACACATAATATTCCTGCAAGTCATGCATCAGTTCCGTCATATGTACCCCAGGCAATTTTTGCTAATGAAAGATGGGATGCCGGCGGGGCGCCGGAAATGGAATGGACCTTTGATCTTCCGAACGACAATTACATCGTCAGGCTTTATATGGGTAATGGGCATGGTCCAACTGGGACACCGGGAACCCGGGTGTTTGACATCTCCATAGAAGGGCAATTAGTACAGGATGATCTTGATTTAATTCCAACCTTCGGCCACCAGGTTGGAGGAATGCTGGAATATCCGGTTACGCTAACAGACGGAACCATAAATATTCTTTTTGAACATGTAACTGAGAACCCCTTGATAAATGGAATTGAGATTTTGGGTGCAGTAGGTACAGGAGGCCCGCCAATTACAGTTAATCCGGTGGCCAATCAGATACATGACCTGGGAGAAACACCAATCCTTAATATTACCGCGAGTGGCGGAGAACCTAATGAAAATTTTGCCTTTTCGGCAATTGGTTTACCTCCTGGGCTGAGCATAGAACCAACCAATGGGGCTATCCTGGGATCGGTTGGTACCAATGCTACCAACGCCGGTGCTTATAACGCGGTTATTACAGTAAGTAAGCCGTCTTCCAATCCGGTGATGGTGAACCTGGGCTGGAATATAGTTGATCCGAATGATCCGGATGGGTTGATTTACCGTGTAAATACGGGGGGAGCAGAAACAGCGTCTAACGATACTTCCCCATTAGAATGGGCAGAGGATCAGGCACTGGTTGAAGCAAATGGTAATGCCGCCTTAGGTACACCTTCAGCTTTCTTCAACAACGAGGTACAAGATATTACGTTTGGAGCGACACTACCGGGAGGATTTGTAAATAGCACTGGCTATCCCAATAGTTTGTTTTCAACAGAACGGTATAATACAAATGCGATTCCGACAAATATGCAGTGGGACTTTCCGGTGCCCAATGGCGCTTATACTGTCAACCTCATCTTTGCAGAAATATGGGGTGGAGCAGTTAATACCGGAGTACGGGTATTTGATGTAGAAATAGAAGGACAGTTAGAGCTGGATAATTTTGATCAGACAGCGGTGTATGGCTGGGGAGTAGCCGGTGTGGAGAGTTTTAATGTGAATGTTACTGACGGTAATCTGGATATAGACTTTATTATGGGGCTGCAAAACCCAAATATTAAAGCTATTGAAATAATATCTAACACCCCTGTGGTTAATGACAGCTGGACCAACATTACCAATGTTACCGAACACACCCCGAGACATGAAAATTCTGTGGTGCAGGTAGGCGATAAGTTTTATTTGTTCGGAGGGCGTGAAAATTCTGATAAGATAGATGTCTATGATTATCAAACCGATACCTGGACTGAGGCGGCATCCACTGCTCCTTTTGAATTCAATCACTTTCAAGCTACTGAATACCAGGGACTCATTTGGGTAATAGGCTCCTTCACGGATAATAATTTTCCTAATGAAACCCCGGCGATTAATATTTATATATACAATCCGGTAACCGACACCTGGATAGAAGGACCGGTAATTCCGGCTGCCCGAAGAAGAGGATCTACCGGCTTGGCACTGTATAACAATAAGTTCTATATAGTTGGTGGTAATACCATAGGGCATAACGGGGGTTATGTTCCATGGTTCGATGAATTTGATCCGGCAACGGGAACCTGGACGTCTCTTGTAGATGCGCCACGGGCAAGAGACCATTTCCATTCTGCTGTAATAGGAAATAAACTTTACGCGGTTGGTGGAAGACTTACAGGAGGTACTGATGGAACCTTTGCACCCGTTATTCCCGAAGTGGATGTTTATGACTTTGCGAATCCTGGCTGGACGACATTGGCCGTGGGTTCTAATTTACCAACTCCCAGAGCGGCTTCTGCAACAGTGAATTTCCAGGGTCAGCTGGTGGTCATTGGAGGTGAAGGTAGCGGACAGGCATATGTGAATACGGATGCCCTGGATGTAACTACAGGAAACTGGTCTCCATTGGCAAATCTTAATAATGCAAGACATGGAACGCAGGCTGTTGTTTCCGGAGATGGTATCTGGATTACATCCGGTTCCCCTAATCAGGGTGGAGGCAATCAGAATAATATGGAGGTTTACGGCACTGATAATCCAGGCGGAAACGCAGTGGTAGCAGGTACCTTATCTGCTCCGCCAACACTTATTGTTCCCACCACCTCCACAGAGACTTTAATCATAAATAATACTGGAGGAAATCAGGGAATTTTCGTTACAGATCTTTCCTTTAGCGGGGCTGATGCAGCCAATTTTAACATTGTGGGTAGCAGTAGCTTCCTGGTACCTTCCGGAGGTAGCAGCACCATTGTTGTTGCGCATACCGGAATTGTCGAAGGAGATGCAGCATCTCTGGATATTTCATATGGTGGATCTTCTACACTAAGTGTAAGTCTTAGTAGCGGAGAAGCCCCTTCGGTATATCTTTATCGTGTGAATGCCGGAGGTCCTTTGGTAACTGCCACAGATGCACCCAATCCTGATTGGTCCGTGGATACTGGGACCTTTGGTGATGCGGGCAATTCGCCATATTTGACAGCCTCCACCACTCCTGGTGGTGTATTTGATCAATCTAATGCTAACGCCTATCAGGGGCCAATCATTTTAACCGATCCTTCTATTCCGGCAGGTACACCGGCAGCGCTCTTCCAGAATGAAAGATTTGATGATGTAGCTGCTCCAGAAATGACCTGGGCCTTCCCGGTGGATCCTGGGACCGAGGTGGAAGTGAGGCTATACTTCGCGGAATTGTATAATGGTATAACCGCTGCAGGACAAAGAGTTTTTGATGTGTCTGTAGAAGGCGCTGTACCTGCAGCACTTACAGGAATAGATCCCTTTGGGACAGCAGGTGCCTTGGGAGCCATTATGGTTTCGCATACGCTTACAGTGTCGGACGGTACGTTAGATCTGGTGTTTGTACATGATATTGAAAACCCTGCTTTAAAGGCCATCGAAGTCATTGATGTGAGTAGTTCCGGAAATACTGAGGCGCCGGTGGTCACCAATCCGGGGGCACAGCAGAGTGTGGAGGGAGATGTCATCAATTTACCAATCCTTGCATCTGATGTGGACCCTTGTACCGGATTAACATACCAGGCCACAAATTTACCACCCAGTTTAACTATAGATCCATTAACTGGGATTATAAGCGGTATATTAGATGAAGGAACCGGGAGTGGAACTCCGGGGGCATTTATAGAAAGTGGGGGAGTAGTTGTTATAGAAGCCGAAACGGATTTTGTCGATACGGCTGGTGGATGGAATCCCCTGAACGAAGGAGGTACCGATTTTCTTGAGGCCTCTTCCAATCATTTTGGTAATTTAAATGGACAGAACCTGGATTACGATGTGGAGATATCAACGCCAGGGGTATACAGGTTTTTTATGAAGTCGGACATAGGCGGTGCTCCCAGTAATACAGATAGGAACGATACCTGGTTTAAAATTGATAATACCCCTGATGTACACTTCTTTTGTGTACAGGGTGGCGCACTTTCCAATGGCCAGCAATTCCTGAACGAATTGAATGATCCATCCAGTACAACAAAAACCCTTTATTGGCCGGCGGGGAATGCACAAAGCAGACCAGATCACGGTAATGAAGGGCCTGGTATAGGTGGATATTTTAAGGTTTATACCAATACTGATGCCAATACCTGGGCTACAAATACCATAGATAACAATGCTTTTCCAATCTATGCTTATTTCCCAAACCCAGGAACTTTTACCATTTCAATGTCTGAACGTTCAGCAGAACATAGAGTGGATCGTATTGCACTCATCCATATAGACGATGTGAGCAGTGGAGTCCCTACAAGTACACTGAACGGTTCGGAATCACAACAAGCGGTCGGTGGAAGTCCGGGAGCTTCAGCTGATAGTCCTTATGATGTTGCGGTTACTGTTACTGATGGTTGCACACCTGCACTAAATACCGTGGTTAATTTTACATGGAATGTTACTGCGGAACCTATAGGTAACCCAGCAGCGCTTGTACAGGTAACGGCAGGATCTGGATTAACTTCTTCAACATTTGGTAATGATTCTTTCCTGATCTCGAATACTGGTGATGATAATATTGTTAACGTGACTATCACTACTCCTACCGGTTATATGATGGATGTTGTTTTTGATCCTGTTGGAACGGCAGGAGACAATGGCGCTAAATGCCTAACAGCTGGGACCGCAGGTAATACGGCCGCAGAGGTTGGTATTACTGTCCCGGCCAATGGAGGATCAGATCCGGAAGATTGTGTAAGTGTATTTGCCTTACCACACAATGGGGTTGATGATGATGAAGGTTATGATCAAATGACATTAGATTTCACCGACTTTAATCCTGCGGAATCCTTTGCCTTTGGAGTAGATATGGACCCTACCTCAATAAAAGGAGATTTAACCTCCGGGGATGCAGGATCAATTTCAGGTTTTGAAATTATCGGAGCTACAGTTGCTATTGAATTTGCAAGTGGAGTTGTTTATACTTCGAGTTTGTTTGATGAAGGCTCTTTGGGTGGTTCAGATGCTATAATAGATATGGCGAGTAATGCTCTTATCGCACCTGTAATTACTGTAGACGGACTGGCAACTAACAGGTTGGTAAGTGCAGCTAACCAGGTAGTTCAGGTCAATGGAGAACCAAATGCCTCGGTTACATTATTACGGGTAGATGGTCGTTTATATATTGATCCGGGTAATCCTAATGTAGGTTACGACGTTGATCCATTTGAGGCCAATGAGGCCATGACCAAAGAATTGTACACTATTCAGTTAGATGGTTCTGGAGTTGGTTTTATACCAATTATCCTAACCCAATCCCCGGGAGCGCCTAATACACCGGATGGTGGTATAAATCACCTTATAGCCGTAACCAATGGTGCTAATAGTGATAATAGTATTGCTTCTAATGTTATTGTATTAGAGTTTGATCCAAATGCGGTCATAGCACCTTCTGCCCTTGTAGAAATTACTCCTGGAGAAGGTATAGATGCAAGTACATTTTCAGCAAGTAGTTTCCAAATAACCAATACCTCTACAGGCGGAACTCAGATAAGCAGTATTTCAATAGATCTGAGTACGGGAATATTGCCAGATATGGTATTTGATCCGACCGGTTCAGGAGGGGATGCGACGTCCAGCCCATTTACGCCCAACACTGGGGCGGCGACGGTTGGACTCATCGCGCCTGCTAATCCGGCAGTTGATCCATTTAGCCAGCCAAGGCAAGGCGGATTTGATATCATAACTGTGAATTTCAATGAGTTTGATCCTGGTGAATATTTTGATTTTACGACAGATATAGATCCAAACAGTATCCAGGGAGTTTCGGGGGCAGGGGCTGCCGGGGCGGTATCGGGATTTGAGTTAGCAGGAGCAACGATCACTATTTCCTTTAGTGATGCTACCACACTGACCAGCAGTTTGTATGAAGATGGCAGTCTTGGAGGCGGGCAGGCAATAGTAGCCGAAGCTGCACCAGCCACACCATCAATTTCGGTTGTAGGAGTTGGAACCGGACCTGCTACGGTTAATAGTCTAAATCAGGTCGTCACAATAACTGGCAACCCGGGTGACAACGTTTCCTTATTAAACATGGATTCCAGACTATATATTGCATCAGGAGATCCGCCATTTAATGTAGCAGATGAAACCTATTATGGGAATGATGCCATGGCAAAAGCCCTGTATACAGGGGTAATCGGAGCTGGTGGAACCGTTGATGTTCCGGTGACTTTATTGGAAACAACTTCGGGTGATACAGGACCGGATGGAGGACTAAATCAATTTGTTGCTGTAACCTCTGTTGTGCCCTATACAATCGGGCAGCAGGTGAGCATGACCTCAAATATGATTACGCTGTTATATGATCCTAATGCAGTGAATGCTGATCTTACAATATCTTATGATTTACAGGGCAGGACAGATTTTACAATTGATCTTACGGTTGACGTTTATGAATCTGGCAATGCCATACCAATATTCCAATTTACGCCTACGGGCTCGAGTATTGGAGAGGCCATTGTAAATGGAATTACTCCGGGTACATATGATATTGCCATTAAATCTTCTAATTATTTACAGAAGGTGGTAAATATTACACTAGTGGACGGAGCTAATAATATGCCGGTTGGTCAGTTGCTTGCAGGGGACGCCAACGATGATAATTCTGTTACCGCTCTGGATTTCTCCATACTGGCAGCATCATTTAATTTATCATCTATAGATCCAGGATTTGATGTCAGAGCAGATTTTAATGGTGACGGCGTTGTTAACGCCCTGGATTTCTCCCTTCTTGCGTCTAACTTTAATACAGCAGGAGAGGAACCGTAAAGAGAGTAATTTTATATTGAATCATAGATTTATATAAGAAAAGAGCGCCTGATTGGGCGCTCTTTTTATTCCTATTACTGTATTAAAAATCTACTCCTTCATCGTATGATACACATTTTGTACATCATCGTCTTCTTCAATTTTTTCAAGTAGTTTTTCAACATCTTCAATTTGTTCCGGTGGTAATTCCTTACTGACTTGCGGGATACGTTCAAATCCGGACTCTAGGATCTCTATTTCCCTGTTTTCCAACTCCTTTTGGATGGCACCAAAACTTTCAAAAGGGGCATAAATCAAGATCCCATCATCATCCACAAAAACCTCTTCAGCACCATAATCAATCATATCCAATTCTAATTCCTCAGCATCGATCCCCTCCGAATTTATACGGAAATTACAGCTATGATCGAACATAAATTCCACTGAACCTGAGGTTCCTAAACTCCCGTCGCATTTATTAAAATAACTTCGAATATTAGCCACAGTCCTGGTATTATTATCTGTCGCGGTTTCTATCAGTACCGCTATCCCGTGCGGGGCATAACCTTCGAACAATACTTCCTTAAAATCGCCCTGGGATTTATCGGACGCTCGCTTAATAGCCCTTTCTATATTGTCCTTGGGCATATTAACAGATTTGGCATTTTGAATAACTGCCCGCAGCCTGGAATTAGAAGTCGGGTCCGGTCCGCCCTCCTTTACAGCCATTACTATATCCTTACCTATTCGGGTAAAGGCCTTAGACATTGCTGCCCACCTTTTGAGTTTACGTCCTTTTCTAAATTCAAATGCTCTTCCCATCTACTAAATTTTCCTGATCGTGGAAGGCAAATTTAACAAATTTTGATGGGGCTGCAAATGCAACTCAAAGGGTATGCTATTCACCGGCGAGAATGCTTTCAATACTCTGTGCAAGTTTAAAATCTGATGCGGTTACCCCATTGGCATCATGTGTGCTAAGACGAACATATAAACGATTGTAGACGTTGCTCCAGTCCGGATGATGATTCTGTGCTTCTGCCTCAAAGGCAACTCTGGTCATAACCGAAAATGCTTCCTTAAAATTTTTAAATTCAAATGCACATTCAATGCCATCATCTACATAGTCCCATCCGTCAAGCGTTTTAAGACCTTCACGAATTTCCTTTTCTGATAGTTTTTCCATCGGATAACGTATTAGTTAAAATTGGTAAAGTAAATTACGGATAGATTTTGACACCTGATGTTTACAGCTGTATTTATTTTGCAATCACATGGTGATCAATAATCTCCTGGTACGAAGTTCGAAGGTTTTTTGGGAGTTGATGATCTCTTGGGAGAACGGCCAGAAATCGCTCCTCGTTGGTAGTAAAAACACGTTTAAATATTGGATTAAAACTACCTATCCGTTCCATGATCTCCTTTATAAAATCTTCGTGATGTACCAGGTCATAACTACCAAGGTGATAAATACCCCCCTTGTTCCGATTAATCAGATAATGAATCTGCTGAGTAAGTTTGTCATCATTGGTGACATTTATAATCAGGTTAGGAAACACCTCGATGGGTTCATTGTTCCAGATATAATTTTTCATTTCCTTTATCCTGGGAGAAGTATTCCCAAAGACCATTGGTACCCGCAGAATGGCCATTTTCTTTTTAGGTAACCGCAACAGCATATTTTCTATTTTTATTTTAAGTCGACCATACACACTTTCAGACAGCGTTTTGTCGTACTCGTATGAGGGAAACTTACTGTAGGCATCAAAAACATTGGCTGAGGATAGGAAGTATAGCATGCAATCATTCTTGTGAAGGTACTCCAGCAGATGTTCATGTGCCTGAATTTGAGCAGCAAAATTTCCCCTGAGTGCAGAGATGATAACCTGAGGCCGTACTTTTTCCAGGACTTGAAAAATATCGTCCTCCTGCATATCGTAGCTGAAGAATTGCTGATTATCAGCATAAATATTCCGCGTAGAAAAATATGTGCAATAGGTGTCGAAATAGTTACACAATTCTTTATAAAGGGCGTTTCCTATAAATCCACTACCTCCCAAAATGAGTATCTTCCTGCCGTTTGCTTCCATCTTTCCCCTTCCTTTTGCCATAAAACCAATTAGCCCTTATAAAATGGAAGTTTTACCACCGTTGCGGCGATAGCATTTTTTCGAATTTGAACATGAATTTTACTTCCGGTTTCCGCCATTATTTTTGGAACATACCCCAATCCAATTCCTTTCCCAAGAGAAGGAGACATGGTACCCGAAGTTACTTCTCCTATCTTTTTCCCCTGGCCATCAACGATATCGTATCCCTGTCTTGGAATACCTCTGTCATCCAGTTCAAAGGCGACTAGTTTTCGTTCCTGTCCATGCTCTTTTTCCCTTGCAAGAGCTTCATAGTTTACAAAATCTTTAGTGAATTTCGTAATCCATCCAAGTCCGGCCTCAAAAGGAGAGGTTTCATCTGTAATATCATTACCATACAGACAATAGCCCATCTCTAGTCGCAGGGTATCTCTTGCCGCAAGGCCAATTGGCTTAACGCCAAATTGGGCCCCGGCCTCAAAAACCTTGTCCCATATTTGCTTAACCTCTTCATTTTTACAATAGATTTCAAAACCACCAGAACCGGTATAACCCGTGGCTGAAATAATTACGTGCGCTACTCCCGCAAAATCTGCCACCACAAAATTGTAAAACTTAATTTCGGTAAGATCAACAGAGGTGAGTGCCTGCATTGCTTCCACAGCCTTTGGTCCCTGAATGGCCAGTAGTGAAAAATTTTCCGAAATATTACGCATATCAGCGCCTATTTCTGTATTGTATTTGCTAATGTGCTCCCAATCCTTTTCAATATTAGAAGCATTAACTACGAGCAAATAAACCTCTTCTTTAACTCTGTATACAATTAAATCATCAACAATCCCCCCCGTTTCGTTGGGAAGATAGCTGTATTGTGCCTTACCAACAGTTAATTTAGAAGCATCATTAGAAGTTACTTTCTGCACAAGATCGAGCGCTTTTGGGCCTTCGATTAGAAATTCTCCCATATGAGAAACGTCAAAAACGCCTACTCCATTTCTGACGGTTTCGTGTTCCAGATTCACTCCCTCATAGCTCACCGGCATATTGTAGCCGGCAAAAGAAACCATTTTAGCTCCAAGTGCCTCATGCGTAGCGGTCAAGGCTGTATTTTTCATTTGTCTCTGTATTAATTATTTAAAACTGTCCCCGATTACAGTAACTCAGGAATAAATAATCCTGACTGCCATCTTGTAAATTTTAACATCCCTGCAGTCGTGATGAGTTGCACCCTAATAATGGCATTAAATTTGCAGGCAAATGTATCGAATATTTTGCGATACACAGTTCTGATAATAAGATGAATTTAAAAATGCGGTTGGCTAAAGTATTCAAAGCAGTTACAATTAAATTTCATAATTTGCCGCACTAAAATTAGTATATGAAGAAGATTCTAATGGTTGTTATATTTTTGTTTATTGGCTTTCAGAGTTTTGCCCAGGACGTCCCTACAGATTATTTATCCGCAGAATTTCATAGGGAAAGAAGAGATGCAGTTCGGGAAATGATGCCTCCCAATACCGTTGCTGTATTTTTTGCTAACCCTGAAAGAAACAGGGCCAATGACGTAAACTATATTTACCATCAGGATCCGGATTTTTACTACTTATCCGGGTACAAGGAGCCCAATGCGGTATTACTCATTTTTGCGGACGATCAAAAGGACGAAAACGGAGCGCTGTATAACGAAACTTTATTTGTGCAAAAGCGGAATGCACACATGGAGCAATGGAATGGTAAAAGGTTGGGGATTGAAGGTGCCAAAAATGTACTTGGTTTTAAAAAAGCATACAATGGAAATCAATTTGCCAGTGTTGAATTAGATTTTAAGAAGTACGACAAGGTCTTGTTTTTTGATTTTAAAAACGATTATCGAAATACCGGAAAGGAGGCAGATCTTTTTGATCTGATAAAAACATTTAAGGATAAGACAGATTACCCTTCGGATTATAATGCTACCAAGCAACGACTATATGCCATGATAGCTTCGGCCGATGCTGATAACAGCAGAGAAATTGCACAAACACTTCGCAATTATATTAAATTACACAAGGATCTTCAAAAGGATAAATTCCTTACAGGTTTTGCCAGTGCTAACAATGAAGCAATGCGTACAGAGATAAGAGAAAGGGTGAATTTGATGTTGAAATCAAACAATCTGGATTCAGCAATAATCACAGAGATTATGAACACCCTAAGGGAGACAAAAACGGCAGAAGAAATAAAATTATTGAAAAAGGCTGTTGAAATATCTGCAGTTGGGCAAATAGAGGTAATGAAGGCCATGCATCCGGATATGTCCGAAACCGAGATTCAGGGGATACACGAATTTGTTTATAAAAAATACGGTTCTGAATACGAGGGCTACCCGTCAATAGTCGGTGGTGGCAATAACGGCTGTATTCTTCATTATGTTGAGAACAATAAAACTATGGTCGGGAACGATTTGGTACTTATGGATTTGGGAGCAGAATATCATGGATATACCGCAGATGTTACCAGGACCATACCTGCGAATGGAAAATTCACAAAGGAGCAAAAGCAGATTTATGATATTGTTTACAAGGCACAGGAGGCTGGTATTAAGGCGAGCAAGGTTGGAGCAGCATTTGCAGCTCCTGGAAAAGCGGCCCGCGCTGTCGTGGTTCGCGGACTGCTGACTCTGGGTATCATCTCCAATGAAAAGGAAGCCAGGATTTACTTTCCACACGGAACTTCACATTATTTAGGTATGGACGTGCATGACAAAGGGACCTTTCAAAATTTTAAAGCAAATACTGTAATTACTGTGGAACCGGGTATATATATTCCTGAAGGCAGTAAATGTGATAAAAAATGGTGGGGAATTGCTGTAAGGATTGAGGATGATATTCTGATAACAGAAGACGGTCCGGTTAACCTTTCATCTTTGGCGCCTCGGACTACCGAGTCTATTGAAGCTGTAATGAAAGAATCCAGTCCGCTCGATGATTTTGTCCTACCCGGATTGGATTGATAATTTTCAACTATTACGATAGCCTGTTAAAAATTGCTTTAATCCCATATAATTTTTAATTGGGATCGAATGCTTATCCCGATCCATGAGTTGGATAATTTGATTGGGCATATCAAGAGACAGATCCAGGGTTTTTTCTACAACATCCAGAAATTTTATAGGATGGGCGGTTTCGAGAAAAACGCCATAGGTGTTAGGATGTGTTTCCATATATTTCTTTAAACCCAGGTAGCCAACCGCTCCGTGAGGATCCATAATATAGGCTGACTTCTTAAATACCTCCAGCATGGCGCTTCTGGTCTGGGCATCGGTATAAGAAAAAGAATAAAGATGATTTTTTAAGGCCTCAAAATTATCTTTATAGAGTTGTCGGATACGAATGAAATTGCTGGGATCTCCAACGTCCATTGCATTCGAAATAGTCGCGGTTGAAGGCTTTGGATCATAGGACCGGGTCTTCATGAATTGCGGGATGGTATCATTGACATTTGTTGCTGCCACAAAATGTTTAACAGGCATACCCAGTTGAAAAGCCATCATGCCAGCACAAATGTTCCCAAAATTCCCGCTTGGAACGGAAAATACAAGTTCTTTACCCTTGGATTTTAAATTTTTATAGGTGATTAAAAAGTAGATCATTTGAGGCAGCCATCTTGCAACATTGATAGAATTTGCTGAGGTTAATTTCATCTCGGCTAACAATTCGCTATCGAGAAAAGCAGTCTTAACCATGCGCTGACAATCGTCAAAAGTACCGTCCACTTTCAGAGCAGTAATATTCTGCCCCAGGCTGGTCAATTGCCTTTCCTGTATATCGCTAACCTTCCCACTTGGATACAGAATAACCACATTAACTCCTTTGACACCTAAAAATCCGTTAGCTACCGCCCCTCCGGTATCCCCGGAAGTGGCAACGAGCACGGTTACATCCTGTTCCTCATCACCAGAAAAATAACCCAGACAGTTGGCCATAAAACGCGCACCAACATCTTTAAATGCCATAGTTGGGCCATGAAAAAGTTCTAAAGCCGATACATTCTCCTCAATCGTGACCAGTGGAAAATTAAAGTCGAGCACCTTCTCAATAATCTTTCTCAGTTCCTGCTCCGGAATATCTTCACGGACGAATTGGTGTATTGCTTCGAAAGCAATCTCATGAGAGGATTTTTCCTCAATATTTTCGAAAAAGGAAGGCGGTAGTTTTGTAATTTCTTCAGGAAAATAAAGCCCTTTATCAGGTGCAATTCCGTTTATGACCGCTTCCCGAAAAGACACCTTTGGCGCTTTATTATTTAAACTAAAATACTTCAAATCAGAGTCCTGTCTATTTGTTATTAAAATGCTTATGGTATAATTTTAATTCCCTCAACATTTATAGCCGATACGTGAACGTCGTAATCTATCCCAAATTCTTTGTATACTTCTTTCATAGCTACAGCCACTTTTTCTGCTGTTTTTCTGCCTTTTGACAAAGCAAATATCGAAGGTCCTGAACCAGAAATTCCACATCCAAGTGCTCCGGCCTTAATTGAGTTATTTTTGAGCTGATCAAAACCGGGAATAAGCATGGAACGAATGGGTTCTACGATATGATCTACCAATGATCTTCCGATTAGGCCGTAATCTTCTGTATATAACCCGGCGATTAATCCACCTACATTCCCCCATTGTTTAATACCATCCTTAAGCGTTATATTGGTTTTTAGAATTTTTCTGGAATCCGAGGTTTTAACTTCTATCTGCGGATGAATAATCGTTGCATAAAGTTCTTTAGGTGTATTAATTTTGACGATATCCAGAGGTTCATAACTTCGTACAAGAGTAAAGCCTCCGAACAGCGCGGGGGCCACATTATCGGCATGCGCCACACCACTTGCCAGTTGTTCTCCCTGCATCGCAAATTCTACAAGCTGCAAGGGTGTAAACGGACGACCTAATAATTCGTTCATGGCCCAAACCGTTCCTGCGGCACTTGCTGCACTACTTCCAATACCGCTTCCTGCCTTTATATTTTTGTTAATCTCAATATCAAATCCACCTTTGTAATCACTTGCTTCAAGCAAGGCAATGCCAGCCACTCCGGCCACGTTTTTAGATGTTTCCAATGGCAAATCCTGCCCCGTTATTTTTTTTATGCGAATTCCTTTTTGGGCCACTTTTGTTATAATCATGATATCACCAACTGCATCCAGCGCCAGACCAAGAACGTCGAACCCGCAGGAGATATTTGCTACAGTAGCAGGTGAAAATATTTTAATTGCTGCCATATTTCTAGAAGTTACCAATTCTTATGATGTCCGCAAATATTCCTGAAGCAGTTACCTCAGCTCCTGCACCTGCACCTTTAATGATCATGGGTTGATTGGGATAGCGTTCGGTATAGAATAACACAATGTTATCACTTCCTTCGAGAGAATAAAAGTCGTGCCCGTGAGGAATATTTTGTAGTCCCACTGAAGCCTTGCCATTTTCAAACTGGGCAACATATTTTAATTTGCTGGCAGATGATTCTGCTGCTTTAAAGATATCCTGAAACGTACTTTCGTGCTCCTCTAAAGTTTTGAAGAAGTCCTCATTATTCTGCGTATCTAAACTCTCCTGAGGCAAAAAAGATTTGTTTTCAATATCTTCGATATTAAGTTTGTATCCGCTTTCCCTTGCCAAAATCAGAATTTTTCGCATTACGTCTATTCCACTGAGATCTATTTTTGGGTCGGGTTCTGTATATCCCTGTTCCTGGGCTTGTTTTACAATATCGTGAAAACTTACCTCTGAGTTAAAATTGTTAAATACAAAATTTAAGCTTCCGGAAAGAACGGCCTGAATTTTCAATACTTTATCCCCGGAGGCGATCAGATGTTTTAAGGTATCTATTATTGGTAATCCGGCACCCACATTGGTTTCAAATAGAAAAGGTGCGTTGTATTCTCTGGAGAGATCTTTTAGGTGCCTATAATTGTGAAATGCAGATGAACAGGCTATTTTATTGCAGGTTACCACTGCAATACTGTCCGATAAATATTGCTTATAACTATCAGATACCTCCTCACTCGCAGTATTGTCTACAAAGATGCTATTACGAAAATTGTATTGCTTTATTTTTTGATTGAAAGATGCGCTATCTGCTTTTTCTCCTTCTTTTAGAAGCGATTCCCAATTTTGCAGTGCTATTCCGTCTTCGTCAAAAACCATGGTCCGGGAGTTGGCAATTCCAATTACCCTAACATTTAATTTAAGCTGCTTTTTAAGATATTGTTTTTGCTGTTTAATTTGATCCAGGAACTTTGCTCCCACATTACCTACTCCTTTAACATATAGATTTAACTGCTTAACATTATCTTCAAAAAAGGCCTCGTGCAATGTATTCAGAGCTTTTTTAACATCTGTTCCGCTAATCACCGCAGATATGTTTCTTTCTGATGCACCCTGAGCTATAGCGCGAATATTTACATTGTTTTTACCCAATGCACTAAACATCTTTCCGCTAAGGCCCTGATGGCTTTTCATATTATCACCCACAAGTGCAATAATGGCCAGGTTTTTTTCAACAACAACTGGCATAATTTTTCCGGATACCATTTCAAATTCAAAAGCAGCATTGATTTTTGCGACGGCCAAATCGGCATCTTCATCTGCCACTCCTACACATATTGAATGCTCCGACGAAGCCTGGGTAATCAGAACCACGCTTATCTGTGCCGTGGAAAGCACTTCAAAAAAGCGTTTGGAAATACCGGGTATCCCTATCATTCCGGGACCTTCAAGTGAGAGTAAAGCAATATCAGGAATATTGCTGATACCTCTTACAGTCTTTCCATTGGCGTTCTGATTCCATTCAATTCTTGTCCCTTCGGCCTTGGGCTCAAAGGTGTTTTTTATTAGAATTGGGATACCTTTGGTAAATACCGGTTGAATTGTAGGAGGATACAAAACCTTAGCTCCAAAATGTGAAAGTTCCATGGCCTCTTCATAAGAAAGATCTGAAAGCGATTTGGCCTGTTTCACCAACTTCGGATTTGCCGTAAACATTCCGCTTACATCTGTCCATATCTGAAGTTCTTCTGCATCCATGGCTGCCGCAATAACAGCTGCCGTATAATCAGAACCTCCTCTACCCAAGGTGGTTGGCTCATTATTTTCTGAAGAAGACACAAAACCAGGTAAAACAGTAATTTTATTTTTGACTCCCTTAAAAAAGGCAGTACAATTGGCATTTGTAGTTGCAAAATTTATCACCGCTTTGCCATAGGTGTTATCTGTTTTTATTAATTCCCTGCTATCTGCGAAAATGACATCAAGTCCGGTAATTTGAAAAAAATCGCTGATAATATTCGCTGATAAAAGCTCTCCATGGCTTACTATCTTATCCGAAAGTTTAGCGGTAACTTCCCCAACCATATTGGCACCCTCGAGGAGTAGTTCTAAATCGTTGAGCTGACTTTTTATTTTACTCAGTACTGCGCTTTGTGCCTGTATAGGAAGTAGTTCCTTAATTGTCCTGATATGACGATCCTCAATTTCCCTGAGTATTTCCTTGTGATCTCCCTGTTTTGACGCAGCAAATTCTGCTGCTTTTAACAATAGATCGGTAATGCCTCCAAAGGCAGAAACTACCACCACCACCTGATCGGAGGAGATTTCCGAAACTATTTTTTGAACTTTATTTATATTTTCTGAATTGGCTACTGAAGTACCACCAAATTTTAGAACTTTCATTTTACTAATTTAAATTGTAAAAGCTATATGCTATAAATGAGAAAACGGACGTATATGTTGCAGCTTACCCCATAGGGGTAGTTGTGCTAGTTGTAAGTACAATCTGGCCACAACTGCGGAAAGAAGAAATTAATGTGTTCATATTTACGCTGCAATCCATAATACTTCGTATAGAGTGTCAAAAGTAGTATTTTTGAAGGGCTATTCAAACATTTCCACAATTTTTACAAACTAACACGATATTTTCAAATATTTTTAAAGAATGAAGATTTTTAGCGCGCAGCAGATATACCAGGCTGATAAATTCACAATTGAAAAGCAACAAATTACAAGTGATGCGCTTATGGAACGTGCTGCAATACAGATTTTTAACTGGTTGCACCAACGGATGCAAGGGGCACAGGTAAAAATTCATTTGTTTTGCGGGATAGGGAATAATGGGGGAGACGGCATCGCACTGGCGCGTCATTTGCAAGAACACGGTTACAATATTGAGGTTAATGTGGTTAATTTCAGTGATAAACGTTCTAAGGATTTTTTGATCAATTTGGACCGTCTAAAGGCCCGTAAGATATGGCCTAACTTTATGAATGAAGCTTCGGAATATCCCGAAATTGGGAAAGATGACATTATTGTGGATGCTTTATTTGGAATTGGATTAAATAGATCACCAGACAAATGGGTTGTGGATTTAATGCAGTTTTTAAATGCAAGTGGCGCATTTATTTTGTCAATTGATGTTCCTTCCGGGCTGTATCCTGATACTGCTATTGCTGACGCTGAGGCTGTTGTAAAGGCAAATTTTGTCCTTAGTTTTCAGGCGCCAAAATTGATTTTTTTCTTACCGGGAACCGGGAATTATGCTAAGCAATGGGAAATTCTGGATATAGGACTAGACCCGGAATATTTATCCGAAACGCCTACAGCTTTTGAACTTATAGGTAAGAATGAGGTTTTGCCGCTGTACAAAGGCAGGGATAAATTTTCGCATAAAGGAAATTACGGTCATGCACTTATAGTAGGAGGGAGTTATGGAAAAATAGGCGCGGTAATATTGGCAACCAGGGCTTGTCTTACATCGGGATGTGGCTTGGTCACGGCCTTGGTTCCCGGATGTGGATATTATCCACTCCAGACTGCAGTTCCAGAGGCAATGGTGCTTACCGATACAGACGAAAATATTATAAGCTCGGTACAAGTGGAGGAGAAGTTCAACGTGACGGGATTTGGAATTGGACTGGGCACCGCAGCTAAAACCGCTGCTGCCATGAGGGCATTTTTATCTTCAAATAAAAATCCCTTAGTCATCGATGCAGACGGTCTCAACTTGCTTTCAAAGAATAAGGAATTACTGAAGTTGCTTCCAGCCAAATGTATTCTTACCCCACATCCCGGAGAACTGGAACGGCTGATCGGAGTATGGAATGATGATTTCGAAAAATTAAAGAATGCTTTTAAGTTCTCTAAAAAACACGATTGTATTATTGTGATAAAAGGCGCACATACAATTACGGTTTACGACGAAAGGGGTTATGTAAATGCTACTGGTAATCCCGGGATGGCTACTGCCGGAAGTGGTGATGTGCTAACGGGTATTCTTACAGGGCTTATTGCCCAGAAATATGATCCGCTGCATGCGGCTATCTTTGGTGTATACCTGCATGGACGTGCCGGAGATCTGGCTATGGAGGAAATGGGGTATCAGGCAATTACTGCAACTAAGATTACTGATGCTATAGGGAAGGCTTATCTCGATCTTTTTGAACTGCCGGAGTTGCCCGACAAAACGGATAATAGTGAAGAAGAATAGTTTAAATTCCTTCAATAAAGGCTGTGGTTAAAGAGGCAGCTGCAATGCCAGTTATCAATTTATGATACTAATGCCTTTTGCTGGTCTCAACAAAGTTTAAAGACTTATTTGTTCTTCACCTTTCGTTTTACCCAGGCCAGCGCATTGTCAAAGTCTATATAAAACTTCATGGGCTTTTTATAGAACAATTTTTCGATCTTAAAATTGTGCATGTCGATTTCCTTAACAGATACGACAGCTAATGCTTTCAGGTTCTTTAGTTCTCTTAGGTAATTGTAAATTGTTGGATCAATAGCATAGGAATTTTTTCTAAGGCTGATAAAGCCAAAATTTTTGTCCCTAAAATGTATTTCTGATATTCCGATGATTTGATAGGCCCTTTCCAAAGTAAGTGTCGCCCCCTCGTCAAAAATAGAAACCATGTAATTTTCAAAAACTTGTACAACTCCGATATCAAGGTGATATTCGCGAACGACAATTGTCTTCTTCGGTGGTCCGATTTTCATTTCCAGTTTATTATAGTGTCTCTGAAACGAAAGTAGAGGGTTGTTAAAGGATTTGGAAAAATATTAGATAAAAGGCGTAAATATCGTTTATAACGCCCAGGGTGCATTTAAACTGTATAGTTATTCCTACCTGACGTAATATTTAACATAAAAGGGAGCCTATTAATAGGACTCCCTTATACTTATTTTCTTACAGTTTTTATGCCTTGGAAGACTTCTTTGCTTTAGTGATTTTTATCGATAATTCGTCCTTTTTCTCATCCAAATCCATAAAGATACTATCTCCTTCATCTATTTTCGAATTCACTATTTCTTCAGCTAAGGTATCTTCAATGTATTTCTGAATAGCCCTTTTCAAAGGCCTGGCCCCATATTCCTTGTCAAATCCTTTTTCAGCAATATAGTCTTTTGCCTTATTGGTAAGTTTCAATTCGTATCCGATCTCCTTGATTCTTAAATAAAGCTTATTTAACTCAATATCTATAATCTTATGAATATGCTTTCTTTCCAGAGGATTGAAGACAATCACATCGTCTATTCGATTCAAAAATTCGGGTGCAAAAGCTTTTTTAAGAGCACCTTCAATAACCCCTTTCTGATGAGAGTCGGCCTGCGATTTCTTGGCGGAGGTACCAAAACCAACGCCCTGTCCGAAATCTTTGAGCTGTCTTGCTCCAATATTGGAAGTCATGATAATTATGGTATTCCTGAAATCTATCTTTCTACCCAGACTGTCTGTCAGAAAACCATCATCCAAAACCTGCAGAAGCATGTTAAAGACGTCCGGATGTGCTTTTTCTACCTCATCCAATAAGATAACAGAATAGGGCTTACGTCTTACTTTTTCGGTAAGTTGTCCGCCTTCTTCATATCCCACATATCCCGGAGGTGCACCAACAAGTCTGGAAATTGCAAATTTTTCCATGTATTCGCTCATATCAATACGAATTAACGCATCTTCAGAGTCGAACAATTCTTTGGCCAATACCTTTGCAAGTTGTGTTTTACCCACCCCGGTTTGTCCAAGGAATATGAAAGATCCAATAGGCTTATTAGGGTCCTTCAATCCGGCCCTGTTACGTTGAATGGCTTTGGCAACTTTCGCAACCGCCTCATCCTGCCCAATTACATTTCCTTTGATCAGTGCGGGTAATTCTGCGAGTTTGTTGCTTTCTGTCTGAGCTATTTTATTAACGGGAATACCACTCATCATGGAAACAACATCGGCAACATTTTCCTCACTCACTGTTTCCCGGTGTAATTTACTGTCCTCCTCCCATTTCTCCTGAGCTACACCTAATTCTTTTTCTAATCTTTTTTCGTCATCCCTCAGCTTGGCAGCTTCTTCATAGCGCTGTTTTTTTACCACGGTATTCTTGAGCGCCCTTACGTCTTCTAATTGTTTTTCCAATTCTAGTATGGTCTTGGGCACATCCATATTTACAATATGAACCCTTGATCCTGCCTCATCTAATGCATCAATAGCCTTATCCGGTAAAAACCGGTCCGTCATGTATCTGTTGGTCAACTTGACACAGGCAACCAGGGCTTCATCTGTATAATTAACATTGTGGTGGTCTTCGTATTTACCTTTGATGTTTTTAAGGATCTCTATTGTTTCCTCAACAGTTGTGGGTTCCACGATAACTTTTTGGAATCGTCTTTCGAGCGCACCGTCCTTTTCAATGTACTGTCTGTATTCATCTAATGTTGTAGCTCCAATACATTGAATTTCTCCTCTCGCAAGGGCAGGTTTAAACATATTTGAAGCGTCCAGGCTACCTGTTGCACCGCCTGCTCCCACAATGGTATGAATCTCATCTATAAATAGAATAACATCGTCATTCTTTTCCAATTCGTTCATTACGGCCTTCATACGTTCCTCGAACTGTCCCCGATATTTGGTTCCTGCAACTAAGGATGCCAAATCCAGTGTAACCACTCGCTTATTGTAAAGAATCCTGGATACTTTCTTATTGATTATTCTGAGTGCCAACCCTTCCGCAATTGCGCTTTTACCCACTCCTGGCTCTCCAATGAGCAAGGGATTGTTTTTCTTTCTTCTGCTGAGGATTTGCGAAACGCGCTCTATTTCTTTTTCTCTTCCAACTACCGGATCTAATTTATTCTCTTCGGCAAGTTGCGTCAGGTCCCTGCCAAAATTGTCCAGTACAGGTGTTTTGGATTTTTTATTCCCTTTTTGGCCTGTGGTGGCTCCGAAAGAACCTTCTTTGCCCTCCGCCGGTTCGTCAGAATCGCTGGGAAAAGATTCGGAAGTAGGGGAATCTATATAATCGTCGTCACTGGTGATCATAGATTTGAACTGATCCTTTACACCATCATAATCTACTTTTAGTTTATGCAATAGTTTTGTAGTTGGATCATTTTCATTTCTGAGGATACACAGTAATAAGTGTGCGGTATTTATTGATGAACTCTGAAATAGTTTGGCTTCCAGGAAAGTAGTTTTTAAAGCTCTTTCTGCCTGTCTTGTCAGATGGAGGTTCTTTTTATCCTTTTGTGAACTCCCTGTATTGGGATTGGCCGGACTCAAAATTTCCACTTTTCGTCTTAAGTGATCCAGGTCGACATCCAGCGCATCGAGGATACTAATGGCCTTGCCATTACCATCACGCAGAAGTCCAAGCATCAGGTGTTCTGTCCCGATAAAATCGTGACCCAGCCGCAATGCTTCTTCCTTGCTGTATGCAATTACATCTTTAACTCTTGGGGAAAAATTATCGTCCATAGAAATCTCCTTATTCAACATTAAAATTAGTAAATCTATTTATAAGAACGTCAAATACTGTACCTATATTCGATAAACTTGGCCTAAATGACGAAAAAAACCACGATTTACAAAAAAATTAACACCCAATTTGTTAACCATTTACCCCCATTTCAGTGTTAATAAATTTTTTAATAAAGTACCTCCTATTTGCGATGTAAGCTACGAATTTGTGTATATTGGCATGATATTTTAACCTCAAATAAAGCAATAAGATTTTAGTATGACGGAAGGCGAAAAATTAATTCCCATAAATATTGAAGATGAGATGAAATCTGCCTACATTGACTATTCAATGTCGGTCATTGTGTCACGCGCACTCCCTGATGTCAGGGATGGATTGAAACCAGTTCACAGACGAGTGCTATACGGCATGCACGAACTGGGGGTCCGATCTACAGGTTCTCATAAAAAATCAGCACGTATTGTAGGGGAGGTTCTTGGTAAATACCATCCGCATGGTGATACCTCAGTATACGATTCAATGGTACGTATGGCTCAGGAATGGAGTCTGCGCTATATGTTGATAGACGGGCAGGGAAATTTTGGTTCGGTTGATGGCGATAGTCCTGCAGCTATGCGATATACAGAAGCAAGAATGCGTAAGATCGCCGATGATATGTTGGCGGATATAGAAAAGGATACCGTAGACCATCAGTTAAATTTTGATGATTCCCTGGAGGAACCCACGGTGTTGCCGACAAGAGTTCCAAATCTTTTGATCAATGGAGCATCTGGAATAGCGGTAGGAATGGCGACCAATATGCCACCTCACAATCTTTCTGAGGTTGTAGATGGCACAGTGGCATACATAGATAATAATGATATTGAGATTGATGAAATCATTACCCATATTAAGGCCCCTGATTTTCCTACAGGAGGCATCATCTATGGGTACGATGGCGTAAAGGAAGCCTTTCATACGGGCAGGGGCCGCATTGTGATGCGAGCAAAATCGACCTTTGAAGAAATACAAGGCAGGGAATGTATTGTGGTGACAGAAATTCCTTATCAGGTGAACAAGGCAGATATGATCAAGAAAACTGCCGATTTGGTCAATGATAAGAAAGTTGAAGGGATTTCTACGATCCGTGATGAATCTGACAGAAAGGGGATGCGGATTGTTTACATTCTCAAGAGGGATGCAATACCAAATATTGTATTAAATACCTTATATAAATACACCGCACTACAGTCTTCTTTTAGTGTCAACAATATTGCGCTGGTAAAAGGAAGGCCAAGGTTGCTGAATATTAAAGAGATCATTCACTACTTTGTGGAACACCGCCATGAAATTGTAGTAAGAAGATCTGAGTTTGAATTAAAAAAAGCCGAAGCCCGTGCCCATATTTTAGAGGGACTTATCATTGCCTCGGACAATATAGATGAGGTAATCAAAATCATCAGGGCGTCATCTAATGCAGATGAAGCCAGGGAGAATTTAATGGAAAGATTTAAGCTTTCCGAAATTCAGGCGAAGGCAATTGTTGAGATGCGTCTAAGGCAACTAACGGGTCTGGAGCAGGATAAATTAAGAACAGAATACGAGGAAGTACTTAAGACTATAGAAGATCTGAAAGACATTTTGGCCAACAAGGATCGCAGAATGGATATCATTAAAGAGGAACTTCTTGAGGTTAAGAACAAGTATGGAGATGACAGAAGGTCAGAAATTAATTTTGCCGGAGGCGACCTGAGTATAGAAGATATGATCCCTGATGAGCAGGTAGTGATTACTATTTCGCGATTGGGATACATTAAGAGAACACCTTTAAGCGAATATAAAACCCAGAATAGGGGTGGGGTAGGACAAAAAGCTTCGTCCACGAGGAATGAAGATTTTCTGGAACACCTTTTTGTAGGAACCAACCATCAGTATATGTTGTTTTTTACTCAAAAGGGACAGTGCTACTGGATGAGGGTTTATGAAATACCTGAAGGAAGCCGGACTTCAAAAGGCCGAGCTATTCAGAACCTGATCAATATTGAACAGGATGATATGGTAAAAGCCTTTATTTGTACTCAGGATCTTAAAGATGAAGAGTATGTAAATAGTCATTATGTTATTATGGCTACAAAGAAGGGAACAGTAAAGAAAACTTCTTTAGAGCAGTACTCCAGGCCAAGACAAAATGGAATTATTGCAATCAACATCAGAGAGGATGATGAACTTCTGGAGGCAAAACTAACTACGGGCACCAGTCAGATTTTCCTGGGTCTTAAATCGGGTAAGGCTATTCGATTCGAGGAAAGCAAAACAAGGCCAATGGGTAGAAATGCATCCGGGGTAAGGGGAATTAAACTTGCCAATGATGAAGATGAGGTTATAGGAATGGTCTCCGTACATGATTTTGATGATGAGATCCTGGTGGTTTCGGAGAATGGTTATGGCAAAAGGTCCAGTATAGACGATTACAGAATTACCAATAGGGGGGGTAAGGGAGTAAAGACAATATCTATCACAGAAAAGACAGGCGGTCTGGTCGCAATTAAGAATGTATCCGATTCTGATGACCTTATGATCATAAATAAATCTGGGATAGCCATCCGAATGAGTGTTGATGATCTCAGGACCATGGGACGCGCTACTCAGGGGGTTAAACTTATAAATTTAAAAGATAATGATTCTATTGCTGCAGTCGCCAAGGTAATGAAAGATGAAGACGATCTGGATGAACTTGACATTATGGATATAGAAGTTGATACCGAAGATGGCACGGCTATTGATAATAGTAGCGCAGAATCAAATTCCGAAGAAGAATAAATAATAAACACTAATACTCAAATTTTTTAATATGAAAACTAAAATTCTATTACTCGCAGCCATGACATTTACCCTGGTCGGATTTTCGCAGAAATCCGAACTAAAAGATGCAGAGAAAGCCATGAAAGATGGAGATTCTATGGCAGCTAAAACCACCCTTGACGGCATTTCCGGGATGATAAGTGGGGCTGACGAAAAAACACAGTCACAATATCATTTCCTGCGTGGAAAGGCATATGCTGATCTTGCAAAAAAGGGTGATGCCACTGCTTTTGACGAAGCAATTTCCTCTTTTAAAAAAGTAAAAGAACTCGAAGCACAAGGAGCTAAAACAAAATTCTCGGATGAGACAGACCAGCACATGGCTTCTATTACAGCAGATCTTGTAAATGCTGCAGTTGATGACAACAACGAAAAGAAATTTAAGGAAGCTGCTGAGAAGTTGTACCTAAGTTACAAGTTAAGCCCTCAGGATACCTCTTACCTGTATTATGCAGCTAGTAGTGCTGTCAATGGAGGACATTATGAGGAAGCACTTACTTATTACAATGAATTGAAGGATGTAGGATATGACGGGAGTGGGATAGTATTTAAAGCCACCAACGCAGAGACCGGGGAAGTTGAAATAATGGAAAAGACCCAAAGAGATCTAATGGTTAAATCCGGGGCGTACAAAGACCCGGCCGAAGAGAAAACTCCATCAAAAAGAGCAGAGATTGTTAAGAATATGGCATTGATATATTCACAATTAGGTCAGGACGACAAGGCAAAATCTGCTTTCGCCGATGCAAGGGCCAGTAACCCAGATGATGTAAATCTAATTTTAAACGAGGCCAATTTGTATTATAAGTTGGGCGATAAGGATAAATTTAAAGTACTGATGGCAGAAGCAGCATCTGTTGCACCTGATAATCCGGATTTGCATTACAACATTGGAGTAATCAATATGGAGCAGGGGAATATAGAAGATGCCAGAGCATCTTACAAAAGAGCGCTCGAGATTAATCCGGGCTATGTAAATGCAACCCTGAATTTATCTACTACATATGTAAATGAGGGTAATGGTTTAATTGATGAAATGAATGGCCTTGGTAATTCCAGAGCAGATATTGCACGATATGATGAGCTAAAGCAAAATAAAGATGATTTATTTCTGGTGGGCGCTAAAATATTGGAAGACGCCTTAAAGACAAATCCCGATAACCAGGGGATACTTACCCAGCTGAAGAATATCTACGGCGCCTTGGGTGATAATGATAACTTCATGAGGATTAAAAAATTGTTAGGAGAGTAAATTACTAACACCAATATTTAATACCCTTGGGAGCCTTGGTTCCTGAGGGTATTTTTATATGATCTTTTTTATCACCCGTAATTTATGGGTATAGTTCTTCTCCTCGGTATTAAAGATACCTGTATGGTCCAGGCGATCTATCCGTACCTGCCCATGTGCATGGATTATGTAGTTGTTTTTCATAATAAGCCCAACATGATCTATTACTCCGTCGGCATTATCAAAAAATGCAAGGTCCCCAGCTTCACTTTCCTCGATAAAACTCAGTGCTTCTCCCTGTGAAGCTTGTTCGGCTGCATTTCGTTTTAAGAAATAACCATTCACCTTATAGACCATTTGTGTAAGTCCGGAACAGTCTATTCCAAATGGGGTTTTACCTCCCCACAGATAGGGTGCATTTAAGTAGAGCAGGGCTGTATTTATAAGATCAGATTTTGAGTTTATCTTATCGTTAAAGTTGCCATCAAATTTATGAGGCAGTAGTGTCTTATCAATTATGGTGCTGCCCAGAACAACAGGAAGAAGTACGCCATTTTCACCATTGATATGCCCTACCAGATCCGTGGTGAATTTTGTGTTTTTTAAATTCTCAATGTTTTTATATGCCGTTTCAGGGATAATAAAAGCCTGTTTATTGCAAATCCAACCTTCACTTTTATCGTAGGCGATTCTTATTCTGCTCCATTTTTTTCGCTGCTCAAGGATCTTAAAATGATCTCCGTAAAGCAGCTGTGTCGTCATTTCACTTGCATCATCAGCAAGATTCCTGACCGGAACAATACTAAGCTTACAAATTGCGTATTGCATACAGTTGTTCAGCTGAAACTTATGAAAAACGTTCTATTACAATAGCCGATGCTCCACCACCTCCATTACATATTGCCGCAGCACCAATTTTGGCCTTATTTTGCTCCAGAACACTTATTAAAGTGATCAGAATACGCGCTCCGGAACAACCCAGAGGATGACCCAATGATACCGCCCCACCGTTAACATTTACATTGTGATCCTGTAGTCCGAGCAGTTTCATATTCGCAAGTCCGACCACCGCAAAGGCTTCGTTAAATTCGAAAAAATCCACATCTTCAATAGTTATACCAGCTTGGTTTAATGCCTTGGGCAGTGCCTTTGCCGGAGCAGTAGTAAACCATTTTGGCTCCTGGGCAGCATCTGCAAAACTTTTGATTCTTGCAAGCGGTTTAATACCCATTTCATTTGCCTTTTCAGCACTCATCAAAACCAATGCCGCTGCCCCGTCATTAATCGTAGAAGCATTCGCTGCGGTTACGGTACCATCCTTGGTGAAAGCTGGTCTTAAAGAAGGAATCTTCTCCATTCGGACATTTTTGAATTCCTCATCTTCATTAACCACAATTGGTTCCCCTCTTCTTTGAGGCACCTCCACAGGTACTACTTCCTGGTTGAACTTCCCGGATTCCCAAGCCTGGGCCGATCTCTGATAGGACTGTATTGCAAAGTTATCCTGATCTTCCCTGCTGAAATTGTGTTCAACTGCGCAGGCATCTGCACAAACTCCCATTGCATTCTGGTCATAAACATCTACCAAACCGTCCTTTTGCATACCATCAATCAGGTTGGCCGGGCCAAACTTATGCCCGTTTCTCAAATTGATATAATGAGGAATCATGCTCATATTTTCCATTCCCCCGGCTACAACGATCTTTGTATTGCCCAGTGCTATTGATTGGGCGGCCAACATTACGGTTTTCATCCCGGATGCACAAACTTTATTGACAGTTGTGCAGGGGACCGTATCTGGAATTTCGGCATAGATTGCTGCCTGCCTGGCCGGAGCCTGACCGGTACCGGCCTGTACAACATGACCCATCAACACTTCTTCCACGGCCTCTGGCTTAAGATCAATCTTTTGCAAGGCCCCCTTAATTGCCACCGCCCCTAAATTAGGAGCGGGAACAGAAGACAATGCACCCATAAAACTACCAATCGGTGTTCTGGCAACAGATACAATAACTACCTCTTTCATTTTAAAATCTCTTATGCTGCGAAATTAATAAATTAAAGTGCAATGAATGATGTAATAGCTTCAAAAGACCAATGTTAAGATTATATTTTTCTATTTTTGAATACTGATACTTCACCCTATGGGAAAAACCTTGGATTCGCTTTATAGAAAACAGTCACTTATATACAAGTATTTCCTCTATATAGTATCTGTTGGATGCATTGTTTTTTTCTTTCCAAAGGGGGGGCAGTTTAAATACGAATTCCAAAAAGGTAAACCCTGGCAATATGCTAATTTATATGCTCCTTTTGATTTTTCCATTAAAAAAACTGCTGAAGAGATTGCCATAGAGCAGGAAGAAGTTGAGAAGAATCAAATAGACTATTATTATTACGATGAGACTACAGCTGCTGAGGTTTACAAAAGCTTTGAAGCCGATTTTACAAAAGTTTTTACTTCCCAAAAATTTAATGATGCCCAAAGAACTACTCTTAAAAATACCGGTCGGGCACTCCTTAATACCATTTATGAATACGGAATATTAGACAAGGGAGACGGGATAGACAATGCTGAAACACTTTACCTGCTAAAGAATAATGAGGCTAGCAGAATACTGACCGAAGACTTGTTTAGACCAGGGAATATTTCGGAATTCATTTCGCAATCATTGAGGGAGCGAAGACTGCAAAATTTTGAATCCTATTACAATCAATTATTTTTTGACATAATAAAACCCAACGTAAGCTACGACGCTGTACTTTCTAAAAAGGAGTTGGAGGACGAGTTATCTAAAATATCTGTCACCCGCGGTAATGTCGATGAAGGCAAATTAATAATTGCCAAAGGCGAAGTTGTTGAAGCGACCAATCTCGATATTCTGAATTCTCTAAAGGCAGAATATGAATCGGAACTCTGGACAGAAAGTAACTATTACTTTATACTATTTGGCTATACCATACTGGTGGCCCTGGTCCTGATGATGTTAATGCTTTTCTTAAAAAAATACAGACCGGAAATATATCGGAATAATGTCAAAGTAACCTTTATCTTCTTCAATATTTTGAACATGGTATTTATCACAACCATGGTGGTTAAGTACAATCCTATCTATGTTTTTGTTGTTCCGTTATGTATTTTACCATTGATTTTAAAGACTTTTTTTGATGCAAGACTGGGTCTATTTGTACACGTGCTGACAGTACTTATACTCGGCTTTGTGGTACCCAATAGTTTTGAGTATATCTTTTTGCAAATAATAGCCGGGATCGTAACCATATTAACCGTCTCCGAATTGTATAAGCGGGCAAATTTATTTCTGTCTGTTGGGCAAATTACCCTGATTTATGTTATAGGTTACTTCGCTTTTCATATAATTCATGAAGGAAATCTGGATAATGTACATTGGTTTACGTTCGGGTTTTTCTTTTTAAATGGGATGATCACACTTTTTGCTCAACCGCTGATCTATATATATGAGAAGATTTTTGGAATGGTTTCGGATGTATCATTATTAGAATTGTCGGATACCAATTCAAAACTACTGAAAGAACTTTCTAATAAAGCACCTGGTACTTTTCATCATTCATTACAGGTAGCCAATCTGGCCGAAGCCGCCGCAAATGAAATAGGGGCCAATGCTTTACTGGTCAGGGTTGGAGCACTTTATCACGATATTGGTAAAATGAACAAGCCCATGTACTTTACCGAAAATCAAATTACCAGTGTTAATCCTCATAACGAATTGTCGGCGAGAAACAGTGCTACTATAATTATTAATCATGTAATTGACGGCATAGAGATTGCGCGCAGACACAATTTGCCCGACAGGGTTATAGATTTTATAAGGGTACACCACGGAACAACCCTGGTATATTATTTCTATAAAAAGCAACAGGAGAAAGAGGAAAATGTCGATGAGAAGGATTTTCGGTATCCGGGACCCATACCATTTTCAAGAGAAACTGCTATAATGATGATGGCAGATTCGGTAGAAGCGGCGTCCAAGAGTTTAACCAATCCTACCTTTCAAATAATAAATCAGTTCGTGGATAAAATTGTCGCGGGGCAGATGGAGGCTAAGCAATTCTTAAATGCGGATATAACTTTCAAGGAGATTGAAGCCGTGAAAAAGGTTTTGAAACAGAAACTTACCAACATCTATCATCTTAGGATAGAGTACCCTGAATAATGTCTTGTAAATATGTTGGTGCCGGAACAGTTTTTGATGTAATATTTTTACATTCAAAGTACTATTTGTTATGAAAAAAGCTATTCTATTTATACTTGCAATGGCCTCTTTTACAGGAAGCACCATTACCGCTCAGGGAACTTATAATCAAAATAGTTCTTTTTTTAAATTTGGGAAGTCGGCCACTACACAGAATAATCAAATTACAGATTCTTTAATTCAATGGCAAGAGCGTATTATTCTTCACCTGGACAAGACCAAAGCGCACCCTTCGGACTATGTATTCTTTAAGGCATATTTATTAACCGGACCTGATCAACTGAGGGTGAGTGCCAGTAACGTATTAAAGATCGAACTATTAAATGAGGCAGGAGATCTTGTAGAGCGTCAGAGTCATAAAATAGAAGATGGTACTGCAGACGGTTCACTAAAAATCCCCAAAGGGCTTAAATCCGGTAATTATTTTTTTAGAGCCTATACGCAGTGGATGCTAAATTACGATTTTGAACAATTGGCGATTAAGAAGTTAGTAATAGGCAAAACACCTGATTCTTCTAAAGGCAAGCCAGAGAATCCATCGGAAATTAGCGCTTATTCAGAAGGTGGCCATTTGGTAGCCGGTATTACAAATAAATTGATGTTCAAATCAACTGCCAGCACACTGTCCGGAGCACTAATTGTGGATGAGAATGGAAAGGTGGTTTCATCGATTACTAGTTATGGTAAAATTGGCACAACAATTTTTGAACCCGAAAAGGGGGGTTCCTATTATCTGGTTATGAATGGTGAGAGAATTTTTCAATTACCCGTAGTTCATAACATTGGATACACCTTGCAGATTAATAATCTTGAGGTTGGAAATACCTTTGTCAGAATAGAAACATCGGCAGAACGTATGGGTAAGTCAATGATTTTGAAAGGACGATCAGATGGTATTACCTATTTTGAAATAGCGGTTGACTTTAAGGAAAATAATTTCGCTCAAATAGAGATATCCAACACAGAAATACCTAATGGCAGACTGGATATTTTTTTAGTAGACCCGGCAGATAATGTATGGGCGCAAAGACCTGTACTTATCGATAACGCTGAGTACAGCATAGCGATAAAGAATGTAGCAACAACGGCAGGGCCAGACAATGAAGCTACTTTTATAGTGCAGGTAACAGATGTAGAAGGAAGACCGGTGCAAACCTCCTTGTCTGTTAGCCTAAGTGGCATTGCAGAGGGCGAAAGGAATTTTGAGGAAGCTATTTATGACCATGGCGCGACTACAATTTTGAGAAACCGTCGCTTTTCCGAGGATTTAGAGCTACTCACTTCTAATACATCGGACGAATTGGCAAATTTTGAGTCGGACAATCCTCCGGGAGAAATTCGATATGGCTTTCAGAAAGGACTGGACTTTTATGGTCAGGCATATGATTTAAACGATAATTTATTGACAAACACCAAAATTCAGGTCGTAATCTTGCCGGAAGGTAATGCTATTGCAGAGGAGGTTACCACCAATTCTGAGGGTTTGTTTAAACTCTCTGATTTGGATTTTAAGGGAAAAGCGAAGGCCGTTTTTAGAACTGCCGGGGAAAACACCAAAGATAAATTGGTAAAGGTTGTTCCATACGAGAACGAAACACCGCCATTGTCCGGGATAATGAAAACCGGAATAAATAGAACTGCTGAAAGAGCGACTAAAAAGGCAACTGTTTCCAGAAAATCAGCTGCAGATTTCCTGGCTGAAGATGAGGAAGGTCTGATTAATTTGGATGAAATTATCTTAGTTGCCAACAAATCTGAAAAAGAATTAGGTCCATCAATGTATGATATAAAGCCGACAAGGGTGGTTCTTCAAGACAGTGAAAAACCTAAAGCTTTACCCCAAATGTTTTTAAATGTTCCAGGATTTAATGTAGCAGACCTGGGAGGTTTGAACCCCAGGCTGATTCTTCCAAGATCTGCTGGTATGGGCAGTCTGTTGTGGGTTATAGACGGATTTCCGCTGGAACAAACCAATTCCTTAAGAAATATCATCAGCATAGTTCCATTTATGGATATAGAACGTATTGAAATTTTGTTAGGAGCTAGTGCAGCAGTCTATGGATCAAGAGCAGCAGCAGGAGTTATTTTAATTTACACCAAAAGTGGTTCGGACGAAGAATATTTTAGTAGAAAGCAAACTCAAATGACATATAATGGATATCACCAGTCTTTAGATTTTGTGGCATATAAACAAGACGTACTGCCTTCACTTAGGAAATTAAAGCGTGCCAATTCTACTTTGTATTGGAATCCTGATGTAAGGACAGATGCTGATGGAGGGGCCAGAATTACATTATCATTGCCGGATACCTTCAAAAAGCTACGATTGGATATAAAGGCGGTTAACCAGAATGGAAAAAAAGCGGATGTACAAACCGTACTGGGATTATAGGATGCGCTTTCACAAAGAACAACAGACTTTTAGTTTTTAGTATTTTGAGCCCGAAAGTTCCTGGGATATTTGTGACAAATAATCAGAAAAAAAGTTGCTTCACAAATAAGATAGATTTACATTTGCAACCGCATTTTACGATGCTGTTCTTTGAAAATAATTCAGGAGAGGTGCCGGAGTGGTAACGGAGCAGATTGCTAATCTGTCGACGCGTAAGTGTCGCATGGGTTCGAGTCCCATTCTCTCCGCCTTCGCCGGCCGAATTCGCCTTTGGCGAAGAAGGCTGGCCTTAGTATTTTGGCCTGCTTTGGCGGATAATATCCGCCAAGCTATCGGTCATTTGGCAATTGAAATATTGGAATTTACACCATTCGGAGTGTACCACGCTTGTAGCGTGGCAGGTCTGGCCCGGCCTGTGACGCAAGGCGTCATTATCGCGCCTGCTTTGGTAGCAGGAGGTCGTCATGCCAAAGGCGTGACCACCCCAACTAATAAGGATTATGTTAGTATATATTCTTTTTAGTGAAAAACGTTCAAGATATTATGTGGGTCAAACCACGGATATCAAAAAAAGATTGGAAAGACACAATCAGGGAAATGTACCATCTACAAAGTATGGACTTCCCTGGAAGTTAGTTTTGCAGATTCAGGTTACTTCTAAGAAAGAATCATTAATTCTTGAAAGGAGAATTAAGAAAAGAGGTGCAAAACAATTTATAGATGACCATTTTCGGGGTGTACCACGCTTGTAGCGTGGCAGGTCTGGCCCGGCCTGTGACGCAAGGCGTCATTATCGCGCCTGCTTTGGGAGCAGGAGGTCGTCACGCCAAAGGCGTGACCACCCCAACTAATAAGGATTATGTTAGTATATATTCTTTTTAGTGAAAAACGTTCAAGATATTATGTGGGTCAAACCACGGATATCAAAAAAAGATTGTAAAGACACAATCAGGGAAATGTACCATCTACAAAGTATGGACTTCCCTGGAAGTTAGTTTTGCAGATTCAGGTTACTTCTAAGAAAGAAGCATTAATTCTTGAAAGGAGAATTAAGAAAAGAGGAGCAAAACGATACTTAGATGACCATTTTCGGGGTGTAGCGTAGCCCGGTTATCGCGCCTGCTTTGGGAGCAGGAGGTCGCAGGTTCGAATCCTGCCACCCCGACGAACCGCCTTTCAAGGCATACCAAAACCCTGCTAATCGTATGATTTGCAGGGTTTTTCATTTTCCCTGTATTCATTTGAATCGTTTTGAAACCATCCTTTTGGTGTGCAATTCGGTGTACAAAGCGGTACACAATTTGTTGTAAATTTAAATAGCATTTAGCCCATTTAGATGTAGTCTTTAAACAAAAAATGTTTAACTAAAAAGACTTACAACATGCGTACGGACAGCACATTAGGAGTGATCTTCTTCACTCGCAAGAAAAGGAACGACCCCGAAAAACTGGATATCTACGTCCGGATTACGGTCAACAAGAAACGCGCGGAATTCAGTATTAAACGTGACATTGCGGTGTGCAATTGGGACATTTTCAGGTGTCGGGCCAAAGAAATTGACCAAAACTTGATTTTATTAAATACCTATTTGGATGACGTATACGCCGAAGTCCTCAATGCCCACAAGCAATTACACTCGGAAAGAAAGCTGATCACGGCAATGGCGATCAAATCAAGATACTTCGGGGAGGACGAGGAACGTATGACCTTGATGAAGGCCGTCGAATACCACAATGACAACATCAATAAATCTTTAAAGCCGGGCACAATCAAAAATTATTTTTCTACCGAAAAATATTTAAGGCAATTTCTGAAGGAGCGTTTAAAGACCGATGATATTTATTTGATACAATTGAACTATAAATTCATCGTCAATTTCGAAAACTATATCAGGACCTATAAGCCCAGAAAAGCACGAAAGACCTGTTCGAACAACGGAGCGATGAAGCATCTTGAAAGACTAATGAAGATTACCAATCTTGCGCTTAAAATGGAATGGCTGGAAAAAGACCCATTTAGAAATTTCAAACTGCGCTACATCAGGAACGAAAGGGATTATTTGACGGAGCGGGAGCTGGACCTTATCGAAGGAACTTCATTTATGACAATAGGCCTGAACAGGGTCAAAGATGTTTTTCTCTTCAGTTGCTATACCGGTCTTTCCTATATCGATATCAAGGAACTGCACCCAAACCAGATTCTTATCGGCATCGATGGAAACCAAATGGTACATACCAAAAGGATCAAAACAAATGAATCGGTCAAAATTCCGCTTCTGCCTAGGGCAAAGGAAATTTTGGACAAGTACGGGGAAGAAATGGAACTGACCGGTAAACTTCTTCCGGTTTACAGCAATCAGAAGACCAACAAGAATTTAAAGGAAATTGCAAAAGCTTGCGGTATCCATAAGAACATCACTTTTCACGTTGCCCGGCATACTTTTGCGACCACTGTCACATTATCCAATGGTGTGCCAATTGAGACTGTTTCGAAACTTTTAGGCCATACCAAACTGACAACCACCCAAATTTATGCCAGGGTATTGCAGAAGAAGGTAGGGGAGGATATGCAAAATCTGATGAACCATTACAAGGCAAAGGAGAAACGAAACAGCGAAGCTCCCATACCGATAACTATAGGGAACCATGACTGACCTTGCACAACCCCGATAGCTATCGGGGTGTCCGGTTTTTGTAGCGTTCGGAAAGATAAGCGTTTAGCAAAAATCGGATAGGGTGCAATTGCAAAGCAGC
>Ga0315336_1000332_pt1 | contig 151013 bp, 153 predicted proteins | sample ASW5metaG_FD_204512 | JGI IMG/M metagenome (GOLD analysis project Ga0315336, IMG submission 204512) | Ammonia-oxidizing marine archaeal communities from Monterey Bay, California, United States - ASW #5 | ecosystem: Environmental > Aquatic > Marine > Intertidal zone | place: USA: California... | reverse complement strand
GATGAAGCAAAACCGACGAATCCTTGCCGATCGAATACATCATAACAGGACGCTCAAAACTCGCCGCAACCTCCCGGAAAATCTCAATGCTCTCACTCTCCAAACGAGAAAGATGGGACAAGGAGGACGAGGGTTTGAACGCAGGCTGTATTGCCTTGCTGTCCTTGCAGATCGAGGCAACCAGGGCGTCGTCACCGACGGCCCAAAAATGAGTGTTGGCGAAATCGCTGTCATGGACCTGATTGCGCTTGCCATAGGCGAGTGCGGTGCCGTCCATATCGAGCACCCGACCGCCCGCCGAACGCAGGATGGCGTCACCGGCGGCGGTGTCCCATTCCATGGTCCGTCCGAAGCGCGGATAGAGGTCGGCGCCACCTTCGGCCACCAGGCAGAATTTGAGCGAGGAACCCATCGAGGCAAAGTCGGCGATCGAAAGGCCGTGGAGCCGAGGATCATCCTCCCCGCTGCCGTGCGAGCGGCTGCCCACGAGGGTGAGCCCCTTGGGCGGCGCTCCGCGAACGACAATAGACACAGGTTCGATGAGTTTGTGATCGTCGACAAGCGAAACAAAGGCGCCGTTATCGGTGCTGCCCCACCAGATGCGCTTGAGGGCCGGGGCATAAACAACGCCGGCCACCGGAACGCCGTTTTCGATCAGGGCGATGTTGACCGTGAATTCGCCGTTGCGCGCAATGAACTCCTTGGACCCGTCAAGCGGATCGACAAGAATAAAGCGCTCGCCGCATTCCGGTATGGTTCCGTTGGCAACAGCTTCTTCGGCTACAACGGGAATGCCCGGCAGGGCGGCTGCCAGCCGTTCGAGGATCAAAGCCTCGGCTGCCGTATCGGCTTCGGTCAGGGGCGAGGCATCGCTCTTGGTCGTCACCTCGAACTTCCGGCCATAGATCGAAAGGATCAATGCCCCGGCTTCAAGCGCGATAGCAGTGAATATATCGGTCACATCGCCCGCCCCGGAGAAAGGGACGGAAGTCGATTGGGCCGTAGGCATCATTTTTGAACTCGTGACTTTGACAGGGGCGTTGCCCCTTTATACGCCGGGTGCGCGGTCTATGGAACCGGGCGCTCAAACCCCTGTTCCGCCCAGAAATTCCTGCCGCAGCGTCTTGAGGATAATCTTGATATCCAAAAACAGGGAGAAATTTTCAATATAGGCAAGGTCGTGATCGACCCTGGCCCTTGCTCTTATCGCATTGTCGGTGGGGCCGCGAAGCCCATTGGCTTGAGCCCAGCCGGAGAGGCCCGGCTTCATGGTCTGGCGTGCCTTGTAGTAGGGCACCAGGCGCTCATAAGTGGTGCCTCCGGCAAACATGCCAAACGTATGTGGCCGCGGACCGATCAGCGACATGTCACCCTTGAGGATATTGTAAAGCTGAGGCAGCTCATCGAGAGAGGTGCGGCGCAGAAAACGACCAATGGGCGTAATCCTCGGGTCGTCGCTCGTCGTTGGGGAAATGCCGGAGATATCGCAGCGATCAATATACATCGTGCGAAATTTGTAGATCTCGATGGGCTTGCCATCGAGCCCTTCGCGTGTCTGCCGGAACAGGATCGCGCCCGCGCTGGATGTGCGGATGGCCAGCGCGATCAGCAATAGGGCCGGAGCCAGCATGACCAGCGTGACGACACTTACCCCAATATCCATCACGCGCTTGAGGGCCAATTGCAGGGCTTGCATCGGCGTTGCCTGGGCTAAAACCGGCGAATGTTGCAGGAAGGTCAACCGGAGGCCCGATTGCAGGGATACGTGAGTCGCGCCCCCCCAGTATTCCGCTCGCGTGACCGTCGGGCTGGTGTCCGAAAATGGATACCCGTACGCCTGGCCCCGAGCGTGCGCCCTCTCGTTCGCCAACTCTAGCATCTTCCCATTCCCCAAAGAAACTGGAATGAGAAATTCTGCGCCGGAAGGCGTCACATGATGTTGAGTTTTATCAAGCCGGCGTTTTGCGCGACTTCGTCGGAACCGCCAAGACTTCCCGTTCGGGCATGGTTATCCGTTTTGGCGTTCGCTCGACTGCTGGAAAGACTCTAGGCTTCAATCATTATGCGCTGTTGAAATTTCGTCGATGAAGTCTATGGCCCGTTGCCTGGTGTCTTTGGGGAGAGCTCGCTTTGGTGTTGTGGCCTGATGGGCTGAAGGTTGGGCTTTAGCGATGCGACCCGCCGGGGTGGGACCGGCGGCATTGCGGCGGGCGCCGACGAGGACGGCAACCCCGATGACGGTGCCCGCTGCGATGGCAAGCAGAAGGATCGTTTGCGCCTGATCAAATGAAGAGAAAAACATAGTTTACCTGTCTGTCGCCGTGGTGGACTTGCCCGCTTAGGATGCTAGCGCGGCTCACGCCATTCGGTCCAGCGGTTAGCGTTAATCGCGGCGTCCCGATCGCTGCCGCGGTCCATTTCAAGCCTGTCGCTGGTTTGATGGTCGTGTTGAGGTAAATCAAAAAGCGCTTGTCACAGTGGCGTACCCTAGGGGCCTGGCTGCATCTATTCAGGTGCTGCGCCCGGAGGCGTCATAATATGTTGAAGTTTATCAAGTCGGCGGCCGTGGCCGCGCTTTTGTCGGCGACCGCTGTCGCGCCCGGCTATTCCCAGGCCGTTGATCCGTCGGTCGTAATGACGGCCTGCGCTGCCGCTGACTCCACGGAAGCTGGATGTCTCGCTTCTGTTGATGCGTTTGTGGGCGGGCTTGCCGGGCTGTCTGCCGATCAGGCCGATGCTACGCTGGGCGAACTCGCGAGCGCCCTGGCTAATGCTGGTTTGGCGGGCGGCGCAAATATCTCCGTCATCGTTGCTGCGCTGGAGGCAATTGCCGCCGCAATTTCCGATCCTGCTCAGGCCGAGCAAATTCGGTCGGTGGCTGCGGCTCTCGCAGCTGGAACCGACATTCCGGTGTTTGCTGTCGGCGGTGACAATGGCGACGGCGACGACGATGGCGGTATACTTGCCAGCCCGAACTGATTTTTGAAAATGTCCGCTCCGGCGGACGTTTCTCTATCTGGTCGCTGTTTCGATAATGTCTTCAAGGACATCGCAGGCAAGGGCGATGTCCTTTGGCGTGCCGACGCTCATGCGTATGCAGCGGTTCAATCGGGCCACGGCGGGCTTGCGGATGAAGATACCGCGGTCCTGCATCGCGTTGAGCACCAGCGTTGCGTAGGCGTTGTCAGCACCGCAATCTATAGCGACAAAATTGGTGGCGGAGGGGATGGGCTTTAGGCCCAAGTCTTTGGTACGGCGTGCTATTTCTTCGCGGCCAGTAGCAATGGCGGCGAGGGTTTGCTCAAGGTAATCCTGATCGGCCAGCGCCGCCCCGGCGGCGATCTGGGAGAGTTTGGTGACACCGAAATGGTTGCGGATGCGATCGAAGGCGGCGACGGCCTGTGCGGTGCCGATGGCATAACCGACCCGCATGCCGGCAAGGCCGTAGGCTTTCGAAAATGTGCGGTATCGCAAGAGATTGGGGCGCATCAGCGTTATCGGCGGCAGCGTGCCTGCCGGCGCGGTTTCGCCATAGGCCTCATCGAGCACGATGAGCGTTTCTTCGGGAATGGCCTCAACGAAGCGCGCGATTTCGCCGGCGCTCCACCATGTGCCCATGGGATTGTCGGGGTTGGCGAGGTAGACGATTTTGGGTTTGACGGCCAAAACACTGTCCAAGAGCCCCGAGAGGCTTTCGCGGTCGTTTTCGTCGTAAGGCACAGTGACAAGTTCGGCGCCCTGGGCGGCGACGTGATAGTTGAAGGTGGGGTAAGCGCCGAGCGAGGTTATGACCTTATCGCCCGGTTCGAGATAGAGCCGGCAGGTTAGGCCGAGCAGGCCATCGATGCCCTCGCCAATGGCAATGGTATCCATCGGCGTGCCCAGATGGTGGGCAAGTGCTTCTTTTAATTCGTAATTTTCAGAATCGCCATAGGTCCAGACGCCCGGCGCGGCTTCAGCGATGGCGGCGACGACCTTGGGTGACGGGCCAAACGGGCTCTCGTTGGCACCAAGCCGTGCCCGGAATTTGCTGCCCGTTTTGCGCTCTATGACTTCCGGCCCAACGAAGGGCACCGTGGCGGGGAGGCCTGCGATAATGGCGGCGAGTTCAGGTCCGGCCATGGTTTTCCTCTTTGTGACGCCCGATGGACACCCGGTGCATTAGGCCCCCACGGCCAGTGGGCCGAGGCCGAACATGGCATCCTGGCGCTGTCTGAGGGTAAAAAGCTTGGTGGAGGTGTCCGGGGTCGCATTCGCAGCGGTCAAGAGTTCGCCCTTTTTGACCGGGGCGGTGACGCGCCCGCCTTCGAGCAGGCCGACAGGGATGGCGCGGGCGGCGCGGGCATCGCCGACTGTCATGGTCCAGGAGCGATAGCAGGTCTCGCCGATGGCGTCGAAGATCTCGCCGGGGGCGAGGTCGCGCTTGGCCAGGGCGCAGACTTCGGCGACCGGGTTTGCCAGCGGCACCATGTCGGGCCTGCCATAGAGCATGATGCGCGCAGCGGTGAGCGGCACCTCGAGACTGGTCAGATGGTAGGGCCGGTAGAACCCGTAGTAGGGACCGATCCCGACATGCAGATCGTCCATGCGTTCGACGACGCGGGGATGGGTCGCCTTGGCGACGACGAACACGCCGGGCGCCACGCCCTTGCCGATTGTGTAATCGACAACGCCGGATCTTTCGAGCACGCCACCATCGGCGCGCGGGATCAGCACCTTGGGCAGTGTTTCGCGGTCGGCGTTGGGGCCGTGCATACCGGGGCGGTCGGGGATCAGGCCGGTGGCGTTTGCGATGGCGGCCATTTCCACCATGGTTTTCGAGCCGTCGATGAACTCGACGAGCATGCGCGGGTTCATGTTGCGGCGGGCCGCTTCCTCGCGATACTGGTCGGGGACCGCATCGTGGTTCAGGGGATTGTTCTTGCCCTTGCCGGCGGCGACGATTTCGAGCCCGAGGGCGGAGCAAAATTCGATCAGTTCCATGCACGAGGACGGCTCGTCTCCGGCGCCCACCGAATAGATCACCCCGAGCCGGTCGGCCTCGTGCTTGAGCCAGGGGCCGATCGTGACATCGGCTTCGACATTCATCATCACGAGATGCTTGCCGTGCTCCATGCCCAGCAGGTCGAAATCTGCGCCCACGCCGGGCTTGCCGGTGGCGTCGATGATGACGTCGACCTCGGGCGCAGTGACCATCAGCTCGGTATCGGCTGTGACCGCGATCCGGCCACCCCCGATTGCCGCGCTCATCGATGAGCGGCTTTCGACTTCGCTAGCGTGAGCAGCACCCTCACCAGCGCCATAGGCGATGTCCATGGCGGCCATGGCAGTATGAGGGCGGCGGGTGGAGATGGCGGCGATTTCGATGCCGTCCATCAGGGAAACCTGGGTGACCAGATCGGTGCCCATTTCGCCCGACCCGATGATGCCCAGACGGACCGGTTTGCCTGTGTCCTTAAGGCGCTCGAGGTCGCGCGCGATACCCGTTTTGGAAATTGTCATGACCCTTGGGGGCTCTTTATGCGATGTGAAGTTGGTCGCCTGTCTAAATCATTTTGCCAGGCATTGGAAATAGAGCGGGAACGTCTTTCCCTGGCCGGCACTTGCCATCAGTATGAACGAAGAGAGCAGGGAGAGGTTCATGGACGAGATTTCCATTTCGATCGAGGGCGCTTGCGGCATCATCAGATTGACCCGGCCCCGGGCGATCAACGCGCTCAGCGCCGACATGATCGGGGCGGTGCGCTATGCACTCGACGAATGGGATGAAAACGAGGACGTGCGGGCCGTTCTTATCGAAGGTGAGGGCGAAAAGGGACTTTGTGCCGGCGGCGATGTGCGCAAAACCCGCGAAATGGCCATGGCCGGGGAAACCCGGGCGGTCTTTTCGTTCTTTGCCGACGAATACGACATGAACGGGCTGATCGCGACCTATCGCAAGCCCATCGTCGCCTTCCAGCACGGCATCGTCATGGGCGGCGGGATCGGGATTTCCTCGCACGCGCGCTACCGGATCGCCACGCCATCGAGCCGGTTTGCCATGCCCGAAGGAGCCATCGGGTTTTTCTGCGACGTGGGGGTTAACGCCATTCTCTACCAAACCAGCGAAGCCCGCGCCCTGGCCTTCCTGCTTTCAGGGCAAACAATCGGGGCGGCCGATGCCATTGCCTTGGGGTTGACCGATACCGTGGTGCCCGAAGAGGCGCTGGCCGGGCTGCGGGGCCGCGTGATCGAAGCTGCGCAGGCGGGCGATCCCGATACGGCGATCACGGCGCTGATCCAGTCGGAATCGGTCGATGCGGGGGAAGCCGATTTCTGTGGGCTCGCCGATTCGCTGGCCCAGATTTTTGCTGCGTCAGATGTCGAGAAAATCGTCGAAGGACTGCTCGATTATTCCGAGGAGGGCGATCCGGGCGCTGCGGCATTGTACGCATCGATTGCCCGCCATTGTCCGACCTCGCTGACCGCCATCGTGCTGTCGCACCGTCAGGCGCGGCAAAAGCGCGATGTGCGCGCCATACTCGAGGACGATCTGGCGCTGGCGCGGTACATGGTCATGCGCCCCGATTTCGCCGAAGGGGTGCGCGCGGTGCTGGTGGACAAGGACAAAACCCCCAAATGGGAGCCGGCGCGGCTGGCCGATGTGGACAGTGCGGCGCTGGAGCGGGTACTGGGGGAAGCAGAGGCGTTGGGATAGATTGTCGTCGCCTTCCCGGCGCAGGTTTCATGGTTCGTGACCGCCGTACGAAGCGCTAGTTGTCATTTTCTGCTTAGTTTTTTGCCTGAGGCAGATCGCGGGCTCCTTGAGGCAGCTAGCCGGTCAACAATCCGTCGATTGCCTGCCGCACCAGTTTTTCTGGGGCTGACCATGGATAGCCACCAATCGTGATCAGGTTGTGCGCGATGCCGTTCAGCATGCACGAAAGCAATTCGGTTTTGAGGCGCAGCCCCTCTGCGCTGACATCTCCGCCCAATGCGGCGCGCAGGCATGTATGAAGCAGATCGAACCGGGCGAGGGTCTCGCTGCTGGAGACGAAGCCGGTCACATCGGCTTGGCTGACCCCCCCTGACATGAATACCATGAAGTAGTGTTCCCGGTGTTCGAGCCAATAGCTGACATAGCCCAGCGCCACTGCATACAGCCGCGCTTCCGGATCGCTTTTCGTTATGGCCACACGACCGAGCTCGTCAAACAGCTGGCCAAAGACTTCGGCCCACAGTGCGCTTAGGATGTCGAATTTGTTGTCGTAGTATTTGTACAGCGTCATGGCTGTACACCCGGCCTCCTGCGCCAGCCGGCGCATGGATATGGCTGCATAGCCGTCCTGCTGGAACAGCTTTAAAGCACAAGCGGCAATGTGGGCGCGCATGTCGGCGATCTGCTCGGTCGAGTGAATCGGTCGCCCGCGGGTTCTGCGCTCAGGTTTCTCTGGCGGTGTCATTATCCTTTATAGAATCCTTAATGCATGGACGGGATTGACAATGCCTCAATTAATTATAACACGTATAATTAATTGAGGCATCGGGCCAAGCGATTTTCCCATGGAGCGACATGAAATGACGACCAACGACCTTTCCAAGGACATGGGCGGGCGCGAGCTGCTGTCTTTCAGGAGTTTATTTGTGATCGCGGCGTTGTGGAATTTCGCCGGCGCCCTGCCGGGCTTGTTCGACAGCGCGGGCATGTTCGAGCGCGAATTCGGCCGTAACCTGGCTGATCCTGTCATGGTCGCTGTTTATCGTGGCGCGTGGGTTACGGCGTTGCTCTACGGTTTCGGTTTTCTGATTGTCGCCCTCAATCCGGTTCGGCATACAGGAGTGATCCTGATGGGCGGCCTGGGCAAGGGGCTTTTCGCGCTCAATCTGGCATATATGTATCTGAACGGCTGGACTTCCGACTTTGCAATCGTGGTCATTGCCGGTGACGTCATCTTCTTTATGCTGTTCGTGGTCTATTTCGCCCGGCTCCGGCAGCTAGGTCACAGCCTGATCTGACCTTCTAGTGCTGGGGCTTGGGCCGCTTTTAGTCTCCCCGACGCGCGCGATTTTCAATAGACGCCCGATTTTCGACTTACCGCTCCGCGCGGTGATGGTATCAAGGTCACATGTTGTTCGACCTTCCAGACCACGACACACTTTATCGGGCGCTGCTTGAGCGCGATGCACGCTATGACGGGCAGGCTTATGTCTGTGTGTCCTCGACGGGGATTTTCTGCCGGTTGACCTGTCCGGCGCGCAAGCCGCTGTCGGAGAACTGCACTTTCCGGGCGACAATCGGGGCGTGTATCGAAGCGGGGTTTCGGCCGTGCAAGCGGTGCCACCCCATGCAGGCGGCCGCGGCGGGCGATCCAACGATCAAGGGCTTGCTGGACGCCCTCGATGAACGGCCCGACAGGCGCTGGTCGGAGCGCCATGTCGCGGAAATGGGCTATGATCTTTCGACAGTGAGGCGCAGCTTCAAGCGGCATTTCGGCATGACATTTCTCGAAATCGCCCGCCAGCGTCGGCTTCGCGAGGGGTTCGAGACGCTGGCCGATGGCGGCAAGGTGGTGACGGCGCAGCACGAGGCGGGGTTCGATTCTCCGAGCGCGTTCCGCGCCGCTTTCGCCCGTATCCTGGGATGCGCGCCGGGGGATTTGAGCCGGGATGGCTTGTTGCGGGCGAGCTGGATCGATACGCCGCTCGGCGACATGATCGCTGTGGCCAGTCAGACCCATCTGCATCTGCTCGAATTTGTCGACCGAAAGGCTTTGCCGGGCGAGCTCAAGCGGTTGCGGGCAGGCGCGAAGGGCAGCATCGGGCTTGGCCGGACAGAGCCGGTAGAGCAGGCAGCGGCCGAGTTGGGCGACTTTTTCGCCGGGCACTCGGCGGCATTTGGGACACCGCTCCATCAGGAGGGTAGCGCTTTTGCCCGAGAGGTGTGGTCCGAGTTACGGGCCATACCGGCCGGGCAGACCCGCAGCTATGGCCAGATCGCCCAGGCTATCGGCAAGCCATCATCGGTGCGAGCAGTGGCGCGGGCCAATGGAGCCAATACGATTGCGCTTCTGGTGCCGTGTCACCGGGTGATCGGGGCAGACGGGGCACTGACCGGCTATGGCGGCGGGCTGTGGCGCAAGCAGCGCCTGCTCGAGATCGAACGCCAATATCGGGCAGAGCGGCGGGATATGGCGATGGAAGCGGGGGAAGCTAAGGCCCCCGCTGCCGGAAGCGCCTTATAGTCCCATACCCATCGGTTTGAAGAGCATCCAGAGCGCCATGGCGACCATCATCAGGTTTTCGGTGAGCGAGACGAAGCCCAAGGGCACGTTGCTGTCGCCACCGACGCAGGCGCATTTGAGTTCGCGCTTGTCGATATAGACGGCCTTGAACACCGAGACCGCGCCGATCGTGCCAATGAACAGGGCAACGGGAATCGAGATCCACATAAGCGCGCCCGAGATCATCAATATACCGGCCACGCCCTCGGCGAAGGGGTAGATTTTACCGTAGCGCACCCAACGCTGGGCCAGCAGGTCGTAATTGAGGAACATTGTGGCAAAGCCATCGACATCGCGCAGCTTCTGGAGGGCCAGAAGACACATTGAAAACGCGATGAACCACTCGGCGGTTTCGACGGTCACAGGGGTGCCGAAAGCTGCCCAACTGGTGGCCAACGCCATCAGCGCGGCCATGCCGAACAGCGCGATCACTGGGGTATAGGTGGGCGCGCCCTCGTCCCTGGGTGCCTTGCCGAAGAATCTTTCCAGATCCTCGTAGCCGCCGATCCGCTTGCCGTCGATGAAGGTCTGGGGCGAGGTTTCGACGTGGTGCTCGGCCATGAAGGCGTCAGTTTGCTCGCGTGAGGTCAGGCGGTGGTCTTGGACCTCAAATCCGTTGCGCTTGAGCAGGTCGAGGGATTTGAGACCCCACGGGCAGGTGTGCTCGGGGGTGTCCATACGGTAGAGCTGGGCTTGCTTTTGAGCCATTGGCGGTGCTCCTTGCTTTAGCGCGTTCCCAGTGGGAACGCTTTAGCGCGGCGTTATGGGATAGCCTGCGGCAGCCAGCGCCGTTTCGACGTCGGTTAGCCTGGCCGAGGTCTGGATGGCGATGGTCCTGCGCTCGAGATCGGGGGTGACGCGGCTGGCGCCGTCGAGCGCCTTGAGGGCATCGGTGATGGTCGCGACGCATCCGTCGCAGGACATCCGGGCGATATGGAACTCCATGAGAGCCTCCTTTTGTGTGTCTCATGGAGCAACAGATAGGGCTTCCCACCATGGGAAGGTCAAGGGACAATTGACATCTTGTCAGGCCGATGCCGGGGCAGTGGCTGTCGGAGAGCCGCCAACCTGTCGCGGCGGCGGGAAGGCAAGGGCCATGATTGCGGCGGCGATGCCGATGGCGGCCGAGGCGAGATAGAGAAAATGGTAGCTGCCATAGGTATCGTAGAGCCAGCCGCCGCCCACCGGGCCAAAGGCCATGCCGATCGATGAGGTCATTGTGGCGGCGCCCAGGACGGTGCCCATGACATGGGCGCCGAAATAGTCGCGGGCCAGCACCGCATAGAGCGGCATCACCCCGCCATAGGCCATGCCCAGAACGACCGCCAGCATATAGAAATCGGTCAATTGGGTGACGTAGATATAGGCGTAGATGCCCACGGACTGCAGGGCGAGACCGGCGATGATGACCTTCTTGACGCCGAGCCGGTCGGCGGCGAGCCCGAAGATGACACGTCCGAAGAGGCCGGCAAGACCCTCGACGGAATAGATCGAGGCGGCGGCAAGGGCCGGGATCCCGCACAGCATGGCGTAGCTCACTGTATGAAAGATCGGCCCCGAGTGGGCTGCGCAGCATAGAAAGAAGGTGGCGGCGAGGACGATGAATTGCGGCGTGCGCAGCGCGGCGAAGGCGGTGGCCGGCGCAGGTTGGTGCGGGGCGACATCCTGCCCGGGGGCCGGTTCGGCGCTCGGAGCGGTTTGCGGCGCGCGGCGGATGAGAAAGCCGGCAGGAACGAGAATCACGGTGGCGCCGATGGCGGTCATCGACATGGCGCTGCGCCAGCCGAAGGTTTCGATCAGAACCGATGCAAAGGGCGTCATCACCATGGGCGCGACGCCTGCGCCCAGCGAAACAAGCGATACGGCGAGCGAGCGGTGTTTGTCGAACCAGCCGACAGTGGTGGCCATGAGCGGGGCAAAGAACGCGCCGCCGGCCATGCCGACCAGGCCGCCATATGCGATCTGGAAGACGACAAGATCGGAGGTGGTGCTGGCAAGGTAGAGGCCCCCACCCAGGATGAATGCGGCGATCAGGACGACAGGGCGCGCGCCGATACGGTCGGTCAGCGTACCCCAGAGGAAACCGGCGACGCCCATGACGACAAAGCCTATGGTCATGGCCATGGAAATCCCGGCCCGGGTCCAGCCGGTTTCGTCGGCAATGGGCTGGAGATAGACGGGCAGCGCGAACATCGCCCCCATTGCCACGCAGGTCATCACCGCACCCGTTGCGACGATCACCCAGCCATAGTGAAGCCTTGTCATTTTCTGGTCCCTCCGTGCGGATTGAACCGAGGACGAATGGGGCAATCGCCTGCCGACAGGTGCCGAAAAAAATATTGCGCGGCCGGTTGAGCGAACGGGGAGCAGTGTAACCGGTTTCGGCGCACGAGCATTTCCGCCTTTCCAGGAGCGCACGTCTCCATCTGCTCGTGCTCTCGGACCGAACTGGTGGGGATCACCACTGCGGGAAGTGTTCCTATGGTTAGGAATTCTTAAACGCTTCATAGACAAACTGCCGCCAATGAAACCACAGGGCAGGAGACGGCCTTAAATGGCGAAATCGCAAGTTCAGTCCGTGGCGCTGCCCCGGATTGTCGATCTTGATGCGCTGGACGACATCGCTGAGACGCTGATCGGCGCGCTTTCTGCCGGACCGGTGGATGTCGATGCCTCCGGCGTCGAACGCGTTTCCACCAACGCCCTGTTCATGCTTTTGAGCGCCGCGCAGACGGCGAAGAAAGCCAAGTTTGCCTTCACAATCTCGGACGCGAGCGCTTCGGTCGCCGCGGCCATCGAAAAGCTGGGCCTCAAGCCCGCGTTCGAACCCGTCCTCAAGGGATAGTATCCAAATGCGCGTTCTTACCGTCGACGATTCGCGGACCATCCTCGCGATGCTGCACCACACGCTCACCAATGCCGGCTTCGAGGTGCTTCAGGCCGAGAACGGGCAGGTTGGGCTCGATGTGCTGGGGCGCGAAAATGTCGATGTGGTGATTACCGACATCAACATGCCGGTCATGGACGGCATCGAATTCATCAAGAACGTAAGGGCGACCGGCAAGCACCAGAGCCTGCCGATCCTGATCCTGACCACCGAAACCAGTCAGGACAAGCGCGACCAGGGGCGCGCGGCGGGCGGTACCGGCTGGATCGTCAAACCATTCGATCCCGAAAAGCTCATTTCGGTCATCAACAAGGTCGTTCACTGAATTGAACGCGAAAACTTCGCCAATGGGGGCTGTGGCTAAAAGATGAGTGACCTCGACGAATTCAAGGCCACATATTTCGACGAATGTTCGGAACTGCTGCTCGAACTCGAGGAGCAGTTTTCGGCCATCCAGGAGGGTGACCGGGACGGAGACAGGCTCAACGCCGTGTTCCGCGCCATCCACTCGATCAAGGGCGGTGGCGGAGCCTTCGGGTTCGATGCTCTGGTCAAATTCGCCCACAGCTTTGAAACGCTGCTCGACTATGTGCGCGATGGACGGGTGGAGCTCAGCGAAGACGTTGTGGTCCTGTGCATCCGTTCAATCGACATCGTTGCCGATTTCGTGACCGCGGCGCGCGAAGGTGAAACGCTGGCCGCCGACTATGGCGCTGTCGAAAAAGCCCAGTTCGATGCACTGGCGCGCGGCGAAGTGGCCGGGGCGCCTGCGCCGGCGTCCAACGAAGAGCCGATGGACGATTTCGACATCGATTTTACCCCGGTCGCCGTCAATTTCGACGCGAGCAAGCCCATGGCTTCGGTTGCGCCCTCAGCTGATGGGGCGAGCGTGTGGACGATCCGGTTTACACCGTTCTCGACGCTTTACGAGCGGGCCAACGATCCGCTGCTGCTGTTCCGCGAACTCGGCCTTCTGGGCGAGATGAGCGTTGAGCCGGATCTGGCACCAATCCCGGAACTGGCCGCGTTCGAGCCGTTTGCGGTCTATTGCTCCTGGACGATAACGCTGGTCTCGGACAAGGCGAGCGAAGAGACGATCCGCGAGGTTTTCGAGTTCGTGGACGGCGATTGCGAGATCATTATCGAAAAGGGCGAAGCCGCGCCCGTGGTGATCGAAGACGATCTGCCGAGCTTTGCGGCGCTGGCTGAGGAGGCCAAGGCGGACCGCAAGTTCGTGGCGAACGGGGAACCCGACGATATCGCGGTGCCCGATGCGGTCGCGCCAGTCGCCCGGGCTGCTCAGGCCGAACCAGCGCCGGCCTTTGCACCCAATGTGGTGCCGATGGCGGCCAAACCGGCAGAACCGGCCGAAGAGACCGGATCGGGGCGGCCGGTGGGCATGAGCTCGATCCGCGTCGATCTCGACAAGGTGGACCGCGTGGTCAACATGGTGGGCGAGCTGGTCATCACCCAGTCGATGCTGACCCAGCAGATGGACGACGCCATTCGCGACCGGTATCAGGAACTGGTGCGGGGCATCGAGGTTCTGGCCCAGACGACGCGCGGGCTGCAGGACGCCGTGATGGCCATCCGCGCCCAGCCGGTCAAATCGGTATTCTCACGCATGCCGCGCCTGGTGCGCGAGCTGGCGTCCAAGACCGGCAAGAAGATCAAGCTCGAAACGATCGGTGAGAACACCGAAATCGACAAGACGGTGATCGAGCAACTGTCCGATCCGCTCACCCATATGGTGCGCAATTCGGCCGATCACGGGATCGAAAGCCCGGAAAAGCGCATGGCGCGGGGCAAGCCGGAAATCGGGACGGTACGGCTTTCAGCCGAACAGGCGGGCGGCAATATCCTGATCATCGTCGAGGATGACGGGGGCGGGATCAACCGCGAGCGGGTGCTCGAGATCGCCCGCGATCGCGGCGTTGTCGGACCCGACCAGCAATTGACCGACGAGCAGATCGACAATCTGATCTTTGCGCCGGGCTTTTCGACAGCTTCGGAAGTTTCCGACATTTCGGGGCGCGGTGTGGGGATGGACGTTGTCCTCTCCAACATCAAGAAAATCGGCGGCTCGGTGCATGTGCGGAGCTGGACCGGCAAGGGCACGCGCATGACGCTGCGCCTGCCGCTGACGCTTGCCGTGCTCGATGTGATGCTGGTCAAGGTTGGGGGCAGCCCCTATGTGATCCCGCTGTCTTCGATCGTTGAAACCATCCAGAATTCGCGTGCCGATTTCGGGCATATGCCTTCGGGCGGCAAGGTTTTGCAGGTGCGCGGGGAATACGTGCAGGTTGTCGATTTGGCCGATCGCTTCGAGATGATTTCGCAAAAGGAAGAAGCCGAGGGCTTTGTCGTTTTGTGCGAGGCGGAAGGCAATTCCAAGATCGCGTTGGTGGTTGATGACATCATCGGCCAGCAACAGGTGGTCATCAAGTCGCTCGAGGAGAATTTCGAGCGGATCGATGGCATCGCCGGCGGCACGATCCTTGGCGATGGTAACGTTGCGTTGATTGTTGATGTGCAATCTCTCAAATCGGGAAATGCGCATCAGAATGCTGCATAGGGCCACAAGGCTCGACATTTGGGGGACAGAACGCTCCCCGTTCTAGTGAGGTCACGACATGGAAGCGCTTGGTCTTCGCGACGAATATTCGGATACAACGGCAGGAGCCAGCCACAATTCGCTGCAGCTGATTGCCTTTTCCATCGACGAACAGATCTATGGCGTCGAAATCACCACAGTGCGCGAAATCCGCGCCTGGAACGGGGCGACGCCACTGCCCAATACGCGCGAATATGTGCGCGGGGTGATCAATCTGCGCGGCACCATCGTGCCGATCTTCGATCTGAGGGCCCGGTTCGGGGATGGCCAGACCAATCCCACCAAGAACCACGTCGTTGTGGTAATGAGCGTCGGGGAAAAGTGGATCGGCATTCTGGTCGATGCAGTGTCCGACATCCTCACGGTCTCCAAAGACGACATCCACGCGGTGCCTGAGGGCAATTCGGTGGACACCGAGCTTTTGAATGGCATTGTCACCCATGACAGCCGCATGGTCGGCCTGATCGACCTCGCCGCCGTGGTTTCGGGCGCCAAGATCGACGCCTAAGGCGATTTGCAGACATGGAATAATGGACCCGCCTGCGCGAGCCGGCGGGTTTTGGTGTCGGGGATGGGTCCATGGGGTGTTTGGTTCGATGGGAAATAGACTGGCCGCTTTCGGAAGGAGATTGCGGAAAGCGGGCCTTCGGGGTGATGCGCAGCATCTGGTCTAGCGCCTAAATCTACTCTTATATGCCTCTCGCGGCATTGATACCGTTGGATGGTGAAGCGTGTGTTTAAACTGATCGTACCCTTGGCGGGTCTGCTCGTTTTTGGGGCGACGGTGCTTTACCTGACCAACGGTGAGTCGGGCGGCACACAGGCAAATGATGGCAATGACAATATCATCCATCTCCTGGATGGGGCCGACCAGCCCGAAGGCGATTACGCGCTCATTCTGCATGAGTTCGTAACGGGAGCGGGCAGCCGCTTAATCGAGGATGAGGCCGAACTCTCCGCGTTGGCCGATGATCTGTGGTACCGTTCGCAATGGGATCCAGCTTCTGTCCTGGGGCAATCTTTTTTCACGCTGCTGGGCATGCCACCGGTCGAACACATTGGCACGTTGCTCAAGGATGGCGCCGTCGAGCAGGAGTTCTTCTGCTTGTCGGTCAATTGCGCCCAGTGGCGGGGTGTCGAGAACTCCGACGAGGTGTGGGGCATGGCCGGCTTGTACCGCCTCCATCCGGCGGTCGGTTCGCCCGTTGGCCGTTCGTCTCAATCCTTCACCGACTACGACGCGTACCTGCAAGCTCACGCGGCGGTGGCAGATGACCACACACTTTTTTACGCCAGAACCAACGGCGCGATGGCTGTGCCGCCTGATGATGGCCAGCGCGGCATTCGCGTCTCCTTGCCCAGCGAGATTGTTCAGGTATCTCCGGCCGAACGCTTGGCGGAGGCTAACGGCGAGGAAGCCGAGCCACTTCGACGCCTTGCTGAGGAGTGGCTGGAAGGCACCGGCGGTACGGTGGATACCGTCAGCATCACCACCCGGCAGCCGCTCTGGGTGCTTTACGAAGATGGATATGTCTATGAGGCGGGCGGCACAGTTGGTTTGCGCGGCGTTTCGTTCAATACCCGGCAAATCAGGATTTCGGTGCCAAAGGATCAGGTCGGAGCTGTTCACGCGCGTATCGAGGCTGCCCAGGTCCCGCCACCAGATCGCAGCCTGCTCGTGCAGCCCCTTGTGCAGACCTTTGTGGCACAAAACATCGACACCGCTTGCCTTCCACAATGCGGCGACGTGGAGGACACGCAACTCTTCGAAGACATGGACGTCTTCGTGGAACCTGACCCGACATGGGTATTGGAGTTGTGGGAACCAATACCCTAGTGCTTATCGAGACGCAGCTTCATAGCGATGACGTTCGATGTGTGCGCAGAAGCCGTTCGCGTCTTCGAAAGCGCCGCCCGGCGCGCTTGCGCTTGTATATCCGATTGCCGATAATGCGGCATGACTGCTTTTGCCGACCATGATGCCTATATCGCTGCGGCACCCGAAGCGCTCCGGCCGCTGCTGGCACATTTGCGCGCCCAGCTCAGTCAAACGCTCCCTGACGTGGACGAGGTGATCCGGTACGACATGCCGGGGTTCGGTTCGCCGATCATTGCGGGCTATGCGGCGTTCAGCAAGCAATGCGGTCTGTACGTCAGCAAGGGCGCGATCAGCGCATATGCGAACGACATTGCCGCAGCGGGGCTCAAGGCAACAAAGACCGGTGTCACATTCTCGCCCGGCAAGCCCATTCCTGATGAGCTCGTCGCTGCACTCGCTCTTTATTCGCGAAAAGAGCTTGGGGTGTGAAGGGCCTGCGATGGCCTAGAAAAACTCGACTTCACCCGAATTGGTGCGGGCGGCAATGCCGGAAAGGGATTCGTCGCGCAACTCGTCAAGCGCGAGGGTAGACCAGACGCCTTCGGCGGCTTGCGCATCGCCGCCGTCGGAAAGATCAGCGAGCTTGCGCGCGGCGTCGGCCATGTTGCGGCAGCGCTGTTCGATGCGATCCTGCATCTGGAGGGCGACGACGATCTGGCGAATGGCGGTGGAACGAGCTGCGTTGCAATCGATCGAGGTGTCGCCGAGTGTGAGAAGGCTGGCGGTGATGCCGTCGACCATTTCCGCCGTCTGGCGAGCGGTTTCTTCCAGCTCTCTGGCCAGTTTGTGCAAGCTCATGCACGTCATCCCCAATTCACAACAACAGCATCATAGTAGCAGACTTCTAAACCGATGCTTGCCGATTTCCGCTATCCGTAGTCATCGCCGGTTAGGGTTAGCAAATGGCTAACGAATGGCGCGATAGGTTTGGAAAAATGCCATTGGCGGGGCCGGTACGTTACGGCCCTGCACAAAAGATCCAGGGAAGCGGTCAATGCCGTTTAGAATATCTTGATGCCCGACACTTTCACCCGCGGTGTGGTGACCACCGTCCACCAAGGGGATTGCGTCATATCCAACCAGCCTGAAGCGACGTTTTCGACGATTTTGGGATCGTGTATTTCGGCCTGCGTGCGCGACACGGTGGCGCAAGTGGGGGGCATGAATCACTTCCTTCTGGCCAGCCAGTCGGGGTCGTCCAAAGACAGGTTCGGGGAATCGGCGCGCTATGGCGCGTTCGCCATGGAGCAGCTCATCAACATGGTCTTGAGCAAGGGCACGGGGCGGAAGGGCAATCTGGAATTCAAGGTGTTCGGGGGCGGCAACATCCATGCGGGCATGCATGACGTGGGCATGAAGAACATCGAATTCGTGCGCGAGTTCCTGGGCAATGAGGGCTATATCCTCGCCAGTCAGGACATGGGCGGCAGTTATGCCCGGCGGGTGATGTTCCAGCCCCATGCGGGCCGGGCCTTCGTCAAACGGCTCGACTCCACGGACAATGCCAAGCTGGTGCGCGAAGAACTGGCGATTGCCAACCGCCAGCCCGCCAAGCCGGTGCTCGACGACATCGAACTGTTCTAGATCGTTTTTTGTTTGTCGCGCTTCCGAACCGGATAAGTGATACCCCCTTATCCTGGAAACGCTCCAGGGCCGTCAGGCAAAGCGCCGGGCCAGAGCGACGCAGAAAACGATGATTGCGGTGGCGATCAGCATCGAGGCGGCGATGGGTTCGCCCAGCACGAGCCCCGAAAGCGTCAGCCCGAAAAACGGCTGGAGCAACTGGAGCTGGCCGACGCCGGCGATGCCGCCGAGCGCCAGGCCGCGATACCAGAAGACAAAGCCGACAAGCATTGAAAATACCGAAACGTAAGCGAGGCCGAGCCAGGCGGGGGTGCCGATAGCCTGCCATGAGGACGGCAGTGTGACGAGCGCCAGCGCTGCCATGAGCGGTGCCGAAAGCACCAGCGCCCAACAGATGACCTGCCAGCCGCCCAGCCGTCGCGACAGCCTCGCGCCTTCGGCATAGCCCAGCCCGCAAACGATGATGGCGGCGATCATATAGAGATCGCCGATCAGCGATCCTGAACCGCCGCTTGAGATGGCGAAGAAAACGACGATGGCGCTGCCCAGCCCGGAAAACAGCCAGAAGGCTGGACGGGGCCGTTCGCCGCCGCGCAGGACGGCAAAAGCGGCGGTGGCGAGCGGGAGGAGGCCGATAAAGACGATGGAACGCGCCGAATTTATATGTTCGAGGGCCAATGCAGTGAGCAGCGGGAAGCCGATGACGACGCCGATGGCGACGATTGCCAACGAGATGAGATCGGCGGGCCTTGGGCGGGGCTGACCGAGCGCAAACAGGCACGCTGCGCCAAGCAGCGCGGCGAGGGCGGCGCGGGCCGATGTGAGGAACAGCGGGGTGAAATCGGCGACGGCAACGCGGGTTGCCGGCAGCGAACCGCTGAAAATGATGACGCCGAGCAGACCGCTGCCCCAACCTTGAAGAGATGATTTCACTGTGTGCCAGCCTGTTGCATTGTTCGCGCGAAATTAGAGGGGTGGGGCTGGTCAGGACAGACACAGATCAATACAATACTGGAAAATTGTATTGGTGAGAGCAGGCACACATTGAACGCGATCGGGCAAATTGGCAGGCGGACGGAAACCGTGATGCAGGCAGTCAGGGCGCGGGTGGCCAGCCGGGCGCTGATGGCTGGCGACCGGCTGCCCTCGATCCGCGCGCTGGCGGCCGAGACGGGCGTTTCCCCATCGACGGTGGTCGAGGCCTATGACCGGCTGGTGGCCGAAGGTGTCATCCGGGCGCGGCGGGGATCGGGGTTTTATGTTTGCGCAACGGCATTGCTGCCCTTGGCGCTGGCTCAGGAGATCGCGCCGCAAGAGCGCGATATCGATCCGTTCTGGGTCTCGCGGCAATCGCTCGACGCGGACCCCCTGGCGCTCAAGCCCGGTTGCGGCTGGCTGCCGGCCGACTGGATGCCGGCGGAGGCGATTCGCAAGGGAATGCGGGCTTTGGCGCGGAGCGGCGATAGCGCGCTTGTCGATTATGGCTCGACCCGTGGATCAATGGCGTTGCGGCGGATCATTGCGGGGCGGCTGGCGGCGGAAGGCGTGGAGGCCGCGCCCAACCAATTATTGCTGACGGCGTCGGGGACCGGCGCCATCGATCTGGTCTGCCGGTTCGTGTTGCGGCCAGGTGATACGGTTGTGGTGGACGATCCGTGCTATTTCAATTTTCGCGCGTTGCTGCGCGCCCATCAGGTCAAAATCGTTGGCGTGCCGTATACGCCGAGCGGGCCGGATGTTGAGCGCTTCGAGGCGGTTCTGGCGGCCGAGCGGCCCAAGCTCTATGTCACCAACAGCGCCTTGCACAATCCCACAGGGGCGATGCTTTCGGCCCAGAGCGCGCACAGGGTGCTTTCGGCTGCCACGGCTCATGACGTCACGATTATCGAAGACGATATCTTTGCCGATTTCGCGCCTGAGCCCGTACCGAACCTGGCGGGGCTCGACGGGTTGGATCGGGTGGTCCGCATCGGGAGCTTTTCGAAGACGGTTTCGGCATCGTTGCGCTGCGGCTATATCGCGGCGCGGCCCGACTGGATCGAGGGGCTCATCGATCTCCAGATCGCTGCGGGGTTTGGCGGGCCGAGCCCGGTTGCCGCCGAGATCGTGGCCAGCGTTCTGGCCGGAGGTGGCTATCGCAGACATATCGAAGAGGTGCGCCGCCGGCTGGCGCGGGCGCAGACAGAGACGGCTGCAGCGCTGGGGCGCATCGGGATAGCGCCTTGGATCGTGCCGCGGGGCGGGTTCAACCTCTGGGGGCAGTTGCCGCAAGGGGTGGATTCGGCGCAGGTGGCGCGGATGGCGCTGGCCGACACTATCGTTCTGGCACCGGGCAACGTTTATAGCGCGTCGCGGACCGCCGAGCGGTTCATGCGGTTCAACGTGGCTCAATGCGCGGACCCGAAAATCATGGCGGTGCTCGAAAGGGCGATAAAGAGCCAGGGGCGGTAAGGAGAAAACCTTCCCATAATCTTACCGGGAAGGGGGCACGATCACGAAGCGTTAACCATAGGCTTTTAGGGTGGCGCGACGCATTCGAATTGTCGGCAGACCCATTGGCTCGAACCCGCCTCGTTACCGCATTACTGGCGCTCTGGTCGGCGACCCTCGCGGTCTGCCTGTTTCTGGCCGTCAATTTTTCGGCCCTTTCGTGGTGGCCGCTGGCGGTTGCCGGGGTCTGGGTAACGGCGATTGCGGTGAGTTTTACCGTCGCAATCCTTGCCGATCGGGCCCAGCGCCGCGTGCTATCGGCGCTGGGCGAGGCGGTGGGGAGCGGGCCGATCGGAAAGAGCCGCGAAATCGAACATATGCGCGCTATCACCGCCAATTTGTGCGTGCGGCTTGAGCGTGCCATGACCTATTGCGCGGCGTTCGAGACGCTGGCGCGTCCGGTCATGCTGGTCGATGGGCAGGGCACTATCGTCAAGATGAGCGCCGGGCTTACGGCGCTGGCACCCGAATGCGCCGAGACCGATACGGCTGCGGCGCTGCTGGGCATAACGATCGGGCTGGGCGAAGCATCGGAAAGCCACGCTGTGACGCTTTCGGGGCAACGCCATATCGCGACCGCCTCCCAGCTTGCGCCGGATCGCTGGCTGATCGAGTTCAACCGGCCGGGGCGAGTGGTTCCTGCTCCAGTGCTGGAAGAACTGGGACAGGCGCTGGCCGGAGGGCATACTGGCTACCGGATCGCGGCGGAAATCGCCGATGAGGTGCCCGAGCTCGAACTTGTCAACGCCGGGCTCGCAACGCTCGACATGGCAGCGGAAAGGCTCGATGCCTTGGCGCAAGGCGCGCCGATCACCGATGACGGGGCCAATGATGGTCTGGCGGCGCGGATCTCCGGGTTGGCGCGGCAGATCGAGGGCATCGATGCTGAACGGGAAACGGCGCTCGACATGCACCGGCGGGCCCGTGAGCGGCTCGAAAAGGTCGGAGCGCTTGTGGAAATCTGCCGCGAGGCTGCGCAGACGCTGACGCGGTCTGCCGACGATGCGCGCACCCATATGGAAACGGCGCGAAGTCAAATCGATGCCGGCCGGTCGCTGGCCGGACGCAGCGCCGAGGGCGCTAAAGGGCTTAGGGCCGATGTCGAGAAGGCCAGGGCTTCGGCGGAAGAAACGGGCGAGCGGGTTGCGGCGGTAACCGGGCTGGTGGGCAAGATCGACAAGCTGGTGGCGGGCATCGAAGAGGTGGCGTTCCGCACCAATCTTTTGGCGCTGAACGCCGCGGTGGAAGCGGCGCGGGCCGGGGAAAAGGGCGCGGGGTTCGCCGTGGTGGCCAGCGAAGTGCGCGAACTGGCGCAGGCGAGCGCCAAAACTTCCAAGGATATCAGAGCGTTGGTCAAAACCGGGTTGGGTGAAGTCGATGCCGGAGCGCAAGGCGCGCGCGCGCTGGCCGAGACCATGGGCACGGTTACCGCTCATTTACTGAATTTAAGTGAGGAAACAGCAATGATCGGGGCAAGTCTTGCAAGCGGCGAAGAAGCGCTTGCGGCAGCGCGCTCCGATGTCGATCTGATCGGGGATCGGGCAAAACAACAGGCCGAGGCGCTTGACGCGCAGCCGGCGGGGCAATCAGTCGGCAGAGCCTAGCTTGATGGGCGCGACCGGCATTGGGGAGTCGGAACTGGAATGGACAATGGTGAATTTCCGCTCAGCGAGAGAGAGTTTTCGCGAATCCGCGAGCGCGTTTATCGCGTGGCGGGCATTTCTCTTTCCGACGCCAAGCGCACGCTGGTGGTCTCCCGCCTGTCCAAGATCGTCCGCGGGCTCTCGCTGTCGGGGTTCGACGCCTATATCGACTTTCTCGAAACGCGCGGCCGGGCCGAGGACGATCAGGATTTCGTCAACGCGCTGACCACCAACCTGACGCGGTTTTTCCGCGAGGATCATCATTTCGATCATCTGACAAGCTATGTGGCGGGGCTGATCGCCAAGCCGCAGCGCTTGGGCAAGGGGGCAAAACCGCGCTTGCGCATCTGGTCGGCGGGATGCTCGACCGGGCAGGAGCCCTATACGATCGCGCTGAGCCTCCTTTCGGCGTTTCCCGAGCTCAAGCGCTGGGATTTCCGTATCCTCGCTACCGACATCGATTCCAACGTAGTGAACAAGGCGGCACGGGGCGTTTATCCGGCGAGCGAGCTCAATGGGCTTTCGAGCCAGCGCGCCGCGCTGTTTGAAAAGCTGGGAAGCGGGGAAATCGGTATTCCACGTGCTGCCCACGAGCTGGTGACCTTCAAGCTTCTCAATCTTATCGAAGCCTGGCCGGTGAGCGGGCCGTTCGACGCCATTTTCTGCAGGAACGTGGCGATCTATTTCGACAAGCCAACGCAAGGCATGCTGTTCGACCGGCTGGGCCAGGTGCTGGCGCCGGACGGCTTTCTCTATATCGGCCATTCGGAAAACCTGCAGGCCGTTTCCAAGGGTTTCAAGCTGGTCGGCAAGACCGTTTATCAACGCAAGGCGAATGCCGACGCAAAGGATGCAGCATGAGCAATATCAGGGTCCTCGTCGTCGACGATTCGGCGCTCATTCGGGACGTTCTCTCAAAGACACTGGCCCAGGAGGGCGATATCACGGTGGTGGGCACCGCCCATGATCCACTGGATGCGCGCGACAAGATCAAGGCGCTCAATCCCGATGTGGTGACGCTCGATATCGAAATGCCCAACATGAATGGGCTGGCCTTCCTGCAAAAAATCATGCGGCTACGGCCCTTGCCAGTGGTGATGGTGTCTACCCTCACCACAAAGGGAGCCTCGGAAACCATGCTGGCGCTTGAACTGGGGGCCGTCGATTTTGTCGCCAAACCCGGTGCCGACATGGTGGGCGGGCTCGAAACGTTCGGTGCGACGCTGCGCGAGAAGGTGCGCTTTGCGGCGCAGTCGGACGTGCAGGCGCGGGCCCATCGTGCCCCAGCGCCAGATCTGCCGCTCAAGACCGCAGCGGCGCCCGAGGGCGCGCTAATCGCGATTGGCGCTTCGACGGGCGGTGTCGAGGCGATCCGCCAGGTGCTTTCGTCCATTCCTGCGGACTGTCCGCCTATCGTGATTGCCCAGCACATGCCCAAGGGATTTACCGCGCGGTTTGCCGCCCGGCTTAACGAATTGGTGCCGCTTAGAGTGATCGAGGCCGCCGACCGGATGGTGCTCGAGCGCGGCACGGCCTATGTCGCGCCGGGCGACTTTCATCTGCGGGTGGAAAAAACATCGGGCCAGCTCAAATGCCGGGTAACCCAGGACGAACAGACTTCGGGGCACCGGCCAAGCGTTGACGTGCTTTTCACGTCGGTTGCGCGTGTGGTGGGTCCCATGGCGGTCGGAGCGATCCTGACGGGCATGGGGCGCGACGGCGCCCAGGGTATGAAGGCCATGCGCGAGGCGGGCGCGTTCACAATCGGGCAATCGAAGGGCTCTGCTCTGATCTATGGTATGCCCAAGGCGGCGTTCGAATTGGGGGCGGTGATCGAAGAAGGGCCGGTGGAAAAAATCGCCGGGCGTCTGGTTGCGGCGCTTATGAAGCTCAAGGCTGCAGCTTGACGCTTTGCATTGAGATTATTGTAACGGTTGTCGCCTAGTTTCGAAGGCTGATCATTCCGGAAGAAGACCGGGTTTAAAGGCGGAGAATCCATGCCAAAGGCCAGCGCAGTCAGCGTTCTCATCGTCGATGACCAGCAATCGATGCGGGGCATCTGCAAATACATTCTCACTCAGCTCGGGTTCAAGGACATCGTCGAGGCCAAATCTGGCCGCGATGCGCTGACCAAGCTTGAAAAGACCAGTGTCGACCTCATCATTTCCGACTGGAACATGGACGATGTCGACGGGCTGACTCTGCTCAAGGTGATCCGCAAACACCCGCGCACCCAGGGCATGCCCTTTATCATGGCGACCGGCCGTTCCGACAAGGAGCAGGTCAAGGAAGCCATCGAAAGCGGCGTGAACAACTATATCATCAAGCCCTATGACGCCGGAACGATGAAGAAACGCATCGAAGCGGTTATCGGCGCGCTGAGCTGAGCGACCTTCCCGTTGCGTTTGCAGGGGCGTCCATCGGGGCGCCCTTTTGCATGCCGGGCTTGGCAATGGGGCTATCGCATGGTTGAAAAGCAAACCGGGTGATTGCGGAAAGAACCATGGAAAAAAAGACCATCGGGCTGGTGGCCCATGACGAAAAAAAGGACGACATGGTCGCTTTCGCAAAGGCGCACAAGGACCAGTTAAGCCAGTTCGCGCTGGTGGGCACAGGCACGACCGGCGGCCGCGTGGCGCAGGAAACCGGGCTCGATGTGCTGGCGCTGAAAAGCGGTCCGCTGGGCGGGGACTCCCAGATCGGGGCGATGATCGCCGAGGGGCGGCTGGACGCGCTGATCTTCTTTATCGACCCGATGAGCGCCCTGCCGCACGACGTGGACGTCAAGGCGCTGACCCGGCTCGCGACGCTTTATGACATCCCTGTCGCCTACAACAAGTCCACAGCCGAAGCGGTGCTCAAAGCGCTTTGAGTTGACCGAAGGGCGCTGTTGTGAACAGATGCCGCATTTCCGGGGCTTTTGACCTTAATACAACACGAAAATCAGGGGCTGAGCATAAGCGTGGCGTTTGACGCGGTAATTGAGGTGCGTTCCGTTTCCAAACGGTTTGGCGGACTTCTGGCGGTTTCCAATTGCTCGCTCGAAGTCGAGCGCGGGTCGATCACCGGGCTGATCGGGCCAAACGGGGCGGGCAAGTCCACCCTGTTCAATATGGTGGCCGGCAATTTTGCGCCAACCAGCGGGCAGATCATCTTTGACGGGCAGGACATAACGGGACTCAAGCCTCACCAGTTGTTCCGGCTTGGCATGTTGCGCACCTTCCAGATCGCGCATGAATTTTCCCAGATGACGGCGCTCGAAAACCTGATGATGGTGCCGGGCGACCAGCCGGGTGAGAGCCTGTCGACCCTATGGTTCCAGCCGGGCAAGGCAGCGGCGCGCGAAGCGGACGTGCGTCAGAAAGCGCTCGACGTCATCGATTTTCTCAAACTCGGCCACGTCAAGAACGAGCTGGCGGGCAACCTTTCGGGCGGGCAGAAAAAGCTGCTCGAATTGGGCCGTACCATGATGGTGGACGCCAAGATCGTGCTGCTCGACGAGGTGGCGGCGGGCGTCAACAAGACGTTGCTCAACGATCTGGCGGCCAATATCGAGCGTATGAACAAAGAGCTCGGCTATACTTTTTTCGTCATCGAGCATGACATGGACCTGATCGCGCGGCTGTGCGACCCGGTGATCGTGATGGCGCAAGGCGAGGTGATCGCCAAGGGCAACATGGAAGAGTTGCGCGCCAATCCGATGATCGTCGAAGCCTATTTCGGCGGACCGGTGGAGACAGCGCAATGAGCCTTATCGATCTCAAGGACATCGTGGCCGGCTATGGCGGTGCGCCGATTTTGAATGGCGTCAACATGGCGATCGACGCGTCCGATATCGGGGTGATCGTTGGGCCGAACGGCGCGGGCAAATCGACGACGCTCAAAGCTATTTTCGGGCTTTTGGCGGTGACCGAGGGGAGTGTGACGTTCGACGGGCAGGACGTGACCAATTTCGAGGCCGACCGGCTGGTTCCCATGGGGCTCTCGTTCGTGCCCCAGGAGCACAACGTCTTTACCTCGATGTCGGTGCATGAAAATTTCGAGATGGGCGCGTTCGTACGGCGCGATGACATCACCGAGAGCCTCGATATGGTCTATGAGATGTTTCCCGATCTCAAAGCCAAGCGCAAACAGCCGGCGGGCGAATTGTCGGGCGGGCAGCGCCAGATGGTGGCCATGGGGCGGGCGCTGATGAGCCGGCCCAAACTGCTGATGCTCGATGAGCCATCGGCCGGGCTTTCGCCGCGCTACATGATGGAAATCTTTGAACAGGTGGTCAAGATCAACGCCGCGGGCGTGGGGATCCTGATGGTCGAGCAGAACGCGCGCCAGGCGCTGGCGTTTGCGACCAAGGGGTTCGTTCTGACCAGTGGACAGAACAGGTTCACCGGAACCGGGCAGGAATTGCTCGACGATCCGGATGTGGCCAAGAGCTTTCTTGGGGGTTAGCCCGGGAGCGCGACCTGCAAAAGTGACAACCGGTTTTGCGGTTCGGTCGCGCGACGAGGACGAAAAGACATGAACGATCTGATCTTTTTCTTCAATCAGGCGGTGATCGGGGGCGTTGTCCTCGGTTCGATCTATGCGCTTGGCGCTGTCGGCGTGACGCTCATCTTCGGCATTTTGCGGTTTGCCCATTTCGCCCATGGCGACATGATGACCATGGGGGCGTTCATCACCTTCGTTCTGGCCGGCGTGCTGGCGGCGATGGGGATCGTGACGCCCATTCCGACCGGCGTGCTCGTGGTGCCGCTGGCCATGGTGCTGGCGGCGGGACTGGCGCTGGGGATCGACAAGGGTTTTTATGCGCCGCTTCGGGCGCGCGGCGCAAAGCCCGTGACGCTGCTGATCGCCTCGATCGGGGTCACGATGATGATCCAGGGGCTGATCCGGCTGTTTTTCGGGGTGGAAACACGCTCGTTCTTCGATACCGAACCCAAGCAGATTTTCAGGCTCGAGTTGCCGTTCGAAGGGGTGACACGGCCCATTACCTTTACCGAGCCGCAAATCTGGCTGGTGGCGTCGACCGCCATCGCGGTGATCGCACTGCATTATTTCCTCACCCGCTCGCGTCTGGGCAAGGGGATGCGGGCTATGGCCGATAATTCCGACCTCGCCAAGGTTTCCGGCATCAACACAAAACTCGTCGTGCGGGTGACCTGGGTGATCGCGGGTGCGCTGGCGTGCCTGGCGGGCACCATGCTGGCGCTCGATGTGACGCTCAAGCCCGATCTGGCGTTCAACATCGTCCTGCCGATCTTTGCCGCGGCTATCCTGGGCGGGCTGGGGCATGCCTATGGGGCGATTGCTGGCGGGTTCGTTCTGGGGTTTGCCGAAACGCTGGCCGTTTTCAACTGGTCCGTGCTGCTGCGCCCGTTCCGCGACGTCTTGTGGTTTGATATTCCCAATTCGCTGACGCTGGTGCAGTCCGAATACAAACTCACAGTCGCCTTCCTGATCCTCGTTGTCGTGCTTTTGGTGCGGCCGACGGGCATCTTCAAGGGAGCTTCCACATGACCGTGCGCTATATCGGGCTGTTTGCGGCGCTCTTTGCGCTGATCGTTTTCGTCGGGGTGATGATGGGCACTCCGTTCACGGTGCGGCTGATGGTGGAAGCCTTCGCCTTTGCGCTGATCGCCATGGGGCTCAACATCCAGTGGGGCTTTGGCGGGCTGTTCAATTTCGGCATCCTGGGCATGCTGATGGTCGGCGGGTTCGCTGTCACCTTCGTCTCGTTTCCGGTCAACATGGCGTTCTGGGAATCCGAAGGTCCGGCGTTGCTCGGGCTCACGGCCGTGGCTGCGGGCATCGGGGCGGTGCTGATCTTTCTGGCCCATCGCGTGCAGCGGTTCGGGATCAGGGGGAAATGGCGCGGGGCGGTGATCGTTGTCGCGTGGTTTGCCGCCTATGTGATCTTTCGCACCCAGATGGACCCGGCCGCCAACACCATCACTTCGACCGCAGGCTGGGTCGGAGGGCTGGGCCTGCCGGTGATCCTTGGCTGGGCGTTCGGAGGCGTTCTGGCGGGTCTGATCGGATTTCTGGTCGGCAAGGTCAGCCTTGGGCTGCGGGCCGATTATCTGGCGATTGCCACCATCGGGATCGCCGAGATCCTGCGGGCTGTGATCCGCAACATGGAATGGCTGACGCGCGGCACGCTGACGGTTTCGCCCATTCCCTGGCCGGTGCCCAATCCGCAATATTACCAGGCCCAAGGCGCATCGATTGCCGACAGTTTCGTTTATGCGCGCGGCGGGTATCTCGCGCTGGTGGTGGCTATAGTCATCGTGGCACTGTTTTTGATCCACAGGGCCTATCAGGGCCCGTGGGGCCGCATGATGCGGGCCATCCGCGACAATCACATTTCCGCTGCCTCGATGGGCAAGGACGTGACCGGGCGGCAGCTGGAGATCTTTGTGTTCGGCTCGGTGCTCATGGGCATCGGCGGGGCGATCCTGGTTTCGTTCGTCGGCATCTACGATCCCTCCAGCTACCAGCCGATCAACCACACCTTCATCATCTGGGTGATGCTGATCGTTGGCGGGGCCGGCAACAATTTCGGGGCGCTGTTTGGCGGGTTGTTCATCTACATCGTGTGGATGCTGTCCGAGCAGTTGGCGACGGCCCTGTTCGGTACACTGAGCAACTGGTCTTCGGCCATGGGTTGGGGCGAAATCCCCGATATCGAAACTCGCGCCGTGCAGATGCGGATTTTCGTACTTGGGCTCGTGGTGACGATTGCGTTGCGGTTCGCGCCCAAGGGGCTGCTGCCGGAGAATATCAAGGCTCGAGACTGAGCCCTATCCTGTCCGTCTGTGCCCGCTACGACGCCACGAGATGGATTCCGGGAATAGATCCCTGAATGACACGCAGGGGTTTGCGAACGAAACGCTAGAGAAGAAAAAAGCCCGGGATCGCTCCCGGGCTCTTTGTATTGGATGGTCGTCGGGTTATTCGATGACGCCAACTTCGACGAACGAGCCGCCTTCGACGGTCAATTCGACGATCACGCCGTCAACATCGCCCGCTTCGTCGAAATCCAGATCGCCGCCGGCGCCCTGGTAGTCGATGTCGGTGCCGGCCGCGATGAGTTCCCTGGCCTTTTCCCATTCACCGGGAAGGATGGTTTCACCCGGAGCCGAGGAGACTTCGCGCAGGGCAGCCGAAACGCCTTCACGGTCGGCAGAGCCGTTCTTTTCAATGGCGAGAGCCAGAAGGAAAGCGGCGTCATAGGACTGGGGGGCGTAAACGTCGTTGGGTGTAAGCCCGGCAGCGGTAGCCAGCTCGGCGTAAACCGATGCGCTATCGCCTTCGAACGCACCGGCGCGGGTGGCGATCATGCCTTCCACGCTTGCGGCGTCGATGCCGGTGAACAGGTCGTCGCCGACCATGCCGTCACCACCCACGAAGGTGAGGAAGTTGCCCGATTCCAGCGCCTGGCGCAGGATGGTCTGGCCCGAGGAATTGGCATAAGCGAGGACGACGAGGGTTTCGGCGCCCGAGGAGGCGAGGTTGCCCAGCTCGGCGCGATAATCGGCCTTGCCGTCTTCATGGGCGAGGTTGGCCGCGATGGTGCCGCCGCCAGCTTCATAGGCCTCGGTGACAGCCGAAGCAAAGCCCGAGCCATAGTCGTTGTTGACGTAGGTCAGAGCGATTTCGGTGATGTCCTTGGACAGCAGCAGCTCGGCGAGCTTCTGGCCCTGGAAGGCATCGGAGGGGGTGGTGCGGAAGACGAGGTCGTTGTCTTCGAGCGTGGTCAGGGCCGGTGCGGTGGAGGCAGGTGAGACCATGACGACACCGCCGGGAATGGCAGCTGAATTGGCGCCGCCGATGGTTTCACCGGTGCAGAGCCCGCCAACGATGGCGGTAACCTGATCGGTATTGACCAGACGGTCGGTGGCGTTTGCAGCAGCGGTTGCATCACAGGCGCCGTCGGCGGAAGTGATGGTGAGCGTGCCGCCATCAAGGATGCCGCCCTGCTCGTTGATATGCGCGACGGCCAGTTCAGCACCGGCAAAGATCGGTGGGGTCAGGCTTTCGATGGGGCCGGTGAAGCCGCCAACAAAGCCGAGCGTGACGTCCTGAGCGACGGCGGGGGCTGCGGTCGACAGAACACCCACAGCGACCGCAAGGGTCAGAGATTTTTTGATATGACGCATGATATCCCTCAAAAAGTTTGGTCGTGCCATGCCCCTCCCGTGCCGCTTGGCGATCTTTTCGGTCCGGACAGCCCAACTGGAAAAAGGCCCACTCGCTGGACCTGCTCCAGCCATTACCATTGCACAGTTGCGTTTATGGAGTCATCAGCTTTTGGCACGAATTTTCGTGAGCCTACAGTTGCTTAACGGGCAGGGTTTTGCCAGTTATGATCCCTTTCCGATCCTGGAGCATTTCATACTGCAGGTCTTTGGTTTCCCGCGCTTCCGGACCAGATAAGTGGCCGAAAGCGCTCCAAGAGGTGGACGGCCGATGCGCATGAAGATGGCCCTTGTGCTTGCTGCGGCGCTGAGTTTACCGGTGGCTGCGTTGGCGCAGATGCAGGTGCTCGATGCACCCGGCGGCGCGGCGGAACCGGTGGCCGAGGAAACCTCGCCCGCGCCGTGCGGCACGACCGAGATCACCATTGCCGAGATGGGTTGGCCATCGGCGGCTATCCTGGCCAATATCCACGCCACGTTGCTGCGCGCCGAGTATGAGTGCGTGGTACGGCTGGTGCCCGGCGAACCCGAAGCGACGCTGTCCTCGATGGCGACCACCCAGCAACCGGCCGTGGCGCCCGAATTGTGGGTGTCGCGGCAAGCCGAAGTGTGGAACGGCGCGATGCAGGCGCGCAGCGCCAGGGCCGCGGCACCGGCCTTCAGCGGCGGGCCGCTGGAAGCGTGGTTCGTGCCCTCCTATGTCATCGACAACAATCGGGGATTGGCCGGGGCGAGCGATATCATGGATCACTGGCGGGTGTTCGTCCCGGAGGGAGACACGAGGGCAAAACTCTATTCCTGTCCCGCCGATTGGGCCTGCGCCATCATCAACAAGAACATGGCGGCGGGGTTGGGGCTCAATGAGCGTTTCGATATCGTCGAACCGCTCGACAGGTTCGCCATGGACGGCGCGCTCACCGATGCGGTAAGCCAGCGCCGGCCGGTCCTGACCTATTATTGGCAGCCCAATGCGCTGATAGACCGGCTGGACCTCGTGCCGCTCGACATGGGCGGGTTCGATGCGGGTAACGCCCAGTGTATGGCGATCCGCGATTGTGTGCCGTTCGGGGGATCAGGCTTTGCGCCCGATGCGGTGGTGATCGCCGTGGCCGAATGGGTGTTTTCCGATACGCCCGATATTGCCGATTATTTCGCGCAGGCTTCAATGCCGCTCTCCGAAATGAACCGGCTTTTGGCCTGGCAGGCCGAAAACGAGGCGAGCCCGGACGCTGTGGCGCAGCACTTTCTCATCACGGGGCGGGACGTCTGGCAGGGCTGGGTGGCCGATGGCGGCGACGCGGACGCGGCGTCCCCGGACGCGGCACAATAAAAGTTTGCTAACCATAAAAACGACGTCTTGCGGCACTGTCGCAAGGTTGTAACAAAGTGGGTCGACACTAAAAGATTGGCGGCATCCCATTGCCATCTTTGTACAAGTCGTTGATTTCATTGAAATATAGTTTGCCATGTTCACTTCGCGTTAAAGCGGACTTTGTAGGGTCTCGCAGAACAAGCGGACGTGGCATTGCATGCGTACAGAACTCTCGCTCACAAATATTCTCGCTGTCTATCGCGGCACGGCTTTCGCTGCGGGCGCCGCTGGTTGCGTCATCGTCTTTGTATCCGTTGAGGCGCTGATTGCCGGCTGGCTTGGGCTGAGGCATGAAAATCTGGCGCTTCCGGTGGTGGCGATTGGCGGGTTGGGGCTGCTGGCGATCATAATCTGGGGCTATTTCTCGCTGCGCAGGGCGCTGGTTCTCGCCGAGACGCGGCGGCGCGAATTGCTGGCCTCACTCAATCGCGATGCGCTGACGGGGGCGTTCAACCGGAAATATTTCCTCGATCGGCTGCGCGAGATGGTTCGAGAGTCCGAGCGGATGCCCGTGGCCTATATCCAGATCGACATGGATCATCTCAAGGCCATCAATGACGGAACGGGTCACGCGGCGGGGGATCAGGCTCTGGTGCGGCTGGCGCGCACGCTCGAGGAACTGGTGCCCGGGGCGGTGATCGGCCGGTTGGGCGGAGATGAATTCGCGCTGGCTCTGGCTGGGGTCAGCTCCAAGGCGGCGTTGAAGCGGCTGGGTGACCGGGTGCTCGAGGCACTTGACCGGCCCGAACCACTGGCCGGACGTGACGTAAGGCTTTCGGCGACAATGGGCATCGCCACGGCGCCGGGGGATGCGGGCGACACCGACACGCTGATCACGAAGGCCGATCTGGCGCTCTACAAAGGCAAGCATGGCGGGCGCGGCAGGGTAACCGTTTTCGAGCGGGAACTGTTGAGCGAAGAGCGTTATCAGCGGTTCATCGAGCGCGAATTGCGGGCGGCGATCCTGATGGACGAACTCGAGGTCCACTATCAGCCGGTTTTTGGCCGGGACGGCCAGCAGCGCTCGGTCGAGGCGCTGGTGCGCTGGCGCCATTCGGTGCGTGGGATGATTTCGCCCGGGGCGTTCGTGCCGATCGCCGAACAGTCCGATCTGATCGCCAAACTCGGGCAATGGGTGCTGCGGCGGGTGTGCGCCGACGTGCACAGGCTGCCAACAAGAAGGGTGGCGATCAACGTTTCGGCTGCTGAACTGCGTCATCCCGACTATGCGGCGCGCTTCGCCGAGGAGATTGCCGCCAACGGACTGATGGGGGACCGGTTCATTGTCGAGATCACCGAGACCGCGCCGTTGCAAAAGAACTCGGCCGAACGCACCAATCTGGAATTCCTGCGGGCGCTGGGCGTGCGTATTGCCGTCGACGATTTCGGGGCCGGTCATGCCAGCCTTGGGTATCTGCGCGATCTGTCCTTCGATATCCTAAAGATCGACCGGGCCTATGTCTCGGAGATCACCTCGCGGCCCGTGGATTCGATGATCGTTGAATCGATCTGCAAGATCGCCCAGGGGTTGGGGGTCGAGGTGATTGCCGAGGGCGTGGAAACGCCCGAGCAGCATGCGGCGCTGGCCGAACTGGGGTGTACCGGCTTCCAGGGCTTTCTTTTGGGCCGACCGCAACCGCTTCGCGCCGAAGTCGAACCCGAAGACGCGGCGGTCAAAGCGGCCTAAACCTTAGAGCTTGATCCGTCCCGATTGTATCGGGCCGGCCGCTCCAAGTCCTTATTCTGTCGCGAGATCGAACCGGAAAAGTCTGCAACTTTCCCTGATCTCACTCTAGCGGCTCTGTTGCGCACCGGTGGCCATGATGGCTATAAGAGCGGTGAGTGATGGGAACTTTTCCGCGTCAGGGAGAACGGGTTTTGGATATCAGAAAGATAAATGACCGCGTGAGCGTTTCGGGGCAGATCCTGCCTTCCGATATCGAGACGATCAAACAAGCGGGCTTTGTCTCGATCATCAACAACCGTCCCGACGGAGAGGCGCTAGACCAACCGGCAAGCGCCCAGATCGCGGAAGCCGCGCAGGCTGCGGGCCTTGGCTATTACGAAATTCCCATGGGCCGGGAAGGTGTGACCCCCGATATGGTGGCCGCCACCCGGACGGCGCTCGAAGAGAGCGACGGGCCGGTGTTTGCGTTTTGCCGTTCGGGCACGCGCTCGACGACACTTTGGGCGCTCAGCCAGGCGGGCACCGACACGTCGGATGCGATCATCGATTCCGCTGCCAAGGCAGGCTACGACATGAGCCACCTGACCGCGCATCTGGACAAGCCGATCTCCTGACCGCGCCGGTCGGGGAGGGGCTTTCCCTTTTGGCATAGTATCTTGTCCGGCCGTGCACCGGCCGGTCTCAGTGACGGCAACACGATCTGCGGGCGCGTACTCCCATGCGTCCCGACACGCTCTAGCAGGGGGTTTCCAATCCATGGCCATCAAGAAAATTCTCGTCGCCAACCGCTCCGAGATTGCGATCCGCGTGTTCCGGGCTGCCAATGAGCTGGGGCTGAAAACGGTCGCTGTGTTTGCCGAAGAGGACAAACTGGCGCTGCACCGGTTCAAGGCCGACGAGGCTTATCTGATCGGGCAAGGCAAAGGACCGGTGGAAGCCTATCTCCAGATCGATGAATACATCCGCGTGGCGCGGATTTCGGGGGCCGATGCGATCCATCCCGGCTACGGGCTGTTGTCGGAAAGCCCCGAATTTGCCGATGCATGCGAAGATGCGGGGATCATCTTTATCGGCCCCAAGGCGCAGACGATGCGCGATCTGGGCAACAAGGTTGCCGCCCGCAACATGGCGATCAAGGCGGGTGTGCCCGTGGTGCCAGCCACCGAGCCACTGCCCGACGATCTCGACGAGGTCGCGAAAATGGCGGACGCTATCGGCTATCCGCTGATGCTCAAGGCGAGCTGGGGTGGCGGCGGGCGCGGCATGCGGCGCATAACCGACCCCAAGCAGTTGCGGTCCGAAGTGTCGGAAGGCAAGCGCGAGGCCAAGGCCGCGTTCGGCAAGGACGAGATGTATCTCGAAAAGCTCGTCGAAAAGGCGCGTCACGTCGAGGTGCAGTTGCTCGGTGACGACCACGGCAATCTCGTGCATCTGTTCGAGCGCGACTGCTCGGTGCAGCGGCGCAATCAGAAGGTGGTCGAGCGCGCGCCCGCGCCCTACCTCTCCGAAGAAACACGCAAGGCGCTGACCGATGCGGCGCTAAAACTGGGCAATGAAGCCAGCTATCGTTGCGCAGGCACTGTCGAGTTCCTGATGGATGCCGAGACTGATGATTTCTACTTCATAGAGGTCAATCCGCGCATTCAGGTCGAGCATACGGTGACCGAGGAGGTCACCGGCATCGATATCGTCAAAGCGCAGATCAAGGTTATGGACGGGGCAGTGATCGGCACGCCTGCATCGGGGGTGCCTGAGCAGAAAGACATCGTTTTGCACGGTCATGCCCTGCAATGCCGCGTGACCACAGAAGACCCTGAAGAAAACTTCATCCCCGATTACGGGCGGATCACCGCGTATCGTGGTGCAACCGGGTTTGGGGTGCGGCTCGATGGCGGCACTGCCTATTCTGGCGCGATCATCACGCGGTTCTACGATCCGTTGCTGGAAAAAGTGACCTGCTGGGCGCCGACCCCAGAAGAAGCGATTGCGCGGATGGACCGGGCGCTGCGCGAGTTCCGCATTCGCGGCGTATCGACAAACCTGGCGTTTCTCGAAAACATCATCTCGCACCCCAAATTCCGCGACAATACTTATACGACGCGGTTCATCGACACGACGCCCGAGCTGTTCGATATCGAAAAGCGCAAGGACCGGGCGACCAAGCTTCTGACCTATATTGCCGATGTGACGGTGAATGGTCATCCCGAAGTGCGCGACCGGCCAAGGCCGCCGGCCAACGCCGCAGCGCCGGTGGTTCCCGAATACCCCCCGCTCCCCGTGGTCGAGGGCAGCCGACAGGTTCTTGAGCGCGATGGCGCCAGGGGGTTGGCCGACTGGATGAAGGCGCAATCTCGCGTGCTGTTTACCGATACGACGATGCGCGACGGGCACCAGAGCCTTCTGGCGACCCGCATGCGCACGTTTGATATGGAAAAGATTGCGAAGGCCTACTCGCGGGGCCTGCCGGATCTGTTCTCGCTCGAATGCTGGGGTGGGGCGACGTTCGACGTTTCCATGCGGTTCTTGAACGAAGATCCCTGGGAGCGGCTGAAAAAGATCCGCGAGGGCGCACCGAACATTCTGACCCAGATGCTGCTGCGCGGCGCCAATGGGGTGGGCTACACCAATTATCCCGATAACGTCGTGCAGTTCTTCGTCAAGAAGGCGGCCGAAGGCGGGATCGATATTTTCCGGGTGTTCGATTGCCTCAACTGGGTGGAGAACATGCGGGTCGCCATGGATGCGGTGATCGAGAGCGGCAAGGTCTGCGAGGGTGTTGTCTGCTATACAGGCGATATGCTCGACCCCGACCGGGCCAAGTATGATCTCAAATATTATGTCGGGCTGGCCAAGGAGCTCGAAGCGGCGGGCGCGCATGTGCTGGGCATCAAGGACATGGCCGGGGTGATGAAAGCCCCGGCGGCAAAGAAGCTGTTTGCGACGCTCAAAGAAGAAATCGGCCTGCCGATCCATTTCCACACGCACGATACGTCGGGCGCTTCGGCGGCGACGGTGCTGGCGGCCTGCGAGGCCGGTGTCGATGCGGTGGATGCAGCGATGGATTCGTTTTCGGGCACGACAAGCCAGCCGACGCTGGGATCGCTTGTTGCGGCGCTCGAGGGGACCGAGCGCGATGCGCAGCTTTCGCCCAAGGCGATCCGGGAAATCTCGTTCTATTGGGAAGCCGTGCGCACCCAGTACCGGGCCTTTGAGAGTGATCTCAAGGGTGGGGCTTCGGAGGTCTACCTCCACGAAATGCCCGGCGGGCAGTTCACCAACCTGAAAGAGCAGGCCCGCTCGATGGGACTGGAAACCCGCTGGCACGAGGTCGCGCAGACCTATGCCGATGTCAATCAGATGTTCGGTGATATCGTCAAAGTAACGCCAAGCTCCAAGGTGGTGGGCGATATGGCGCTGGCCATGGTGTCTTCGGGCCTCAAGCGGGCCGACGTCGAAAATCCCGATAAGGACGTATCGTTTCCAGATTCGGTTATCGGGTTCTTTGCCGGCGATCTGGGCCAGCCAACGGGCGGTTTCCCCGAGGCGCTGCAAAAGAAGGTCCTGAAGGGCAAGAAGGCGCTGACCGAGCGGCCTGGCAAGGGCCTTGCGCCGGCAGACCTCGAAGACGAGCGCAAGAAGGCCGAGGAAGTGTCAGGCATGGAAATCGATGATTTCCGGCTCGCCTCGTATCTGATGTATCCGAAAGTGTTCGCCGAGTTCGCCAAGGCCCAGGACCTTTACGGACCGACCGAAGTGCTGCCTACGCCTGTCTATTTTTATGGGCTCAATCCGGCCGATGAAATTCTCGTCGATCTGGAAAAGGGCAAGACCATGGTGGTCCAGTTCCTCGGCCAGTCGGAAACCAATGAAAAGGGCATGGTGCGGGTGTTCTTCGACCTCAACGGTCAGCCCCGCGCCGTGGCGGTACCGGACCGGCTAAAGGCCGGGGATATCGTTGCCCGCCCCAAAGCGGCCGCTGGCGACGCCAAGCAGGTCGGCGCACCCATGCCGGGGGTCATCTCGTCACTGGCCGTCAAGGCGGGCCAGAAAGTTGCGGCGGGCGACGTGCTGCTTTCGATCGAGGCGATGAAGATGGAAACGGCACTGCACGCTGAAGCGGACGGGACGGTGGCCGAAGTTCTCGTCAAGCCGGGCGATCAGATCGACGCCAAGGACTTGTTGATCCGCCTCGAATAGGCGCGCACGCTCCCGGCCAAGAAAAAAGACGGCGCGGAAGATCCGGGCCGTCCGAGGCAAAGGGGAGGAGATCAATCATAAAAGTCCGGGGAGTCCCGGAAGGAGCGGCCCGCACCGGAAAGGATGCGCGGGCCGCCAAAGAGCTAGATCGTGCCCATCAACATCAAGATGAGGACAACAACCAGAATGACACCAAGAATACCGGTGGGGCCATAGCCCCAGGCACGCGAATACCCCCAAGTGGGCAGGGCGCCAATCAAAAGCAAAATCAAAATGATAATCAGAATTGTCGAGAGGCCCATTTTCAAATTCCCTCACTGTGACCATTATGGCGTGTAAAACTTACGTGAGGGGCAAATGGTTCCCGGAGACAATTTCTTTCACATCCGGCGGGCCGTTCCATCGATGATCGGGCCGTCGCGACGGGCACGAGCCGGCGCCGTCACCGGCAGGCGCGAAACGATCCAGCTTACGATCAGCGGCACCAGAATGATGTCGTCGATCCAACCCAATACCGGGATGAAATCGGCGATCAAATCGACGGGCCAGACCAGATAGGCCGCGGCCGCTACGGTCGCGAACTTGAGATAGAGCGGAGTGCCCGGTGACCAGAAGGCCTTCCAGAGCAAGAACGCTTCCTTGCGAAACCGCAGGAAGCGAGGCAGCAGGAGGGAAGCGAGGGTCTTTATCATGGATTTTAGATAGGGATTGGTAGCAACCTTTCAAGGCTGCTGGAGCATTTCAGCGCTTCTTCGAATCGCTTCAATTGCTCGCAGTCGTTGCTTGGTCGCGCTTCCGAACCGGATAAGTGGTGCCACTTATCCTGGAAGCCCTCTTGGTCGCATGGGCGTAACATTGCGCTGATCTTTGTGAAGGCTTATGTGTTCGGCGAGAACAAAAGAGTACGGTTCATGGCAGGTCCAGCACAGCGCAAAACCACAGTCGGGGTCGACGTCGGTGGGGTGATGGTCGGGGGCGGACACCCCATCGTCGTCCAGTCGATGACCAATACCGACACCGCCGATATCGATTCCACGGTCCGTCAGGTCGCGGCGCTGGCGCGGGCCGGCTCGGAGATCGTGCGCATCACGGTTGACCGCGACGAGGCCGCCGCTGCGGTGCCCCATATCCGCGACCGGCTGATGGTGCGCGGTGTCAACGTGCCGCTGGTGGGGGATTTCCACTATATCGGCCACAAGCTCTTGTCCGATCATCCGGCCTGCGCCGAGGCGTTGGCCAAATACCGGATCAATCCGGGTAATGTGGGGTTCAAGGACAAACGCGACAAACAGTTTTCCCAGATGATCGAGATTGCCAACCGACATGAAAAGCCGGTGCGGATCGGGGTCAACTGGGGGTCGCTCGACCAGGAATTGCTGACGGTTCTGATGGATGAGAACGCGGGTCGCACCGAGCCCTGGAGCGCAGCGCATGTGCAGCGTGAGGCGATTATCCGCTCGGCGATCCTTTCGGCCGAGAGGGCCGAAGATCTGGGCATGGGGCGCGACAAGATCATTCTTTCGACCAAAGTGTCGGACGTCCAGCAGCTAATCTCGGTCTATCAGGAACTGGCGGCGCGCTGCGATTATGCGCTCCATCTTGGGCTAACCGAAGCGGGGATGGGGTCCAAGGGTATCGTTGCGTCTTCGGCGGCGCTGGGCATTCTGCTGCAGCAGGGGATTGGCGACACGATCCGCATTTCGCTGACGCCCGAGCCGGGCGGCGACCGGACGCTGGAGGTCAAGGTGGCGCAGGAACTGCTCCAGACCATGGGGTTCCGCCAGTTCGTGCCGGTGGTTGCCGCGTGTCCGGGCTGTGGGCGGACCACATCGACGACGTTCCAGACGCTGGCCAAGGACATTCAGGACCATCTTTCGACCTCGATGCCCGAGTGGCGCGAGAAATATCCTGGTGTCGAGGCGATGAGCGTTGCCGTGATGGGCTGCATCGTCAACGGGCCGGGGGAATCCAAACACGCCGATATCGGCATTTCGCTGCCCGGCACCGGGGAAACACCATCGGCGCCGGTGTTTATCGAGGGCCAGAAGGTGACGACGCTCAAAGGGGCGGACGTGGCCGACCAGTTCAAGCGCATGGTCGCCGACTATATCGAGAACCGCTTTGGGGCGGGACGGGCCAAGCCGGCGGCGGAATGAAGGGTGGTCAAAAAGTTTGTCCGGTGGTCTTCCGCGGCGTTGGCGCTGACCGGGAGATTTTGGTTTTCCGGCATTCGCTAGCCGGGGTGCAGTTGGTAAAAGGCACCCTTGAGACGGGCGAGGCCCCTCAGCATGGCGCTGCGCGCGAGCTGCGCGAAGAAGCTGGGATTGATGGGTTGCCGGTTGCCGCGGATCTAGGCACCAGTGCGCTGATCGCAGACGGGCAGATATGGCATTTTTTCCGTTTTGGAGGCGAAACGCTTCCCGAAGCCTGGACGCACCGCTGCCTTGACGATGGCGGACACGATTTCGGATTTTTCTGGCATAGGTTGGACCAAGAGCCCGGCGGGGACTGGCACGAGGTGTTCCGTCGGGCCCTGAGCTACCTGCGCTCGCACGCCATTTCCAGCTCTGATCTCGATGCAATTGTGGCGCTCGACGCGCGGCTGTTGGCCAGCCACACGGCAGCGGCTGGCGACGTGTTTGATGTCGAAAGCCATAGGGAAAAGGTGGCGGCATCGCTGAAGACGTCTCAGTTGATCTGTGTCGAGCGGGATGACCGGCACGTGGCGCACACCTATTTTTGGCCGCTGGCGGAGGGGCGCTGGTTTGTTGGTGCGTTTAGTATTGATCCGGCGCATCGCAACGCCTCGGTTCTGACCGAGATCGGACGGCGGATGGCAACGATAATGGAAGCCGAGGGCATCGAGACACTCGAAAGCAACGTCTATCGCACCAACACGCTGTCACTGGCTTTTCACGAGAAGCTCGGGTTCGAGCGGTTCATGGAAAACGAGAAAGGCTTTGCGCTTCGTATCGAAAGAGCCCGCCTTTCGGGATCGGTGTTGGGCAGGCGTTTGGGAGGGCAAGCATGAGTGCTATTTCCATCCGTCCCGCGCTCGCGAGCGACGCCGTTGAGGCTGCCGATTTACTGCGGCGCTCGATCATCGAGCTTTGTTTGCCCGACCATGGCAATGATGCCGAGCGGTTGGAACACTGGCTCTCCAACAAGACTCCCAAGCATTTCTTGAAATGGATTGACGATCCACTTAACGCAATCTTTGTGGCTTTCGTTGGTGGGAGGATGGCCAGCGCCGGCGGGGTGCGGGAAGCGGAAGGGATCGTTCTCAACTACGTGCACCCCGAGGCACGGTTCATGGGCGTTTCCAACGCGATGATGATCCATCTCGAGGGCACGCTAAAAGCGCGGGGCGATGGCACGGCTTATCTGATCAGCACCGTCACGGCACGTCCATTCTACGCAGCCAGAGGGTATGGCGAGCGCGATCTTTTGCCCGAGCAACGGCCACCCTACGGTATCGCGATGGAAAAGAAGCTTTAATGGCTCCTCTCGGCAAAGTGCTGGATCAGGGCGCGTAGCGGATCAGCCCTGGGGCCGAAGATTTCCAGGGCGTCTATGCCGTTTGTAACGGCGTCGTCGAGAACTTGGCGTGCGGCGGCGAGGCCACGTCGGGCAACGATCGTCGATTTGTTTTGCGCGACATCCTTGCCGGCGGTCTTGCCCAGCGCGTCGGAGGTGGCGGTGACGTCGAGGATGTCGTCGGCGATCTGGAAGGCGAGGCCGGCGGCGGTCCCGAAGCGGATCAGTGCGGTTCGCTGATCGGGTGTGGCGCTGCCCAGAATGGCCCCCATTTCCACGCCAGCCCGGATCAGGGCGCCGGTCTTTTTGGCCTGCATCTGGAAGATGGCGTCTTCATCGAGCGTGTTGGTTTCGCCCTCGATATCGAGCACTTGACCACCCACCATGCCTGCAGGACCGGCGGCCCGGGCGAGGGTCAAAACCAGCTCGGCGCGAATGGCGGGGTCGGGATGGGTGCGGGGGTCGGACAACAGCGCGAAGGCCTCGGTCAGAAGTGCGTCGCCCGCCAGGATGGCCAGCGCCGGATCGAAGGCTTTCCAGACTGTCGGCTTGCCGCGGCGCAGTTCGTCATTGTCCATGTCGGGCAGATCGTCATGGACGAGGGAATAGGAGTGGACCATTTCGAGAGCGGCGCCGGCTGCCAGGCTCTTTTCATGCGGCACATCAAACAGCGAAGCGGAAAGCCGTACGAGGAAGGGACGCAGCCGCTTGCCGCCATCGAGCGCGCCATGCGCCATGGCGGCCAAAAGGCGCTCGGGGGCGGCGAGCGTTGCAATATTGGCGGCCAGAAACGTTTGGGTTTCGACGGCGCAATCGGCAAGCTGAGAATCGAATTGATCATCGGTCATGGCAAGATTTGCTAAAGCCTCCCTGTCCATTCTACAAGCGCGCTCGTTTGCGATTGAACCAGGAGGCGACATTTGGCCAGACGGCGGAAAAAGCGGGGCTGGAAATCCTGGGTGGCGGTGCCGCTGATGCTGGCAGCGGCGCTGGTAGCCATTCCGCTGGTGCTGGTGCCGCTCTATTGGGTGGTGCCGCCGGTTTCGACCTTGATGATCGGACGCTATGTCACAGGGCAGCCCGTAACGCGGATATGGCGCGATCTCGACGAGATTTCCGATCGGCTCAAGACGGCGGTGGTGCTTTCGGAAGACTGGCAGTTCTGCAACCATCACGGAGTCAATGTGGCAGCACTGCAGACGGAGATCGACAATTTTCTTGCGGGACGCGAGACACGGGGCGCCTCCACCATCACCATGCAGGTGGCGCGGAACCTGTTTCTGACCAATTCGCGCTCGGTGGTGCGCAAGGCGATCGAAGTGCCGCTGGCCATGTACATCGATCTTGTGCTGCCCAAGCAGAGGATCATGGAGATCTATCTCAACATTGCCGAATGGGGCCCCGATGGGGAGTTCGGCGTTGAGGCGGGCGCGCAGGCGGCGTTCGGCACGAGCGCTGAAAGTTTTCCATGGCAGCGCGCGACGCTGATGGCGGTGACGCTGCCCAATCCGCATGTGCGGCGCCCCGGCAACCCGACGTCGGGGCTGGTTCGGGCGGCTGGAACCGTCGAGGTGAGGGTGAAGCAGTTTTCATCGAGTGCCGGGTGCCTGTTCGACGGGGCACCGGCGCTATGAATGCGTGCGTTTTTCCTGATCGACGGACTAGCCAAGGCCCCGGTGATCCTGTATAGAGCGCCACGATCCCGATAGGGTAAAACGGTTTTGGCGTGACCGGCGCGGCAGAGTTCTATTGCCTGGGCAGGTTGCGCAGCATGAAAATGGAGTAGTCAAATGGCAGTCCCCAAAAGGAAGACGACGCCGATGAAGCGCGGGTTCCGCCGTTCGGCCGATGCGCTTCAAGGCGCAGCATATGTTGAAGACAAGGACAGCGGCGAGCTTCGCCGCCCGCATCATGTCGATCTCAAGTCCGGCATGTATCGCGGCCGTCAGATTATCGAGCCCAAGGGCAACTGATTGCTTAAAGCTCTGGTGCTTTAGACCAAAGCGCCATTGACGGGCTTGCCCGTCCAGATTACGGCCAGTCCTTGAAAAAGGGCTGGCTTTTTTATTGGCCTGCATCCCAGCCACTGGAGGATTGTGATGAGCACGCGGACCGAAACCGACTCGATGGGCCCGATCGAGGTTCCTGACGACAAATATTACGGGGCACAGACCGCGCGTTCGCTGATGAATTTCGATATCGGGGGCGAAAAGATGCCGCTCGAGATCGTCCATGCCTTCGGCATCCTCAAAAAGGCAGCGGCGATCGCCAACACCAAGCTCGGTCTTATGGATGAGGCCACACGCGATCTTGTGGTCGGCGCGGCCGACGAGGTGATCGCGGGCACGCTCGACGATCATTTCCCGCTGGTGGTGTGGCAGACCGGGTCGGGCACCCAGTCGAACATGAACGTCAATGAGGTCATTTCCAACCGCGCCATCGAAATGGCCGGCGGGGAGATGGGCAGCAAAAAGCCCGTCCATCCCAACGACCACGTCAATATGAGCCAGTCGTCCAACGACACCTATCCCACCGCCATGCACATTGCCGCCGTGACGATTGTCGAGGACAAGCTGTTTGCCAAGGTCAAGCTGCTGCGCGATACGCTGGCGAAAAAGTCCGAAGAATTCATGGATGTGGTCAAGATCGGCCGTACCCATCTCCAGGACGCGACGCCGCTAACGCTGGGGCAGGAAATCTCGGGCTGGGTGGCGCAGATCGATCTGGCACTCAAAGCCGTCGAAGTAACGCTGCCGCAGCTGCGCGAACTGGCGCTGGGCGGAACCGCCGTCGGGACGGGGCTCAACACCCATCCCGATTATGCGCGCATGGTGGCCGATGAAATCTCGAGCCTTTCCGGGCATCAGTTCGTGACGGCACCGAACAAGTTTGCTGTCCTGGCCGGGCACGACGCATTCGTTGGTGCGTCGGGTGCGCTCAAGCAACTTGCCGTTGCATTCATGAAGATCGCTAACGACGTGCGCTGGCTGGCCTCGGGGCCGCGGTCGGGGTTGGGCGAAATCACCATTCCGGAAAACGAGCCGGGCTCCTCGATCATGCCGGGCAAGGTCAACCCGACCCAGTCGGAAGCCATGACCATGGTGGTGGCGCAGGTGATGGGCAATGATGCGACCATCGGCTTTGCGGCGAGCCAGGGCAATTTCGAACTCAATGTCTATAAGCCGGTCATCGCTTTCAACTTCATCCAATCGGTGCGGCTTCTGGCCGATGCGGCCAAATCGTTCAACGACAATTGCGCGGTGGGGATCGAGCCGGACCGGAAAAAGATCAACGAGCATCTGAACAATTCGCTGATGCTGGTCACCGCGCTCAACCGCAAGATCGGCTATGACAACGCCGCCAAGATCGCCAAGACGGCACACAAGAACGGTACGACGTTGCGCGAAGAGGCCATCGCTCTGGGGCTCCTCACCGGCGAAGAGTTCGATGCCGAGGTGCGGCCCGAACAGATGGTGGGGCCGATCGCGGTCAAGACGTAAAACAGGGCCGGTCATTGACCGGCCTTTCTTCTGGCCAAAAACGGGGTTTTGAGGCAGTGTCGCGGCTATGAGACCTCCTGTTCGACGGAACCCATCGATGTTCGTACCGCCGCTTCTGGCCCTGCCTTTGATTGTCTACAACGTCATGGCACTGTTCGGCTTTGCCGATGGCGCGGCCTGGATGTCACCGCTGGCGAGCATCTCCATGGTTTCGGGTGGCGTGTGGGTGCTCAGCGTCGGAGACGTCTTAGTTCTGGTCTCGTTGCTGCTGTTGTTCGGGGAAATCCTGAAGTCGACGCGGTTCGGCAACGCATCGGTAGTCGATCACATGCTGTCGACTGCAGTGTTTGTCATCTGCCTCGTGGAATTTCTGCTGGTGGGTTATGCCGCAACGTCGGTGTTTTTCATCCTGATGATCATGGCGCTGATCGATGTGATCGCCGGATTTACCGTTTCGATCCGCGCGGCGGCGCGCGACGTGCAGTTTGGCGGCGTTGAATAGGTCAGGCTGAAACCGACTTGCGATAACCCATCGGGACGCGCTTGAGATCGCTGGCTTCGGTCGAGCGGTAGAACTGGCTGGCCCGGGTTTCCTGCACTGTCGAAGCAGGAGCGCCGGTACGGGTGGATTCGATCAATTGCGCGAGGAAGGCGGCCGGGGGCACCGAGCGGGCGAGGGACGGCCTGGCGCGCGGCACGGAAAGGCTGACCGGGAGATGGTGTCCCGAAATCGTCCGCTTCTCTGGCTTGCTCGTGTCCACTTGCGCGGTTCCGTTTCAAGGTGGGACATGTGTCCCGTTCTGGCACGCATCGGGTGCCGCTCTCCCCCAGACGTCGCAATCGCCGTGCCAGTTGGCAATGTTTCGTTAACGATTGCCACAGGCAATCGGGCACATGGTTAACGCGAGGGGCGGTTATTGGTTCGGTGCGGCGGGAGGTGGAGCGGGCGCGGTTAATGAAGCGGTAAGGGATACGCCGCAATTTTGCGGCTTTGTTGCGCTTTTAGAGCCTCAAGACATTTTGATGGACGAGACCCGAGAGGCCGAACCGATGACCCTTGTAGCCCCCGCCCGCCTCAGCGCCATTGCGCTGGCCCTTTTCTGTGCCGGTGGGCTTGCCGCCTGCTCGGGCGCGCCCTCCACCGGGGGTGGGTTGGCGCCCGGTCTGGTAAGCCAGATCAATGCGCCGGGTGCTCAGATGGACCGGCAGGCGGCGTTGGGGATCATCAATCAGTACCGCGCGACGCGTGGAGTTGCCCCTCTCACGGCCGACCCGGCCCTCGATGCGCAGGCCCAGACGGTGGCGGCTCAATATGCCAGCACGGGCAATCCTCCGGCACGTCCGGCTGGGGCAACCGATATGCGGCTTTCGGCTGGCTATACCAATTTCGCCGAAACCTTTTCAGGCTGGCGCAACAGCCCGGCCGACGCCGACGTCCTGGCCCAGGGCGACGCACGCCGTGCCGGCTTTGCGGCAGTCTACGAGCCCAATTCAGCCTATGGCGCGCATTGGGTCGTGTTGCTGGGACAGTAGGGCGGCGGCCTTCGGCGCTTCTAACTCTCGGTCGACGCAACTTCCCCGTCTTCCAGCAACCGCTTGCGCAGTTCGGTGCGGGGACAGATGAGTTTGTGCTCGAGGTTGTCGAAATCGACGCGGGTCATAAATTCGATGGCAAAGCCCGGGTCTAGTATGCGCACGACGCGGCCGACGACGGTTCCCAGCGCCATGGCCATGCCGATTTCGACCTCAAGATCGGCGGATACGGCAGCGCCGGTCATTGAGATATCGATCACGAAGCAATCGATCATCGAACCATCGGCCACAATCAGGGTCGATTGAGGGTTCTTTGGCGTAATGCGCCTATAGCGGCGGTGGTCGGAGACTTCGTAATTCTTGTGCTGTTCGAGCCACTGGACATGGGAGGCGAGGCGCTCGCGCTCCTCCCCGGTCATGTCCAGCGACATCGTGAAGCCAAAACCCATCGGCCGGGTGATCTGGCCGCGCAGCACGCCGAATTCATCGAAATGGGCCGTCACCCAATCGCCCACTTCACCGCCAATCGGAGCGGCGAGGGACATGGTCATGGGCGAAATGCGTTGCACGCGGCAGGCGAAATAGGATGTCTTGCTATTTGTGCTCGGCCACTTTTCGAGGTGATACCGCCCAGGCATATTGGTCATCAGCCTCAGGCGGTCGTCCATGCGAGGCCGCTCGGCGTTGCGGGCTCTGGCCCGGGTCCCCTGTGTCATGGTACTGCGCTCCCAACAGTACCTTACCTTATAGTATTAATCCTTAATAAATGTTGTTTTTCAAAATTTACCGATTGTTGGCTGGAGCTGAATTGTCCTTCATCGGGCCCTTGAGCGAGTAAAATCATGACCGATACTGTTGTCGATGCGCGAGGACTTAAATGTCCGCTGCCCGTGCTCAAACTCGAAAAGGCTTTGGCGGGTGCCAGGGCCGGGGACACGATTGCGGTGCTCGCGACCGATCCGGTCGCCCGCATCGACATCCCGCTTTACTGCCGGCAACAAGGACATTTGCTGGACATGAACGACGAGGGCGCCGCGATCCGGTTCCTGGTGACGAAGGCCTGAACCGTCAGGGGCCCGGAGCCGAAATTGCTGCCTGCCCGCCATTGGGCATCAGCGATACGATCGAGGAGTCGCCAAAATCGGTTGAAAACGTCTGGTCGACAAGGTTGCCCGTGCCCATCGCCGGCACGCCCGAGCCGGGCCTTGGGCGAGGGAGGGGCACGTCGGCCAGTCGGCCCAGTGTGGCAATGGTGTGGGTGGGCGGAACGATCGTGTCGTTGAGATAGGAAATCTGGCCATCAAGGCCAGCGGAAAAGACCTCGGCGCGCTGCTCGGAATAATCTGCAGCGCCGGCGCCGCAGACATTGGGCCGCATGTCGGTGGGCAGGAGGCCGGGCTGGTTGACGACTGAATTGACTGTACGGCCCGTGCCGCGATAGCCGCCGGCAAAGCCCGAAAACAGCATCTGGGCGGTCATTTCGCCGCGCTCGCGCGATGAATTGGCGCCGAAGGTCACGGCCATCAACTGCCGCCCGCCGCGGGTTACGGTGGCTATGATATTGAGGCCCGAAGCGCAGATATAGCCGGTTTTCATGCCGTCGGTACCCGCAAAGCTGGTCAGAAGCTCGTTGTTGGCATGCGAGCGGGAATCGCCGAATGCGACGGTGCGGGTGGAAAACAGCGCATCATACTGAGGAAAGCGCGCCCGGATGGTCAAGGCGATCATGGCAATGTCGCGCGCCGTCGTGACCTGGGCAGGATCGTGCAGGCCGTGGGGATTGACGAAATGGGTGCCCGAGAGCCCCATGATCGCGGCGCGCGCGTTCATCATATCGACAAAGGCCGGTTCGCTGCCCGCTATGGTTTCGCCAATGGCGACGGCAATGTCGTTGGCCGATTTGACGATCAGAACGTAAAGCGCGTCCTCGAGCGTGATCGCCGTGCCTTCGGGCAAACCCAGCTTGGAGGGCGGGACCGAGAGGGCGTTGGCAGAGGTGATGACGGGGGTGGACAGCGTCGCCTGCCCGGTTTCAATAGCTTCGAAAGCGATGAGTGCGGTCATCAGCTTGGTGAGCGAGGCCGGGTGCCAGGGAATGCCGGCCTCGTTTTCGTAGAGCACCTCGTTGGTGCGCATGTCGATGAGCAGCTGGGGCAGCGCGAAAGCCTGCGAAATGGCGACCGCGAAGGCGCCCAGAACCAGGATACAAATGGATAGCAATCGCCGGACAGACTGCACCGCGCTCACTCCGTTATCGTTTCGTTAGAGCATGATCCGGCCCGATTGAATCGGTCCGGCGCTCCAGGTTGCATGGAGAGTTAGGTGATGGTGGCCTGCAAATGGCAATCTTCTGCGCTTCCGGTGCTCACGTACCAAATGTACGCTCCGCTCCGGTTCTCAAAGACTACCATTTTCGGCTCACCCTGACCTAACTGTTCACACAACCTAAGGTTTTGCTTTGTCGCGCGGCCGAACCGAAAAAGTCTGGAACTTTTTCTGGCCGCACTCCGATGATCAGTCGAATGCTTAACAGGGCAAATTTGGCCAAACAATGCCCGCAGGGCGTTGTCCAACAACTTGGCGCGTGTGTGGTCTTTTGGCCAAGGGTTCCCTTTCGTAACCAGGGACACTATATGTACCCAATCAACGCAAGGAATTTTGGCCATGGCCAGTATTGAGCCTGATGAAGCGACTGTATGTACGGCGATGGGGGATATCCTCAACCGGATCGGCGACAAATGGAGCGTGATGGTGGTGGGCCGGCTCAAGGGCGGCACTATGCGGTTTTCCGAGCTGCGCCGGGCCATCGACGGGGTCTCGCAGCGCATGTTGACGCTCACCTTGCGCAACCTGGAGCGCGACGGGTTGGTGACACGCACCGTTTATGCCGAGATTCCCCCACGGGTCGAATACACGCTGACCGAAATGGGGAACACCCTGACGGGTCCTATCGGCGCGCTGTGGGACTGGGCCGCCGCGCATCAGGACCAGGTGGCGCGGGCACGAATGGTTTACGACCGCGCGCAAGCCAACGCGGACGAGCCGGTGCGCAGGCGCGCCTGAGCGCTTGGCGCTTGCTGTGTCGTTCGGGTTGGTTCGAGGCACGCCGTTCCCCGATTGCCCTTGCCGCCGTTTCATGATGGGGTATGCGGCTTTTCCGATCCGGTGGATTTTGTGATGGGCAAGGAAATCGAACTCAAACTGCAGATTGCGCCGCAGGCGGCAGGACTGGCCGTTCAGTGGGGCGAGGCGCAGGGGGAGATGAACCTGCGGCCGTTGCGCTCGGTTTATTTCGACACGCCCGGCCGCTCGCTGGCCATGGCGGGCCTGTCACTGCGGACGCGCTATGACGGTGCGGGGTTCATCCAGACTGTGAAAGCGGCAAAGGGCAAGGCGGCGGGGCTTTTTACGCGCGAGGAGTGGGAAAAAGAGGTGGTGTCGGAGCGGCCCGAATTGGGCACGGACACGCCGCTGGCAGGGTTGCCGCGCCAGACCCTCGATGCGCTAGCGCCGCTTTTCTCAGTGAAGGTGGAGCGGGGAAGTCTCGATATAGCGCGTGGAAACAGTGTTATCGAGATGGCGATCGATACCGGCGTTGTCGCTGCTGATGACCGTCGGGCCGATTTCTGCGAGATCGAACTCGAACTCAAATCGGGCGAGCCGCACGCACTGTTCGAACTGACACGGGAACTCGATGCGCTGGTCAGCCTCCGGCTGGGCGTCATGACAAAGTCCGAGCGCGGCTATCGCCTGCTTGATGCGGTTGCCGAAAGCGCCAAGGCGAGGTCCATCGCCCTCTCGGCCGATCTGAGCGTCGAGGACGGCTTTGCCGCGATAGCGAGCGCCTGCATACGGCAATACCGGATCAACGAAGACATCCTGCTTCGGCGCCGTTCGCCTGACGCCCTGCATCAGGCGCGTGTGGGGCTGCGGCGGCTGCGTTCGGCCCTCACGCTGTTCAAGCCGGTGGTTGCCGACGACAGGCACTCCCATTTTGGCGACGAGCTCAAATGGTTGGCGGCAGAACTGGGTGATGCGCGCGATCTCGACGTGCTCTACGACCGGGCACGATCCAACGAATTGCGGATCGCCATTGCCCGGCTGCGCGAGAGCGCCTATGGGGCGCTCGAGGATACGCTGGGTTCGGCGCGGGCGCGGGCGCTGATGATCGATCTCGCCGAATGGATTGCGGTCGGGGCATGGCGCGACGCCGAAGACCGTGCGGAAGGCCAGACTTCGACCGGCGAGTTTGCCGCTCACGCGCTGGAAAAATCGTTCCGGAAATTCAAAAAGCACAGCGAAGGGCTGGCCGGGTTGAGCGATGAGGACCGGCACGAGGTGCGCAAGCTGGCCAAAAAGCTGCGCTATGGCAGCGATTTCTTTGCCGCCCTCTATGACGACAAGAAGCGGGCCAAGCGTCACCACCGTTTCATCGACCATCTGCAATCGGTGCAGGACCATCTGGGCAAGCTCAATGATATGGCGGCGGCGCCCGGCCTTTTGGCGCGGAACGGGCTCGACGAGACCGACGGCGCCGAGGGCGTCCTGTCGGGCGCCGACACTGCGGACACGCTCAAGAAAGCCGAAACGGCGCGCGATGCTCTTGTCGAGCTCAAGCCGTTCTGGGTCTAGCTCAGCGCGACCCGATAGCGCGCTAATGCGCCTGCAATTGAGAATGGTGCGGGTGGCCGGAATCGAACCGGCACTCCTTTCGGAACTGGATTTTGAGTCCAGCGCGTCTACCAATTCCACCACACCCGCAGCAGATTTGTCGCGGCGGACTATAGGCAAACATCACGCGGCGTCAATTGCCCCAAGGCGCCCTTTTTGAGCCAGGTGGTCATTTTTATTGCCGGCAATGACCGATCAGCGTGAGAGGGATCGGGTTACTTTGGCGATGCGCTTTAGCTTTGCCGGCTGGGAGATAGATGTCGCTCGCCGCTCAAGGATGGCAATAAGCCGCGCGCGTTCCGGGCCGGTAACGACAGAGGCGGCAATCTCGGCATAAGCGGGCAATTGATTGACGGGGGCCGTTTCGATCCGATCGAGTATGATCGGGGCCACTTCCTTGTAGTGGCCGGAACGGGCCAGACCCGCGAGAATCCCCATTGTTGCATCTTTGGCAATGACCGATCCGGCGTCAGCGGCAGCCAGAATGGTATCGAGATGTTCGGTCAGCAATCGCGGTTCGAGCGGTGCCAGTATTTCGAGGGCCTTTAAAGCTCCCCAGACCTGACGATTGGCGCTCGCATCAAGGCGGGAAAGAAATGCACCGGCGTGGGGCGCGATGAGCTCGGGTGCTCGATAGCCGATTTCGTAAAGTACCTTGATGGCGTCGTTCGCGACGGCCTTGCTGGCGTTCTGCAGCGCACCGGCCAGCGTGGCGATTGCCTTGTGGTCCCTTTGCGCCACGAGCTGCTCGGCAAGAGCAATATTGGGTTGCTCGTCATTGCGGTCCAACGCACAGGCGAGCTGATCGAGAACGCCCAAGGCTAGCTCCGCCAGCGCTGCAGACGCGGCAGGGACCGGGTAAATGCCCACGCCATCACACCTGGCATGCCCTGCTTGCGCAATTGGTCAATGCAATATTGTTGCATCTGCGCGACCGTAAAACCGGGTTGAGTGAACGCGCCAGCCTGGAAGCACAGTGAGCAATAGAGAGACGAGCGGCTGCCATCGGCATTGGTGCCCCCGCCTTCGGGATCCTTGCTCATGGGCATCGAGCAGCTCTGACAAATCGGTCCCACAGCGGCTCCATTGTTTTGGCCCGATCGGCCATCTTGACACCGTTGGGTGTGAACCATAGTAAAACCATGGAGTGTGGTCAATGGTTTTGGAGTCATGATGCGAGTCGGGGCCTTGGCAAAGCAAACAGGCATGACGCGGGATACGATCCGGTTTTATGAGCGCCGGGGACTGATTTCTTCCCGGCCGTCCGAGGACCCATCCAACAGCTACCGCGACTACCCCGACGACACTGTGGAACGGCTTGACATGATCGCGCAGGCCCGAGCTGCCGGGATGAGTATCGCCGAGCTTGAATTGCTGGTTCAGGTGATGGAAACCGGCGATCTCGAGGCGTTTGATGCCGATAGTTTTCTCGCGGAAAAAATCGGGGAGATCGAAGCCTCGATTGCCCGATCGCGGCGTTTTGCGGCGCTTCTCAAGGCAACCCGAACGGCGCTGGCTCGCGCGGTGCAATAAGAGAGCTTTGGCGCTTTTTGAACCTTTTGCCGATACTGGTACCGAAGTGCTCGAGTGCTCGCCGTAAATCCGGCGTGATCGCGATTGAAAAGTTGGTGCGGATGGAGCATGGCTTGCCCGCCCGATAGTTGGGGACGACCAATACATGCTTCGCCGCCTTTATGACTGGGCCATGAGAATGGCTGTGAGCCGACAGGCTCCCTATGCCCTGGCCGGGGTGAGTTTTGCCGAAAGCTCGTTCTTTCCGCTGCCGCCCGACGTGATGCTGATCCCCATGGTGGTGGCGGACCGGAAATCGGCCTGGTGGAACGCGACGATCTGTACTGTGGCTTCAGTGCTGGGGGGGATTTTCGGTTACGTGATCGGGGCATTCCTGTTCGAGCCTCTGGCGCGGCCGATCATCGACTTCTACCATTACGGACCAGCCTTCGAGCAGCTCCAGCAATGGTTTGCCGATTATGGATTGCTGATCGTCTTTGTCGCCGGGTTCACGCCGGTTCCCTACAAGGTCTTTACCATCGCGTCGGGGTTTGCCGGACTGTCGCTGCCGGTTTTCATCCTCGGCTCGGTCATTTCACGCGGCGCGCGGTTCTTTCTGGTCGCGACGCTCTTGTATTTCTTCGGCCCACCGGTCCGCGATTTCATCGAAAAACGGCTCGGTCTGGTCACAATCGTCTTTACAGTGCTTTTGATCAGCGGCTTCGTCGCCATCCGCTATTTACGCTAGGATCTCCCCACTCATGTCGCAGACTTCACCATCTTCATCGGACCGGACCCTGGCCGGTGTGGCTTTTGTTCTGGGGCTCGCCGCTATTCTCGGGGCGCTGGCGTTTCAGTTCATCGGCGGGCTCTATCCGTGCGAATTGTGCCTGACCCAGCGCTGGCCGTACTATATCGGGCTGCCGCTGCTGGCTCTGGCGCTGATTGTCTGGACCAGGCTCACCACGCCGTTTCGGGTGGGGCTGATGGGGATCGTTGCGGCGCTGTTTGCGTGGGGCGCCTGGGTCGGTGGCTATCACGCGGGCGTGGAATGGGGCTGGTGGCCCGGGCCGCAGAGCTGCACCGGGGTCGGCGATGACGCGATCAGCCTCGACATGCTTTCGGACATGAGCGATGTGCGCATCGTGCCGTGTGACGCGATCCAGTGGGAGATGCTGGGCATCTCGCTGGCCGGGTTCAACGCGCTGATTTCGGCAGCCATCGTGGTGCTGCTGGTGTTGGCGATTATCGGGCAGCTGCGGCGCAAAGCCTAGGGCTCCAGTTCGATATCCCAATAGAGGTAATCGAGCCAGCTATCGTGGAGGTAGTTGGGCGGGAAGGCCCGGCCATTGTTGTGCAGATCGTGCACGGTGGGCTGGAAGGGCTTCTGGCGCGGGATCATGCCGATTTCGCGCGGGGTGCGATTGGCCTTGCGCAGATTGCAGGGCGAACAGGCCGCCACGATGTTTTCCCACGTTGTGCGGCCACCCTTGGAGCGCGGCAGGACGTGATCGAAGGTCAGATCGTGGCGCGAGCCGCAATACTGGCACTGGAAACGATCTCGCAGGAAAACGTTGAAGCGGGTAAAGGCGGGGTATTTGGCGGGCTGGACGTAGTCTTTGAGCGAAATGACGCTCGGAAGGCGCATCTCGAAGCTCGGACTTCGGACCACCTTGTCATATTCCGAGACGATATGAACGCGGTCCAGGCACACGGCCTTTATGGCATCCTGCCAGTTCCACAAGGACAATGGATAATAGCTGAGCGGCCTGAAATCGGCGTTCAGGACGAGAGCGGGACAGGCCTGAGGTGACACATGGATTGTCACAAAATCCTCCGGGGCATGGACTTAACCTCCCCGCAACGCTTCCAATCCTGAATGCGCTCTGACCGCTGCCGGAAGCGCTCCGGCGATTCCATTGCTATATTCTACGCCTCTTGTGACAGAGCTGTGAAGAACTTTGTTGAAAAGCTGTGGGGAATCCAACCGGCTAGAGGACTTTCTGTCACGCACCTAAAGGTGCCGGCGCAGGAATTCGGTGGCGGTCTCAAGGCCGTCCTGCGCGATGGTATGGCCTGAACCCGCCGAAATGTGCAGCCTTGCGTCGATCCCCAGATCGAGGAGTTTGGGTAACGCTGCCTCGCTGCCGATGACTGGTACTACATCGTCGATATCGCCATGAATCAATAGAACAGGGGGCTTTGCGGCGATCTCGGCTTCGAGCTTTTCGGGAGCGACGATGAGGCCGGAAAAGGAGATGATGGCCTTGAGAGGGTCAGCCAGGCGCAGGCCGGTATGGAGCGCCATCATGGCGCCTTGGGAAAAGCCGGCGAGGATGGTGTCGGCGGGGCCAAGGCCCGTCTGGGTCCAGAGGTCCGCAAGGAAGCTATCGACGACCGGACGGGCAGTGTCGGCGCCCGCGAGGCGCGACAGGGTTCGGTCGCCTTCGAGGTCGAGGGGAAACCATTCATAGCCGAAGGGATTGCCGCTGCAAACATGAGGTGCGTTGGGAGCGACGAAGATCGTGTCGGGGAAGCTGTCGCGCCAGAACTGGCCCAGCGCGATGAGGTCGCGGCCGTCCGAGCCGTAGCCGTGCAGCAGGACGACGAGGCTTTTCGCCGTGCCCGAGGCAGCGGGCAGCATGGGGCCGGAGAGCTTTACGGGTTCTGTCATCGATGGTCCTTGCACTTTTAAGAATCAGAGCGCGTCCCAGGCGTCTGAATTCTTCATAGCGGAGAAATAGCGCCAGAACATCAGGGCGGCGGCGCCCCTGTGTGGCGACCATTGGGCGGCAAGTGGGATCAGATCTTTCGGCAGCGGGCGGGCGGGAAGGTCGAAGGCGTGCTCGACGGCTTTCTGCAGCGCGAGGTCACCGGCCGGGAAAATGTCGGGGTGGCCGGCGCAGAACAGGAGGTAGATCTCGGCGGTCCAGGGGCCGATGCCCTTGAGGCGGGTGAGGGTTTCGATGGCGGTGTCGGGCTCCATCATGTCGACTTGCGAAAAGTCCAATCCCTGTTCGGTGATGGCGAGGGCGACGCCGCGGATGGTCTCGAACTTTCCGCGCGAAAGCCCGGTTTTCCTCAGGGTTTCCTCGTCGAACCCCAGATAGGCGTTCGGGGTTATGGCACCTAGCGTTTCGACCCGGCCCCAGATGGCGCGGGCCGAAGCGACCGAGAGCTGCTGGCCGCAGACGATGCGGGCCATGCCCTCAAAGCCGGATGGCGAGAGGCGCAGTGTGACCTCGCCAGCCCGAAGGATCGCGGCGGCAAGGCGTTGATCGCGCTGGCTTAATCCCTCCAGATGGGTGGCCAGCGCTTCGGCGCTGTCGAGCCGGGCTGGAGTGGCGAGGGCGCTCATGGTAGGGGCTTTCAAAGAGGATCTGCTGTTGGTCATGTCATTCCCATCTCAACGTATTTTCCGCTTCGCGCCAAGCCCGAACGGGCTTTTGCATCTGGGGCACGCCTATTCGGCGCTCTATACCGATCATTGGGCGAGAGTGCTGGGCGGAGCGTTTGTGCTGCGGATCGAAGACATCGATACCGTGCGGTGTCGACCCGAATTTGTCACGGCGGTTTTTGAGGATTTACAATGGCTTGGGCTGGAATGGCCCGAGCCGGTGCGTGTCCAGTCCCATCATTTCGATGACTATCGGGCCGCGGCGGATCGGTTGAAAAGCAAGGGTTTGCTCTATCCGTGCTTTTGCACGCGGGCCGAAATCAGGGCGGCGAGCGACGGGCGGGCCGATCCGGATGGGGCGCCGATCTATCCGGGGACCTGCCGGCATCTTTCAGGGGCTGAGCGGATGGAAAAACTGCGGGCGGGAGCTCCGGTGCAGTGGCGGCTCGATATGGGGCAAGTGATTGAAGAGAAAAAGCAATTTTCGATCCGCGAGGCCATGCCCGATCCTTCCTGTGAGGTGGTCGAGCGCGGGGCCGAGCCGGAGCGATGGGGGGACGTGGTGATCGTGCGCAAGGATACGCCGACCAGCTATCACCTGTCGGTGGTGGTCGATGATGCCATCCAGGGGGTAACGCATGTGACCCGGGGGATGGACCTTTATGCGTCGACCGATATTCATGTTGTTTTGCAAGAGTTTATGGATTTGCCGAGCCCGGTTTATACCCATCATTCGCTGATCGTTGGCGAGGATGCGGAGAAGCTTTCCAAGTCACGTGGGTCGGAAAGCCTGGCCGGGCTGCGGGCGCTGGGGATTACGCCGGACGACATCAGGGCGCAGCTGGGGTTTTGAATTCTGGCGCCAACAATGGCGCGAAAAGGTGTGGACTTGTGCGTTCGGGACCACAACATTTGCGCAAGATTGGCGTTTCGGTGAATCGGGTGTTCCAGCGCCTCTGGCGCGGGGTGACAAAATGGGGCATGACCCGATGGCGATGCCGTGTCGTATACATTTGTATCGAGACATTTGAGAAAGCGATCCCATGGAAACCTCCCTCAATATCCTGATCGTTCTGGCGGTGGCCGCCGTGGCGATCATTCTGGGCATGGGACTCTACAATATGTTCAAGGGCGGGTCGGGCAACACCAGCCAGAAGCTGATGCGAGCCCGCGTCATCATGCAGGCCATCGCGGTGGCTCTTTTAATGGCAGCTCTCTATTTCTTCGGCCCGCAGAGATAGGCGCGTAGGGGGGACATACGCATGGTCAAGCTCAACAAGATCTATACCAAGACCGGCGATGACGGGACGACGGGGCTGGTGGACGGGCCGCGGCGGCAAAAGGACGATCTGCGGGTCGAAGCCTATGGCACAGTGGACGAAGCCAATGCGGCGATCGGGCTGGCCCGGCTCTATACAAAGGACATGGCGCGGGTCGACCATGCGTTGGGGCGCGTCCAGAACGACCTGTTCGATCTGGGGTCGGACCTTGCAACGCCGGGTCCCGACGAGGGGCGAGCCTATACAGCATTGCGGGTGACGGCGCGGCAGGTCGAATGGCTCGAGGGCCAGATCGATGCGTTCAACGAAGCGCTGGCCCCGCTCACATCGTTCGTCCTGCCGGGAGGGACGTCGCTTTCGGCGGCGTTGCACCTGGCGCGCACCATAACGCGGCGGGCCGAACGGGTATGCGTTTCGACCCGGCGGGAAGAACCCGATCTGAACCCCGAAGCGATCCGCTACCTCAACCGGCTTTCGGACCTGCTGTTCGTTCTGGGCCGGGTTGCCAATGGCAATGGCAGCAAGGACGTGCTTTGGGAGCCGGGGCGCAACACGGGGACTGCCAAGGAGTGAATGCCCGCCATGCATCTGAGGGGATGGATGCTGCCACGCTGTTGCCGTATAGACTTACCAAAATTTGAGCAGGTAACGAAGACGGACGCCGGACTTTGAAAATCTATTCGTTTATGGCGTCCTTGAAATGGCCTGCAAGCTTTCAGGGCAAGATCTTTCTCGTCTGCTTTGTGTCGACCCATGTTCCGCTGCTTTCGCTGCTGGCGTTTTTTGTGGTCCGATCCGAACTGGGCGCGAGCCTTCCCGTGCTTGGCGTCGCGACGTTGGCCACGCTTTTGGGCACGGGCCTCGCCTTTGCGGCCATGGCGGCGATGATGGAGCCGATCCGGCGATCGGGCCGCGCGCTGTCGGACTATCTGGCGCAGGGTGATTTCCCAGACCTGCCGACGGACTATACCGACGAGGCGGGGCAATTGATGTCGAACGTGCAACGCGCGGTCGCGACCATCGACCGCCAGGTGGGGCGGCTGGCCGATGTGGCGCTTTCAGACGACATGACAGGGGTGCGCAACCGGCGCTGGCTCAACGAGTACGGCATTCCCATGTTCGAGGATTACAGGAAGGCCGGAAAGGGCTTTGGCTTGCTGGTCATCGATCTCGACCAGTTCAAATCCATCAACGACACCTATGGCCACGCGGTGGGCGACCAGGTGATCCTGGCGACCGCCGATGTCATCGGCGAAAACATCCGCGCCACCGACCATCTTGTGCGGACCGGGGGCGACGAGTTCTGCGTGCTCATGCCATCGGCCAGCAGCAGCGAGGTCGCGATGGTGGCCGAACGGCTGCGCCGGGCGGCCGGGCAAGGCTCGGGCGCGGCGGGGCTGGATCATCAGGTCACCGTGAGCATCGGTGCGGCCAATCTGCGGCGGCAGGACCAGGGGTTTCTCGACACCTACAGACGGGCGGATACCTTTCTTTACAAGGCCAAGCAGGGCGGCAGGAACAACGCGGCCATCGCTTCTTAGAACGCGCCGGATTTCCGGCGATGCGCCTGATATTTCCCAGCTGTTCGGGGGCCGTTTTCAGGCGTATTATCGCCACCAGGGCGGCGGAGACTTCAAGGGGAGGTCGGGCTCGCCCGTCAGGGTTTGAAAAATGCCCAAGGTCTCACATCTCTTTTTCCAGAGTGGCATCGTCTTTCTCATCGTCGGCATCGGGATGGGGCTGCAGATGTCGATTTCCGGCGTCCATAACGTCACCGGCGCCCACGCGCATCTCAACCTGCTCGGCTGGGTGACCAGTGCCCTGTTCGGCGGCTATTACGCACTCAACCCGGCCAAGGCGGCATCGCGCCTCGCCATGATCCATTACGGCGTCTATACGCTGGGCGTGGCCGGCATGATCGTGGGGCTCTATTTCCTGTTGCAGGGCAATGCCAGCTTTGAGCCCCTGGTGGTGATCGGTTCGCTCGTGACTTTCGCCGGGGTCCTGATCTTTGCCTATACGGTCTTTGCACCGGCCAGAACGGTTGCGCCTGCCCGGCCAATGGCAGCCGAGTAGCATAACTCGGGCGAGGGCTGAGGGCTCCCGCCCGGCGCAAGGATCGATGGTTTTGTGCGTCGCTCCGATGGAGGCGGGCCGACGCACCGGGTTTTCTTTTGGCGCGCGTCCGGGCGGCAGAAATGCTATCGCGTTGGTTGAGCGTCTGGAGACGCCAAGCGCCATAACGGGGGACCCGGCCGATGTTTCTGCCGCTCTATGACAGTAACAAGATCGCCCATATCGAGCGGCCGTTCGTCAATTACGCGCTGATCGGGTTCAATATCGTCGTGTTCCTCCTCCAATGGCTGGGCGGACAGGACGGGCTTTTCATGGGCCAGATCACCTATGGGATGATCCCGGCTGTGGTAAGCGGGGCGGTGGAGGGACCGGCGCCGTGGCTGCCCGATCACGCGACGATCCTCACCTACATGTTCCTGCATGCCGACTGGCTGCATCTTTTATCCAACATGCTGTTCCTGTGGGTGTTCGGCGACAATGTCGAAGACGCCATGGGGCATGTGAAATACCTGGTGTTCTATCTCGCCTGCGGGGTGTTGAGCGGGCTTGCCCATCTTGTTGTTTCCCGGTGCCATGGGTCCGCTGGTGGGCGCATCCGGGGCAGTGGCGGGGATCATCGGGGCTTATCTCGTGCTCTACCCGAAGGTTCGGGTGTTTGTTCTCAACAGGCTGATTATCACCTTTCCGCTGGCGCTTCCCGCCTGGGTGGTGCTGGGGCTGTGGGTGGCGACCCAACTGTTTTATGTCTTTATCTGGGGCAATGACGGGGTTGCCTGGTGGGTGCATGTCGGCGGCGTTTTGGCGGGGGCGGTGCTGGTCGTTGTGTTCAAGCGGCGGCAGGTGCCGCTTTGGGGTGGGTAGGGGCGTTTTTTGCGAGCGCTCAAGGCCCCCTCACCGGCCTGCCGGCCACCCTCTCCCCCTAAGGGCGAGGGTTTTTCCTGGGGAAGCGATGAAGATAAATGGCAGCGCCTTGAAGGGGCGGACCCTCCCTGGTCTGGGCGAGATGCGCCATGCTTGCCTGTGCTCCGCTGTCATCCCGGGCGAAGACCCGGGATGACAGCGGAGCCGGCGGCGCGGTGGTTCCTTTTTGGGCCCCGGGTGTACTGGGCCCCGGCGCAAGGCCGGGGTGACGGTAGTGGGTTGGGGAAGGCGCAATCAGAAGATCGCGGACAAATGCAGTGGGGATCGGCCGTCGAGCCAATGGTTAATCGGGGGTAAGATTTTCTTAGGCGTGAGCCGCTAAGACTGGCAAACAAACGCAGAAGCGACAAGGAACGGGCACGATGAGCGATATTGCTGCGACGGCGGTGGCCATGAAACAGGCGCAGACCGTTCAGACCGCCCAGATGCTGATGGTCAAAAAGCAGCACGAAATGGAAATGAGCATGATCTCCATGCTGGCCGAAGCCGTCGAGAACGTTGCTGCGCCGGCGCCCGCCGGGATGGGCGCGAAGGTCGACAAGAGCGCTTAAGGCGTCGCTACCTCTTTGTTGATGAGGACGAAGAACGTCAAATCATTCATCAGCCGTCGTTTTTTTTTCCGAGGCCGGCAAATACTTCTTCGTGAAAACAGCGGATGCCAACCTGAAGGTCGATATTAACGGCCAAGCATAAACAATGGCGGCCATAACCTGGTTGCCTGCACCTTTCGACAAGGCAGAGAAACCACTGGCGTACAGAAATACCGCGAGCAGCCAAACATACCAATCAAGCTGGTGAACTCTCCAGGCGGCCCAAAATGAGGCTTTCATGGTCCTGTCATGCGTTGCCATATCATGCCGCTGGTCAGAGTTGCTCATGCCTCAGGCTCGGATGGGGATGAGATCAACAGTGTGGCACAATAGGAGCGGGTAATGAACTCCTGTTCGTCCCGCGCCGATCATCCTGCCCATGCTCGATAGGCTCTACGCTGCTTCCACGGCCTCGCGCAGGGCGCGGACCAGGGCGGCTTCGATCTTGCCGGCGGCGCTCATGCCCTCAAGAATGGTCAGCGCCTCGGAGGAGGGCATGGCGGGCTTATAGGCGCGGCGCTCGCTCAATGCGCCGTAGATATCGCAGATGGTGACGATCCGGGTGAGATCGTTGATCTGCGAGGACATAAGGCCATCGGGGTAGCCGCTGCCATCGAGATATTCGTGGTGTCCTCTTACCGCGGCCAGGATGTCGGTGCCGAGATTGGCGTGGGCCTTGAGGTAATCATAGCCTTCGACCGGATGGCGGGCGATCTGGTCAAATTCCTCGGGGGTGAGCTTGCCGGGCTTTTCGAGGATGGCAACGGGGATGGCGGCCTTGCCGATGTCGTGGAGCAGACCGGCGGTGGTGAGTTTTGAGATGTCGGCGCGGCTCATGCCGACCTTCTGGGCGAAATTGGTGAGGACGCCGGTGACCAGCAGGCAGTGCTGGTAGGTGCCATGGTGATGGGTGCGGACCGTATCGAGCCATTGGTCGAGCCCGACCGCCCCGAGGCTGACGACGATGTCGTCACTGGCGCCCGACAGGATGACGGAATTGAGCGCGGTGCTGGAGCGCAGGGCGTCAAAGGCGCTGCCGAGCGCTTTCGAGGCCGTGTGGGCCGCGGCTGCGGTCGCCGGAATATCGGGCAGATCGGCCAGCGGCTGGCTGGCCGAGAGCAGGCGTTTGAGCCCTTCGGGGGTCAGGGGGCGCGTTTCGGTGGCGTGGGCGCCCAGAACGTTGGCCTGAACCATTTCCACGCGGCGGCCCTCGGTGACGAGGAAATAGCGGGGAATTTGCCGTTCGAGGGCGTGGAGGCTCTTTTTGAGGCGGTCGATGGTTTTGGTGCTGGACAGATCGGCATCGACAAGGATTGCCGAATAGGCCGAGAGGTCGATGTTATCGATTGCATTGAGGGGTTCGACACGGGCAATCGGGGGCCAGTGGGCAGCCGGGATCTGCTCCCCTAAAGGACTGTCTGTGACGATCAAGACGGCGTCGCTCGAACCGGTCAAGCTGGTGATCCGCTGTTCAGCCGCCGTGGGTGGCGGCTCCTCCGCTATCCACTGTGCGCTCCAACCGTCAATTTTTGGTAAGTGGAAATACGGGGCGCGGGCGTGCTCAGATTTCCAGCAGCGTTTCGATGACCCGGTGGCCGTCGGGGGTGTCCCAATGGGCGGGGCCCTGGAGCACGGCCAGTTCGCACCCTTCATCGTCGACGAGGATGGTGGCGGGCAGGCCAAGCGTCACGGCCTCGTTGCGCAGGCGCTCGAAGAGCTTGTAGCTGGGGTCGGCGAAGAGCTTTAGATTTTCCGCGCCGATCTCTTCGAGAAACAGCGCGGCGGCGGTGGGGCCATCGGCGCCGATATCGAGGCTGATGGCGACGACTTCGAAGTCCTCGCCGCCATATTGCGCTTCGAGCGCGTCAAGGAATGGCATTTCCTCGCGGCAGGGGGCGCACCATGTGGCCCAGAAATTGATGAGCAGCTTCTTGCCGGCGAAATCGGAGAGGATAACGGGGTTTCCGTTTTCGTCCTCGAACGCCATGTCGGCGTAATTGCGCCATTGGGACGAGGGCAGGAGGGCGGCGAGTTCGCCCGTTGCGGCGTCGTCGATGGCCTGGGCGGCCTCGGCGCGCACGGGGCAGGTCGCGGCGGTTGCGGTGCCATTGCTAACCCAGACGGCCACGGCTATACCTACCGCCGCTGCGAAAAGGCCCGTGCCAAGTATGATGGGGCGGGGTGATTTTCGCTTTTCGTCCTGATCCATAAAACCATCACTCGCAAATTTTTCAAATAAGAGGCGCCGATGAGCAATCGCATGTGGGGAGGCCGCTTTTCGTCCGGCCCCGACGCCATCATGGAAGAGATCAACGCTTCTATCGGCTTCGACAAGCGCCTTTACAAGCACGACATCGCCGGATCGATAGCGCATGCGAGAATGCTGGAGGCAGCCGGCATTCTGACGCGCGACGATAAGGACGCCATCATCTCCGGTCTAGAGACTGTTCGGGGGGAAATCGAGGCGGGGGACTTCACCTTCTCGCGAGCGCTCGAGGACATCCACATGAATGTGGAATCGCGGCTGAAAGAGCTGGTGGGCGAGCCGGCCGGGCGATTGCACACGGCGCGCTCGCGCAACGATCAGGTGGCGACCGATTTCAAGCTTTATGTGCGCGACGGGCTCGATATGCTGGCGGCGCAGGTCGAGACGCTGCAAAAGGTGCTGGTCGAGAAGGCCGAAGCCGAAGCGGGGACCGTGATGCCGGGGTTTACCCATCTGCAGAGCGCCCAGCCGGTAACCTTCGGGCATCATATGCTGGCCTATGTGGAAATGCTCGAGCGCGACAAGGGGCGGCTTCTCGATGCGCGGCGGCGGCTGAACGAAAGCCCGCTGGGGGCGGCGGCGCTGGCGGGGACATCGTTCCCGATCGACCGGGAGATGACGGCCGAGGCGCTGGGGTTCGACCGGCCGATGGCCAATTCGCTCGATGCGGTGTCGGATCGTGATTTTATTCTGGAAACACTTTCGGCGGCTTCGATATGCGCGATGCATCTGTCGCGGCTTTCCGAAGAGCTGGTGATCTGGTCGTCGGCGCAGTTTTCGTTTGTGCGGCTGTCGGACAAGTTTTCGACCGGGTCCTCGATCATGCCGCAAAAGCGCAATCCGGACGCGGCGGAATTGATCCGGGCCAAGGTGGGGCGGATATTTGCGGCGTTCACATCGCTTTTGATGGTGATGAAGGGGCTGCCGCTGGCCTATTCCAAGGACATGCAGGAAGACAAGGAAATCGCGTTTGACGCGCTCGACAATTTCTCGCTGGCCCTGGCGGCGATGACCGGGATGATGGGCGACCTGAGCGTCAACCGCGAGAAGATGGCGGCGGCGGCGGGGGCCGGGTTTTCGACGGCGACCGATCTGGCCGACTGGCTGGTGCGGGCGGCCAACGTTCCGTTCCGCGATGCGCACCACATCACCGGGCGCGCCGTGGCGGCGGCGGAAGCCAAGGGGTGCGGGCTCGAAGGGCTGACGATTGAGGATTTCAAGGAGATCGACGAGCGGATCACTTCACAGGTGTTCAAGGTGCTCGGGGTTGAAAATTCGGTCAAGTCGCGGACGAGTTTTGGCGGGACATCGCCGGCCAATGTCAAGGCGCAGGTGACAAGCTGGCGCGAGCGGCTGGGGAATTAATCGGTGCATCATTTTACCTATCGCGGCGGCTGGATGTTTGCCGAGGACGTGGATCTGACGGCGGTGGCCGAGGAGATCGGCACGCCGTTCTATTGCTATTCACAGGCGACGTTCACCCGCCATATCGAGGTGATGATGGGGGCGTTTGCGGGCACCGATACGCTCGTCGCCTATGCCATGAAGGCCAATTCCAACCAGGCCATGCTGGCGATTGCCGCAAAGCAGGGCATCGGGGCGGACGTGGTGTCGGTGGGGGAACTGGAGCGGGCGCTGCGGGCCGGAATACCGGCGGACAAGATCATCTTTTCGGGCGTCGCCAAGAGCCGGGCCGAGATGCGGCGCGGGCTCGAGGTGGAGATATTGTGCTTTAACGTCGAATCCGAGCCCGAGCTTGAGCGGCTGAATGCGGTGGCCGCCGAGATGAACAAGATCGCGCCGGTGTCGGTGCGGATCAATCCCGATGTGGACGCCAAAACCCACGCCAAGATTTCGACTGGCAAGTCTGAGAACAAGTTCGGCATCCCCTTCGGGCGGGCCGAGGCGGTTTATGCGCGGATCGCTGCGTGCAAGAATCTGAAGGCGGTGGGCGTCGATATGCATATCGGCAGCCAGATCACCGATCTCGAACCGTTCGACAACGCGCTTGCCGTGATGGCCGAACTGGTCGGTCGGCTGCGGGCCGCCGGGCACCCGATCGAGCATGTCGATGTGGGGGGCGGGCTGGGCATACCCTACCAGCGCGACAACACCCCGCCGCCCGACCCTGTTGAGTACGCCAAGCTGATGCGCCGCCATGTCGATCCTCTGGGCTGCCGGCTGATCCTTGAGCCGGGGCGGCTGATTGCCGGCAATGCGGGGGTGATGGTGACGCGGGTCGAATACGTCAAGCGGACCGACAAGAAGAGTTTTGTGATCGTCGATGCGGGCATGAACGATCTGATCCGGCCAACGCTTTACGAGGCCCATCACGACATTTTGCCGGTGCAGGAAGCGGGCGCGGGGGCCAGGACCATCCACGCCGATATGGTGGGGCCGGTGTGCGAGACGGGCGATTACCTGGGGCTGGACCGGGAAATCGCCGATGTGGCCGAGGGTGATCTTCTGGTGGTGATGAGTGCGGGGGCTTATGGCGCGGTGATGAGCTCAACCTATAATACGCGCCCGCTGGTGGCCGAAGTGCTTGTCGATGGCGGCAAGTGGCACACGATCAGACCGCGGCAGACGCTGGATGAGTTGATTGGGCTGGATAGTGTGCCTGAGTGGGTGACGGCGGGCGATTGAGGGCGCGCGTTGGCGATGCCCGCTCGCACCGGTAGGTCAATGTTCATGTCGGGCGCAGGCTGTCACGAGCCTTCGAGCCAACCCTGAACGATTGTCTCGTGCTCGGCGATCCATTGCGCGGCGACGGCCTCTGGTGCCTCGCCGCTTTGGGCGGTTGCGCTGAGCCATGCGTTCAAGTCCTGCGCGCGAAACCGGATGCGTGAAAGTAGTTGCGACACAGAGGGCATGTCGTCTTCAAGCGCCGCGCTGTAGGCCACGTGAACATCGACGCTGGCCAATTCGCAGTCGCCGCCTCCATTGGGTTCATCACCGGGGCAAACTGAATCGAGTTCGATCGTATCGTATATGGCGTGCACCCAATCGGGTTCATAACCGTAAAACACAAGTGACTCCCCGCGTGCCTGGAAGCTGGCAAGCTTGGCCCTGAAGATGCTTTCTCCGTAGACCTCAAAGTCCCAGAACTGGTCCAGCCCGAACCGCTCCAGATGCTGCCTTACAATCGCCGTGGAGAGCCAGTCTCCAGCGCCGATCCATATTTCACCCCTTCCATTGCCGTTCGTATCGTATTGGGCCGACACGGCAGCGCTGGCAAGGTCTGAAATTTGCGTCACGCCTTCGGCGAAGGGCGCGGCGACATATATGCCCTGGGTTCCTTCGTAACTTTGCGCGTTCAGGGAAACGCTGCCTTCGTTTCTGACATAGCGTATCAGGTTCTCGGGCTGGTTCTGCAGCCAGAAATCGGGATGGACGTCGATCCGGCCATTGGGGTCGGCCATCGCGGCAAAGACATCGTTCAGGTTTGCCTCCTGAACCGCAGCCGAATAGCCGAGCCTGTCGCTGATGGTCTGCCTGATGACTTCGGCGATCACCTTGCTGGCGTCCCAGGCGAAGCTGGCAATTACGATGTCGCTCTCATCGGAAAAGAATGGCAGTTGAAGCGCTGTGTTGCCTACGCCGGGTCTTATGATGCGGTCGAGCTGATTGCCGGAATAATCGCTGGACGACAGGGGAAGTGCAAACAGTGCGCCGAGCATGAGCAGAGCCGTGCCCGAATAGACTATGCGAAAGCCGGACCGGTCGCGTCCGGTCGATATGGTTTCTATATCTCCTGAAAGATTGCGGAAGCGGAGGGTATCGATGCCGTCGAGGCTGCTGATCTCACGGGTTTCGACGACCGAGCGTGGTACGAAAAGTGTCCGTCCAAGCTCCGAAAATCCCTCCTGAAGCCGCAGAAACTGTTTTCTAAAGCCCTGAACATTGCTCTTTTCATAATCGCTGATCGTGAAGAGCACCAGCAAGATGCCCGCTGAAAGAATGAACACGCCAATCTGGCTGAGCACGTCGTCGCCGCGCACCAGGACCAGAAACAGGATGCTGCCGCCTCCGGTGAGCCAAATGGCTGCCTTCTCTCCAAGGGACAGGCGGTCACGATGAATGTTGTACCATTGGTCGAAATTTGCCCTCGTCTGGCGGAGCCGCTCGGACGGCTCTATTTGCCTCAGCCCGGTTCGAAACGCGACAGCGCTTTCCTGCTTCTCGGCAAGAATTGCGGTGAATTCTATTTCGATGAGTAATTGGAGCAGGGTATCGATCATATCATCCCTGACCTGCTCGCCATTGCGCAGCTCAAGCAGGCTGCGCACCAGATCGGACCGTACATCGACCTCCTGCGCCCTTCGGCCGCTAACCCGGCTCAGAATGAAACCGGCCAGAATGGCGAAGACACCCGACAGGAAGTAGAGCAGGTCGGTAAGAAATCGCGTGTCGGTCGGCACCACAAAGAACGAGCACAAGGCCACGAAAAGTGTACCGATCAGGGCGGAAAACAGCGCGTTGTTCAACTGGTATCGCCCATGGAGGGTCATGTTGGCGAACAGGATCAGGACTAGGCCGAACACAGAGAGCGACGATACGGGGACGTCAAAGAACACATAGAGATACACGACCGAGAGCGCGGGAGAAAAATAGACGAGCGAGGAAAGGGTGAGTGACTTGAACTCCGTAAAGGCCCAGTTCCATGTCATCTCGGCCAAAAGATAGGTGCCGATCCCGATAAGCGCGCAAATGGCCCAGACCGTCGGATCAAACGCGTAGAAATACAGCCGCTGTCCCATCGCGGCGAAATAGCAGAGCACGAAAGCGAGCGCCGCGGCATTGGCGAGCGAAACACTGAAGAAGGTCGCTTTGACCTTGGAGCCGATAATGTCCTCGAATGCGATCAGCGCCTTGAGGCTGAACGGCAAGTAGACGCCGGACCCGAACGCAGCGAGAAATGCGAACAATATCTCGCTGTTGCTCGTGAGATCGAGGCTCGTCAGTCGGCCTAGACCGATGGCAACGGCCCCAAAGAACGCGACCAGAACAAGCGACAATTCCATGCGCGAAAGACGCCGGGCCAGGTTCGGCGCGAAAATCTGCATTGCGAATATGGCGATCAGCGGCCACGTAAACGCAATGATGGTGACGTCGGCCTTCTGCGAGTTGTAGAGACCGCGATAAAATCCATAATACCAAAGCGCCAGAAAGAAACCGGCCGTAACGGCGTTCGCCGCCCCATAGAACACGGCTCGAGTGCGAACCAGCTTGAGCGTGTCGCGCCACATGATGGCGGCGCCCGCGAGGCTGCATGCCAGAGCGATTGCTCCGGCGATAACGAAAATCTCGGCAAAGGTCGCGCGATCACCAATTGTCGCGACGAATACCGGCTTCAAGCTCCAAAACAGAATTGCGGTCATCGCGGCAATAACGATGACTGGCATAGGCGGCGACTTCAAAGTCATTCCAATCAGAAATCGGGCTCGAACTGGCCATGCGCGGGACGAAATTGATTCTGGGCCATTCTGCCATATTCGGCCCTTCGATCAATGCGGACTGCATGCGCGCCGCTTTCTCAGAAAGAACAACGCGCAGGGGTCGGCAATCATTCCTTGCGCCAATGCAGAGAGGGCGCGCGCGATTCCGTTCGATCGTGGCGCTTACAGCGCCGACCGTGCCAGCGGGATGATTTCGGCGGGTTTGCCCGCCAGCGCGTCGTCGACTTTTTCGATCAATTGAGCGAGGGAGAAGGGTTTGCCGAGGACGTCGTAGATCAGGGCGTCGAGGCCGTGGGCGCGTTCGCGTTGGTCGGCGAAGCCGGTCATCAAGAGGATGGTCATGGCGGGGTATTGGGCGCCGATGGCGAGGGCCAGGCCGATGCCGTCCATGACGGGCATCTTGATGTCGGAGACCAGAAGGTCGAAATTTCCGTTGTGCTCGTTGGCGATTTCGAGGGCGAGGCCGCCGTCGGACGCGTCGATCACTTCGTGGCCGCTCATTTCGAGCGCGCGCGTGACGAAGGCGCGGACATTTTCATCGTCTTCGGCCACCAGTATGCGTGCCATGGGGCTCTACCCTTATCTCTTGAGCATTTCAGCGCTTCTTTGAAATCGCTTCAATTGCTCTCAGTCTTTGTTTTGTCGCGTTGCCGAAACGCTCTTATTCTTTATTGCCCCGCCGCCGATCCGTTGCGGCCGTCGACAAAGCTCAGTCGTATATTTGTAACGCCTTGCGGCGGACCGATCAGTTGCGCGTCGATTGCCAATGTATCGCCGGGCAGAACGTTCCGTGTGGCGGGCGTTACCGTCCATTCGTAAACAATGGTGCCGGCGGAATCGAGCAGGCTCACCAGCACCGACGGCACGAAGGTTATGCGATTCGTTATGTTGGAAATCTTAGCGTTTACGACAATGGCCGGGTTTCCATTCTGCGTGGTTCGCAAAGTCTTAATTTCGGTGAAATCAAGTCCGATGACATTGGTCTTGAGACCGGCAAGACGATAGAGGCCGTCGAGCTGGGGAACTGCCGAGACGATCTCGGTGCGCAGCGCGAAGGTCGCCGCCACCCCGGCAATGAGCAGGGCAATGATCGCAATGCGGAAAATGCGGCGGAAGCGTGCGATGGGTTGCGCGGCGAGCATGCCGTTGCGGCGGCGGGCCAGGGCCTCGATACGGGCGCGGTTGCCGGCACTGTCGATGGACGGGCGCGGATCGTGCGGGGCGGGGGCCGGCTCGGGCTCGGCGGGCGGATGATCGGGGGCAGGTTTGGCGGCCGGTTGCTGTGTGCGCAGGAAGGAGGCGTCGAGCATCTCCTCGTCGGCCGCGGAAAACAGCGTATCGGAATCGGCCCGGAAGATCAGTTCATCGTCGCTGGGATCGGGATCGCGCCGCGCGGCGGCGGGCTCGGGAAAGCCCGGGGTTGCGTACCAGAGTTCGGAACACGCGGCGCACTGAACCTGCCGGCCGGCCGCATTGAGCGCATCGGAGCCGAGCTTGTAGCGTGTCTGGCAATTTGGGCAGGTGATGATCACACGCGAGGGACCGGTGGCGGTTAAGCGAAAACGTTGGCCCAACCCTATGCGGGTGGGGTTAAAACTCTTGAAACGCCGCCTTGATGCGGCCATTGGGGGGTGATGGCTGGTAGGATAACCTCCAGCCAGATGATTCGCGGAGAAAAGCGGTTTGATCGCGTTCGAAAATGTGGGCCTTCGATACGGACACGGGCCGGAAATTCTCAAAGATTTGACCTTTGCGATCTCGCCGGGCTCGTTCCATTTTCTCACCGGACCGTCGGGGTCGGGCAAGACCTCGCTGCTGCGGCTGTTGCTGCTTTCGCTCAAGCCGACGCGCGGGTCGGTCTCGATGTTCGGGGAAGACGTTACGGCGCTCGACCGCGACAGGCTGTTGCAGATGCGGCGCCATATCGGGATCGTGTTCCAGGAATTTCGGCTGCTCGATCATCTGACCACATTCGAAAATGTCGCGCTGCCGTTGCGGGTGCGCGGGCAGGCCGAGGCAAGCTATCGCGGCAACGTCGAAGAACTGCTCGACTGGGTGGGGCTGGGCGACCGCATGGACGCGCACCCGGCGGTGCTTTCGGGCGGGGAAAAACAGCGCGCGGCGATTGCCCGGGCGGTGATCGGCAATCCCGACATCCTGCTGGCCGACGAGCCGACTGGCAATGTGGACCCCGAGCTGTCCGAGCGGCTGCTGCATCTGTTCGAGCAGCTCAACAAGATGGGCACGACGATCATCCTGGCCACCCATGAGGTGGCGCTGCTCGAAAAGTTCGGCTATCCGCGCATGCTGTTAAACGATGGGGAGCTCGCCATCCATGAGTGAGGGGATCAGGCTCAATTTTTCCCGTCCCAACCCGATCGTTCCGGCCCAGTCGGTGGCCGGGCGCACGCTGATGCTGCTGATCGGCATCATGACGTTTCTCTCCTGCGTGACATTCGGCTGCGTGCTGCTGGTGCAGAAATCGGCGATGGGCTGGTCGGCCGATGTGGGGCGCGAGTTGACCATTCAGGTGCGCCCGCTCGATGGGGAGGTTATCGACTCCAACCTGCGGCTTGCGGTGTCGCTGTCCGAGGCGGTGCCGGGTGTGGCGAGCGCGCGGGTGGTAACGATCGAAGAGAGCGAAGAGTTGCTACAGCCCTGGCTGGGTGAGGGGCTGGACCTTTCCGATCTGGCCATCCCCCGGCTGGTGATCGTGCAGCTTGGCGATCCCAATGCCGCAGATATCGCGCGGCTGGAAAGCGAGATTTCGGCCATTCCCGGGGCGACGCTGGAAACCCACGCCGCCTGGCGGGTGCAGCTCAACACGATGGCCGGGACGATCGTTGTTTCGGGGATACTGGTGCTGGCGCTGATCCTTGTGGCGACAGCGCTGGCCATTGTCTTTGCGACGCGCGGGACCATGTCGACCAACCGCGAGATCGTCGATGTCCTTCATTTCATCGGGGCGTCCAACAAGTTCATCGCCGGGGAATTCCAGGGGCGGTTCCTGTTGCTTGGGCTCAAGGGCGGGCTGGTCGGCGGGCTGGCGGCAATTGTCTTTTTCATCGTGGCGGGCACTGCAATGAGCACTGTGGTGCCCGAGCAATCGAGCGCGCAGCTCGGGGTTTTGTTCGGGCAATTCGCGCTGGGGATCAGCGGGATATTGGGCATTATCGGCGTCGTTTTGGTGATTGCCGGGCTGACGGCGATCACCTCACGCTTGACGGTGAGGCGCTTCCTCTCTCAAATCTCCTGACGCTCCTGCATCAAGGATATCGGCGCTCATGATCGTTCAGGCCATCCGCTCGGCGGTGTTTTATCTGTTCTTTTTCGTCCACACGATCGTCATGGCGGTCATTATCGGGCTGATGGCCAAGCTGACGCCGAACCTGAAATCGGCTGGGTGGAGCCTCGCGCAGTACTGGAACAATGCGGTTCTGTTTTTTCTGCGCTGGCTGGTGGGCATCAAGACCGAGGTAACGGGGGCGGAAAATATTCCCGAGGGCGGGTGCATAATCGGCGCCAAGCACCAGTCGGACTGGGACATCTTTGCCGTGCTGCCCTATGTGGGGCGTCCCGCTTTCATCGCTAAAAAGGAACTGCTCGACATTCCGCTGTTTGGCTGGGCGGCGCGGTGGATGGATACGATTTCGGTGGACCGCAAGAAGGGCAAGGATGCGCTGCCGGCCATGACGCTCGAAGCGCGCGAGGCGCTGGACAAGGGCTGCAGGGTCATCATCTTTCCCGAAGGCACGCGGCGGCCACCGCTCGATGTTCCGGCCTACCGCTCGGGGATCGTGCGGATGTACCTGGCCATGGGCGTGCCGGTGGTGCCCGTGGCGCTGACCTCGGGGCTTTATTGGGGGCGCAACAGTCTCGTTTTGTGGCCCGGAACGGCGCGGGCCAAATTTCTCGAACCGATCATGCCCGGGTTGTCGGGCGAGCAATTTTTGAAAACGCTGATCGAACGCATCGAGACCGAGACCAACGCCATGGTGCTCGCGGACGCGCAAAAGGGCCTCGCGCGGCCGATTTCGCCCCGGCTGCGGGCCCGTCTCAACGAACTCGAAGCCCAATCGGGCACCCCGTCCTGACCTGTCACGCCTTTGGTGATTTTGATCGTCGAAAAGCGATAGATTGTGTTTCGCCGTAATCGAGACACAATATCTTGACATCGATTGCGAGGGATGGGACGATTCGGACGTGCATGGGATTGACGCTTCTTTCAATTTGTTCTAATTTTGTTCTTATTGGATCGGCTCGATCTTGCTGCCGGTCGCCAAATCAATTTTTCGCCCTTTTTCGGGCGGGACAGCGCGGGGCCGTTTTCGAGGGTGGCCATGATCAGATTTAAAGACAGTGTGGAAGCGGGCATCGGCGAGACGACGGCGAGTGTTCTTTGGGCCGGACGGTCCGGCCGGCGCTACCTTATGGAGCGCGAGAGAGAAGCCGGCGTCGCCATGGCGCCGAGCCGTCTTTATGCGCTCGAGGACAATGGGGTGATCGGCTGGGCCGGCACCGCCGAGGATCTTATCGGCGATCACCGGGCGCGCGAGAAATTCCGCAGACTGAGTTCCGGTGGCGCGCGCATGCTGTCGCTTGCCGCTCCGAGCGATCCGCTGGCGGTGATGACGCTGGTCTGGGATCTCGAAGGCAGCCGCCGGGCATTGGGCCGGGCGGCGTGATTATTTTTGCTTTTCCGCCAATTGCCGGGAGCTCTTGAAGCTCCGGGGTTCCCGTGTGTTCCCGAGCCGACAGGGTTCCGGTATCGTTGGGGCTTTGATGGGCATGCATTCCTGGTGCGCACTTTGGCGGGCCTGGTCGATCCTGATGCTGACGGCCGGCGCGTGGTGGAGATTTTTTCCGCCGGCAGATCCCCGAACAGCGTTAATCGGTAACTTTTCTGGCCATTTTGAGTACGTCGATGATGCCGGCATAGGCCTGCGCATAGCCTTTATAACTATAGGGCGGCTGGTAGCGCCATACAGGGTAAATCTGACCGGCCGCCACGGCCGGCAAACGGGCCCATGTCGGAATGTGGTCGAGTTGGGGGGCGTCGCCGCGATCGTCGGTCAGGATGACGTCGGCGGGATAGTCGATGATCTGTTCCCAGCTCAAATCCTGCATTCCACCATCGACAATGGCGATACCCAATTGAGCAAGGTAGGCCAGATCGGGGAATTGGGGACCACTGGACATCGCGAAAACCGAATCTTCTCCCGGGGCGGCAACGAGAATTTTAAGGTCGGGCTTTTCAGCGACGATCTCCCGGAGTGCGGCCACGGCCTGCTCGAAGTCTGCGCGGCCCGTCTCCAGAGCTGATGAGGCGCCCAGCGCCTGGGCCAGCTCGCGGTGCCGCTCGATCCCCGCCAGCACGGGAAGATCGCCGCGCAGAGTCAGAATAGGAGCGATGCTTTCCAGCCGCTCCAGATCGGCGGTATCGCCACCGATGCCCCACATTACTCCATCGACGGTGACATGGGTGAGGATCAGGTCGGGTTCGGCGGCCAGAACGGCCTCGAAATTCCAGCCGTCCACGGCGTTTTTGAGCACCAGGACCTGGCTCATGTCGACCCCCGCCTGTTCGAGGCCCGGCAGATCCGCAGGCTCACGATGGGCGATCAGGCCAATGGGGTGGATGCCATAGGGCCAAAGGGTGGTGAGGACAGGATAGGATGCCGCGATCCTGAGCGGACGGTGCGGCAGGGAGATTTCGACCCCCCGATCATCGACGAACCGCCATCCACCATCCTGGGCTGAGGCGGCAAACGGCGCGAGCAGCAAGCCGACGAAACCCGAAAGGAAGATGCGGCGATCAAACGGTGTCATGGATAGGCCCCAGGCACGACAGGTGTCGCTACCCAGTAAATTTATATGACTATTATTGTCAAGTAATTGTGCCGCAATTGCCCTCGGGCAGGCGGGGCGCCGGGGTCACGATTTCGAACAGCCAGGTCGATCTTGGCGGCTTTACGCCGACGCTGGGCTATAGCTATACGCGGCAATTTTCCAATGTGAGCTTTTTTGACCATGACAGCCATGATGTCAGCGTCGGGTTGACCAAAGCGTTCTAGATCGCGCTCCCCAAGGCAATTGCCGGTTCCCATCATCATCCGATTTTGCTAAGCGACGTGCCGTGGTCCCGTAGCTCAGCAGGATAGAGCATCAGATTCCTAATCTGAGGGTCAGTGGTTCGAATCCACTCGGGATCACCATTTTCTGCCTCGCGGCCGCGGTCGCGGCCTTTAGCCGACTTGTCCGGGTTTTGCGGGTTCTCCGCTTGCCGTCATCACTTGCTCTGTCTTTGGAGACGCCCCATGTCCGCCCCGGCCCTCGCCAAACTGACCCGCGCCATTGAGGAGCTCGAGCGTACGGTCGCGGTCAACAGCTATACCGCCGCCCAGCGCATCGCGCTCAAATCCGAGCTTGAAACCCATATTCAGCGGATCGACGAGTTGCGGCAGGGGCTTTAGCGCCCGCGCGCGGGCCGTCTGGCTTAGGGGGGCGCTTGGAGTCGACATCTGCATAAGGTGGTGCCCAAGCAACCTCGGCCACACCGGCCTTGAGCCGGGGCCCAGTACACCGGGTATCTGGGATGGAGCCGCGGCGCTGCCGGCTACTGGATCCCGGGTCGAGCCCGGGATGACGATGGTGAGGGGCCGCTTTGCGGCCCCTTTTTTTCGCATGCAGGTCAAATGTCGATTTGGATTAGGGCGCGACGACTTCGAATTCGAAGCTTTCGCGGAGCCAGTCTTTGACTGAGATGTCGATCCGGTGCGGACCGAGGGGATCGCCTTCGACGAGGCACCAGCGGGAGCCGACCCGGCCGTCGTCGGGCGTCAGGATGCGGTCGGTCTTTGCCGCTGTGCTGTCTGGCGAAACTGTGCTGCCGGGCGCGCCCCAGCTTCCGGCCGGGCCGGGGAGCTGCAGGGTTTCGCGCAGCGCCAGGAAATCGGGTGCGTTCTCGATCTCGAGGGTCCAGCCGAAACAGGCCCGGCCCGGAAGATACGGCACCGTCGTTGTGGACCGCGAAAGTTCGGTTCCGTCCTTCTGCGCGATCCAGACGACGAAATCGGTGCCGATGACGCGCGGCTCGCCGGCTGCCAATGCCGGGGCCGACGCCGCCAGCAGGAGAAGGGCGGCAAGGGAGAGTTTTGGACCCATTGGTGCTTTTCCTTCCGGCGCGCGGCGGCGAGCCGATCGCCGCCTAGAAGTTATCCTTGGCCTTGCGGATGGCGCCGAAGATCTGCCAGGCGGGCGCATCTTCGTGATCCATGGCACGGGCCATCTCTGGCGTATCGGCGCGCAGGAAGGGGTTGGCGGCGAAATCCTCGCCCAGATTGAAGGGGATGGTGGGCTGACCCGCATCGATCTGGGCCTGGGCCTGTTCAGCGCGGGCCTTGAGGGCCACATTGTCCGGGTCGATCGAGAGGGCGAATTTGGCATTGGCGAGGGTATATTCATGGCCGCAATAAACCATGGTTTCCGGCGGCAGCGCCTTGAGGCGTTCAAGGCCCGCCCACATCGAATGGGCATCGCCCTCGAACATGCGGCCAACACCCATCGAGAACAGTGCGTCGGCGGAAAACAGCACTTTTTCCTCGGGCGCAAAGAACGCGATGTGGCCCAACGTGTGGCCGGGCACGTCGATAACTTCGAAAACCGTTTCACCCAGGGTTACCGTATCGCCGCCGCCCACCAGCGTATCGAGACCGGCGATCTTGCCGGCTTCGTCTTTGGGGCCGATGACGTTGCAATCGAAGCGGCGTTTGAGCGGCGCTATGGCGTCGGTGTGGTCGGGGTGATGGTGGGTGATGAAAATGTCGGTCAGCGCCCAGCCGCGCTTGTCGAGCTCGGCGATGATCGGGCCTTCTTCGGGGGCATCGATGGCGGCGACGCGGCCTGACGCGTTATCGCGGACGAGATAGCCGAAATTGTCACTTCGGGCAGGGAAGACGGCGATTTCGAGGGACATGAGCGAGGCCTCCGGTTTGATTTTGCGGCGAGGGTATGGCGGGTGCCAGTCACATGCAAGACAACATCGGGGGGTTTGCCATGCCGTGTTTGACCTGGGCGGGCAAACCGCCCACATAGGATAATTGTGTTTGCATGTGGCGCGAGTGAACAAAACCGATGACACCTGACGTTGACGGTCTGATCCGCTTTTACAAATCGCCGTTGGGCCGGCTGACACGGCAATCGATCCGCCAGCAGGTGAGCGCGCTTGCAGGCGACGTCACGGGATTGCGGCTGTTGGGGCTGGGATTTGCCACGCCCTATCTGCGCGGTGCCCTTAAAGGGGCCGAGCGGGTTCTGGCCTTCATGCCGGCGCGGCAGGGCGCTTCGAGCTGGCCGCGCGAGGGGCCTTCGCACACCGTGCTGTGCGATCCGCTGGAAATGCCGCTGACCGATGCGGCCATGGATATGGTGATCGTCATTCACGGGTTCGAGCACGTTGTGGACCCCGAAGACATGATGCGCGAGTTGTGGCGGATCTGCGCCCCCAATGCGCAGGTGATCATCGTCGTGCCGCGGCGCCGGGGGCTGTGGGCGGGGCTGGACACCAACCCGTTCGGCTATGGCCAGCCCTATTCGCGCGGGCAGATGGACAAGCTGCTGCGCGATCATTCGTTTACGCCTGAACTCTGGCGCGACGGGCTGTTTTTCCCGCCCATTCACTCAGGGCCGATCCTGCGCTCGGCGCGGATGATCGAAAAGGCATCGAAAATGTTCGGGCCGACCTTTGCCGGGGCAATGTGCGTGCGCGCGAAAAAGGAACAGTTTCCCGCCATCGCGCGCCGCAGACGGGTGGAAAAGGCGCTCGGTGCGCCCGAACTCAGCCCGCAGACGGCGCGCGAGGGGTTTTAGATCATTTCATCGTTTCACGGAAACGGCGCTGCAAGAACCGTTTCTCGGCCTCTGACGACGACAGCCCGATGGCGCGCTGGTAGGACAGGCAGGCGGCGGCGCGATCGCCCAGCCGGGACAAAATATCGGCTCGGACGGCGTGATAGGGCTGGTAGCCGGCCAGAGGTTGCGCCAATGCATCCAGGGTCATCATCGCGATGTCCGCGCCCTGGCTGTAGGAGATCGCCACGATCCGGTTGAGTTCGAAGACCGGGTTGGGCCGAAAGGCGAACAGGCCCTGATAGAGAAGGGCGATCTGCGCCCAGTCGGTTTGCATAAAGGTTGGGCTTTCGGCATGAAGGGCGGCAATGGAAGCCTGCAACTGATACGGACCCACAGCCTTGCGGGCCAGGGCCTGCTGAACCAGTTTCAGTCCTTGCGCGATCCGCTCGCGGTCCCATCCGGAGCGATCCTGATCCTCAAGCGAGACCATTTCGCCGGCTTTGGTAAGGCGCGTGCCGGTGCGGGCGGCGTGCAAAAGCATGAGGGCCGCAAGGCCTTCAATTTCCGGCTGGTCGGGCAGCAGGTTCGCCAGGATCGCGGCGAGGCGAATGGCCTCCTCGCAGAGGTCGGCCCGGAACAATTGTCCATCATTGGCCGAGTGACCCTCGGTGAAGATCAGGTAGATGACAGCCAGCACCGCATCAAGGCGTTCCGCCATGGCGTCGGGCTGCGGCACCTCGAAAGGGATTTTCGCCTGGGCAATCTTGTGCCGGGCCCTGACTAGTCGTTGAGCCATGGCGTCGTTGGAGACAATGAAGGCCCGGGCGATCTCTGGCGTGGTCAGCCCGGCCACCGAGCGCAGCGTCAACGCGACGCTGGTCATGGCATCGAGGGAGGGATGGCAGCAGGTAAAGATCAGCCGAAGCCGGTCGTCGGAAATGGCGTCGTCTTCAGCAATATTGTCATCGGCGCGGATGATCTGCTCGACGAGTGCGATCTGTGGTGCCTTGGCCCGAAAATTGGCGTCGCGGCGCAGCCTGTCCAGGGCCTTGCGCCGCGCCGTCTGCATCAGCCATGCACCAGGCGTGGTGGGCAGTCCGTTGCGCGTCCAGTGAACCAGCGCCGATTCCAGAGCGTCCTGCAGGCTGTCCTGGGAAAGCTGGAAGTCACCCAGATTGGCGACGAGGCCGGAGAGCAGCCGTCCGCCATCGTCGCGCATGAGCGCGGCGATGGCGTTCCGGATAGCGGCCTCGTCGACACCACTCGTCATCAGCGGCCATAGTCCTCAATGGGACGAACTTCGACGGCTCCGTGCTGTGCCGCCGGAATGAGCGCTGCATATTTGAGCGCCTCGTCCAGGTTTTCACAGTCGAACACATAGAACCCGCCGAGCTGCTCCTTGGATTCAACGAATGGGCCGTTCATCGTTTCGGCCTTGCCGCCGCGGACGCGCAACGTTGTTGCCGTGGATGTCGACTTCAGCGCTTCGCCGATCACCAGGACGCCGTCTTTGGCGTAGCGTTCATTGGCGGTCTGGTAGGATGCCATGAAGGCGCCGAACTCGGGCGAGGTGAAGGCCGGCGCGGCGGCGGGATCAGAATAGATCAGGGCAATGTACTTCATTGGGGTTTCTCCTTTGGGATGAGTTTGGACGGAATTGGCCCTGCCGCAAGTCTATAATTGCGACCAGAGCAGGTAGGTGGCTGAGGCCAAAAGCATGAGTTGGGTGCCCACGCCGCCGGCAATGCGCAACGGCCGCATGGGGTTTGCTGCATCAAGGCCGATGGCATGAACGATGCGCGATGCCACGAGCACCAGTCCGAGAGCGTGAAGCCCCCAGCCTGGCATGCCCCTGGCCTCGCAAAGTGCAAGCAGGAGGAGGGCCAGGGCGGCATTTTCGACAAGGTTGCCGTGCCGCCGAATGGCGAGCGCGAGACGCTGGTCGTCGCCGTGATGAACCGAGATGCCCGTTCGTCCGCGGTTCGCGCTGACGATATTGCTCAGAACGAGCACGCCGACCGCGATGATGGCGGCGTAAATGGCAGAAATCTGGAAAAGCATGATGCCCTCGCTGTTGATGGTGCGAGGCATTGACGAACGGAAGACGGCAAATCGACTCCGCTTTGAAAAAAACTCCTGGAATTGCAGATTTCGAGCGCGGGTTGCCGGCCATGGCGAGTTCCGCACACATCAGGGGCGAATGCGGACGGGAGTGGTGCTGGGTGGAGCCAGTACCAGAAAACTACGAAAATACTTGCTGACCGATCGATCGGTCAGTATAAGGAGGAAAAGAGGACGTGGAAGATGGCAAGGGCCAGCAAGCGGGATGAGATTGTTGCGGCGGCGGTGCGTGTTTTGGCGCGCGAGGGGGCTGCGGGGCTGACGGCGGCGGGGCTGGCGCGGGAGGCGGGGGTAAGCAAGGCCAATGTCTTCCACCATTTCGAAACGCTCAACGCCGTGGTGTTGGCGGCGTTCGAGGTGTTTTTGCTGGGCATGGACACCATGGCGCCCGAGCCTGGGACGGGCCTGCGTGACTGGCTGCTGGCGCTGGGCGCAGAAACCATAGCGCAGATGGATGAGGACCCGGCGCTGGCGGGGGCCTATTTCGCCTTTGCGGCGCGGGCCCAGGCCGATCCCGACCTGCGCGAGCGGCTGGCGCAACTGGCGCAGACGGTCGAGGACCATTTCGCGGCGAGCCTCGAGATGCTGGCGCCTGACGATTTTACCGTCACCAAGCGGCGCGACCTTGCGGCGCTCATCCTGATGACCGGGGACGGACTGGCCATGCACAGGCAGCTTTTTCCCGAGCGGGGCGAAAGCCAGGCGGCCGGATGGCGCGCCTTTGTCGACAGTATCGTACCGAAAGGACAGTGAGCGATGAAAGCCATCATTTCAGGCGCGGGCATTGCCGGGCTCGCCACCGCCATCGCGCTGAGCCGCGCGGGATGGGCTGTCACGGTGCTCGAAAAGGCCGCCGGGCTGCGGGAAGGGGGCTATATGCTCGACTTTTACGGGCCGGGCTACGAGGCGGCGGAGGATCTGGGGGTGATCGCTGCGTTGAAATCGCACGCGCGCGGCGTGGGGCAGGTCGATTTCGTCAACGGCGACGGGCGCGTCGGATCGCAGATGAGCTACGCGCAAATGCGCGACGCGGCGGATGGGAAGCTCTTTCCGATCCTGCGCGGGGAAATCGAAAAAGAACTGCATGACGCGCTTCCCGATCATGTGGAGCTGCACTATTCGAGCGAGATCGCGGCGGTCGACAACGGGGCAACCGGGGTCGGCCTGACGCTTGCCGACGGGCGCAGCATGGAGGCCGATCTGCTGGTTGGCGCCGACGGCATTCACTCCAAAACCCGCAAGCTGGTTTTCGGCCCCGACCGGGCGTTCGTGCGCTATCTCGGCTATCATACCGCCGCCTATTTCCTTGAGAGCCCGGAGGTCGCCAAGGCGCTGGCGGACGACTTCAAGATGCTGGCGATCAAGGACCGCATGGCGGGGCTCTATGAGGTCGATGCGGCGCGTATCATGGCGTTCTTCGTGCTCCGCGAGGAGAGCATCGAGCGGCCGGCCGATCCGTTGGCGCGGCTCAAGGCGGGTTTTGGCGATCTGGGCTGGGTCATGCCCGAAACGCTGGCGGCGGCACCGGCGACAGAGGACATCTATTATGACGTGCTGGCGCAGGTCGAGATGGATCGCTGGTACAGCAACCGCACGGTTCTGGTCGGGGACGCTGCCTATGCGGTGTCGCTGCTGGCGGGGCAGGGCGCTTCCCTGGCACTGGCCGGGGGCCGCGCGCTCGGGCAGGTGCTGGGGGGCGATGGGGATATCGATGTGGGCCTGGCGCAGTTTGACAGCCACTTGCGGCCGCTGGTGCTGGACAAGCAGAAGGCCGGCCGGAGGATGGCCAACTGGTTCGTTCCGGCAAGCCCGGTGCATGGGATGGTGCGTGACTTGGCGCTCAACGCCATGAACTGGCCGCCGCTTTCGGGCCTTATGGGGAAGTTCTTTTCGTTCAGCTCCAAGGGGTTCTCGCTGGCATCGCGCTAGGGCAGCCCTTTTTCCAGGGTGGCGTAGCGGCTGCGGATCAGCCATTTGGTGAGCGTGCGGGCTAGCGTGGGGTGGCCGATCAGAACGATCCTGCCGCTTTCGATTTCCGCCTCGAAACTCGTGTGGCCCATCCAGGCGGATGTGAGGGCGCGCAACGAGCTGACGATGAACAGATCGACGGCAAAGGCGGGATCTGAATAGCAGAGATCGGGTTCGACGCCCGGCTTGAAAATCAACCAGTAATTGACGGTCTCGTGGTGCGGCTCATCGAGCGTGAACTGGATGACGCAGCGGTGCGGTGGGAGCTCGAGGCGGTTGATCTTGCGCCGGATGTTCCACATGAGCGAGCGGGCATCGAGATGTTGCAGGGAGACATCGCAATTGATGTTGCGGTGTGCCCATTCCCCGAGCTTTTGAACGAGGGGCTCCAGTTCATCGGCGATCGGGGTGGTGAAATACTCGGCGTGGCCGCTGGTCGTGCCATCGCGGCGCTGGACGAGGCCCTTGGCCTCCATGTCCTTGAGCCGCTTGGACAGCAGGGCTGGCGACATGCCCGGCACGCCGCGCTGGATCTCGTTGAAACGGGACGCACCGGCCCATAATTCGCTCAGGACCAGCAGCGTCCAGCGGGGCTCGAGCATGGTGGACGCCATCGCGATGGGGCAGAAATTGGGGTAAACCGTCTGGCTCATGATGAACCTCCGCGATGAGGTTCCCACACCCTCTCCCTGCCGGTCCAGTTCAAAAACTGTAGCGGGTCTGCTTCAGTCGCAGAACTGGTCCAATTCATGCGTTTTCCGCACTCTGGCCGGTGTTCGAAACAAGGAGAACGATATGCCACTGGTAGATATTGAAGTGATCGACGGTGTCTTTGACGCGGCCCAGAAAGCCCGCATGATCGAAAAGGTGACCGACGCAATGGTCGCCGTTGAAGGCGAAGCGATGCGGGGCGTAACCTGGGTTCGCGTCAAGGAAGTGCGCAGCGGTCAATGGGGCATCGGCGGCAACACGCCGAGCGCCGATGACATCAAGGCGATGGCCAAAAGCTGAGCCTTGCGATGGGGGTGGGCGTAATCCGGCTTACGCCGGCGGCACGCCTGCCCCGATCGCTCCTGTCCGGCTGCACCCGCTCCGGTTGAGAAAATCCGGTTGCGGGTGTTTGCTTGTGTGGATTAAGATGACAAAAATACTCATCTTAAAAGAGGTCGTCTCATGCTCGCAATTTCTCGCTCCCGCCCGATAGGCGTTGTGTTGGGGGCTGCTGTCGTATGCCTGTCGCTGACGGGGGCGGGCGCGGCGCAGACCGCGGGTGGTGAAAGCGGCGGCACGCAGTGCGGGGGCTATCCGGCGCCGGCCTTTCCCGACCTCACGCCGGTGGCAGGTGCCCAAGGCAGCAGCACAATCGCAAGCGGCTTTGGCGATGTGGAGATGCCCACGGCGCCGGAGGCTGCGTTGGGGATGTACACGACCGATGTCGATATCCTGATCTGGCTGGGCTTTCCGCTGGCCGGCAGCCAACCCATTCGCAGCGGCAACGGCTATAGCGAATTCCCGTGTTTTTTCCCGCAAGCGCAGCTTGAGGGCATCACCACGTTCGGCAATTATCCCGATTACAATTACGAAGCGATCTTGCTTGCCGAACCCGATTTCATTCTCAACGGGTTGGGCTATGACGAGGCGGTCAATGAGCGGCTGCCGCAGATTGCGCCGACCTATAGCGTCAACGCTTTCGACGGGCGCTTCTGGCAGGACCATTTCGAGGAAACGGCCGAGGTGCTGGGGCGGTCGGACCGGTATGAGGTGTGGCTGGAGATTTACCAGACGCGGCTTGCCGAGGTCCGGGATCTCATCGGGGACGCCGATCTCGTGGTTTCACCGCTGGGCTATTGGGACGGCACGTTCAGCGCCAGTTGCTATGTCGGGGTCGAATGCGCGGTGTTTGAGGATCTGGGGCTGACGATTTTCGAGGGCGCCCTGAGGAACGAGGGGGATGGCGTCGCGCTCAGCCCCGAGGAGATCGGCCAGTTCGACGTTGTCGATTATGCCTTCATCCCGATCAGTGTGGGCGACGAGGGGCTTGCCGCCCACGCGACGCTGATGGAAGAGGCCGCCAGGAACCCGCTATGGGCCCGGCTCAAAGTCGTTGAGGACGAGCACATCGTCCCGTTCGAGCTGGAGATGGTGTTCGGCTCACCGAGCGGGCAGCTGGCTTTTCTCGAGGTCGTCGCGGAGACGCTGTCGCAGTAGCGGCTGCCCTTTTTACTGCTGCTTGCCGATGCGGCCCAGATGGGTGATCGAAAAGCCTTCGGGCGACTTCAGCCCATAGCCCAGCATCCGGTCGAGGCCGCAATGGGCCAGCCACAGCGCGCCGAGCAGGACAAGAAGCGGGATGGCGGCCAGAAGGCCCACGGCCAAAAGGGCTGCGCCGAAGCCATAGATATGGACCAGATTGTAGCAGAACGCCCCAACGCGCGGGCCGAGGGCGTAGGCGGCAAAGCTCAGATCGGGCGCAAAAAAGATCAGCAGCGCGACCCACCAGGCCATTGTGTCATTGAAATGGATAAAGAGCGCGAGGCCGGCGGCCAGAACGAGCAGGCCCTCGACGCGTTGCCAGAGAACTGCGTGGATCATCGGGGAGCCTCCGGTCAATCAGGTTTGCGCACCTTATTGAACGTTATCTCCCGACGCAATGACAGCGTCGCGGAACCAGCCGCCGACGATGTCGCGATAGGTGCCGGTGCGGGTGAGGCGCTCTGTGAGCGCGTCGAGTTCGGGCTCGGTCCAGCCGTCCGGCTCGGTGATCTCGATCCAGGCCTTGAGGTAGTGCTGGGGGGCATAGACGTGGCCGTAACCCACAGGGGAGGCCTGGGAGATCAGCAGATCGAAGGTGACCTGCAGGAAGGTTACCACAGGATACCACGTGAGGTCGGGCGACACATCGGGCGCGCGCTGGCCCTCCAGCCATGCGGGGCTGCGATAGATCATGCCGGGGTCGAAAAACACTATCGGGTCGCTGCCATACTGCAGGTAGAACAGGCGCAACGGTCCCCATTGCCTGCCGCCGGCCTCAAGGCCCTCATACTGGTTGGCGTAGCGCACTATTGACCCATCGCCGACCTCGGGGAGCCAGGCGGGGCTGTCGGGATTGCGGGCGCCGGTGACATCGCGCCAGACCTGGCTGGCAAAGGGCGGGCCGGCCCAGAGCGCGCCTTCCACCGGATTTGAGAGAAGATTGAACAGGTTGATCGAGGCCTGGGAGGAATAGGCGCCGAGCGAAAGGCCGTGCAGGTAAAGCTCGGGGCGGGTCTCGGGCGGCAGGGCGTCCCAGTAGTCATAGACGATATCGAAAAGGGCGCGGGCCGCCTCGACCCCCACATTGGGCTCGGACACCAGCGAGAGCGAACTGGTGAGATAGGAATATTGCAGGGCGACGCTGGCGACATCGCCGCCGTGCAGAAATTCGAGCGTGTCGATGGCGGGCGGCTGCACCCAGCCGGTGCCCACGGGCATGATGAGAACGAGGATCGAGCGCTCGAAGGCGCCGACGCGCAGCATTTCATCGAGCGCAAGCCGGGCCCGTTCCTCGACGGTTTCGGCCGATCGCAGCCCGACATAAACCCGGAGCGGATCGATGGCGGGCTTATTGGTGATCTCCTCGATTTCGGCGGCGGTGGGGCCGGACTGGACATAGATGCGGGCGTCGAGCCCGATGGTGTTCCAGGGGACGAGCGAGGCGGCACTGCCCGAGCGCAGGGGATCCTGGGGCTGCTCCTCATAAGCGCCGGCGAGGGTATCGAGATTTGCATAGAAACGGTCGGCGGCATTGAAGGCCCAGCGGGCGAGCACGCCGTTGACCGTGATGTTGGTGACGATGGTGACGACCAAAATGCCGCCCACCAGCGCGACGCGCGGCGGAATGATGAGCCGCAGCCAGCCCGAAACCAGCCGGACGCCGGAGACGATCAGCGTGCCGAGCAGGATCAGGAACAGTGCCGGCAGAATGGCGATGGCGGCGACGTAGATGGGCTGGTTGGATTCGACCGAGGGCATGTCCATGACGGCGCGGATCGAATTTTGCCAGCCGGTCGAGAGCCACAGGCACAGGAATGCGAAGGCGGCTCCGGCGCCGATCATCGCCCATTGGGCATATCGCACCCAGCGGCGTCGGGGCGGGCGCAAGCCCATGAAGTTCCACAGCCATTCGAGGAAAACCCCGATGCCGTAGCCGGCTGCGAACACGCATCCTGACAAAATGCCCTGGATGAGGAAATGGCGGGGAATGAGTGAGGGGGTGAGTGAGAGCGCGAAAAACACCAGCCCGAGAAACACCCCGCCAGCGGGCAGGCGCAGGATGAAATGGCGCACCGGACGCAGGGGCCGGAAAACGGGCATCATTGCACGGCTCCGACGGCGACATTGGCCAGATGCCAGACGCCCCAGATGGCGGCGGCGGCAATGGACAGGCCGAGCAGGGCGACGACAATGCCGCCGATGATGACAAAGGCGTCCCTGTTGATCCAGCCCAGGCACAGAATGGCGATGCCGGTGTTGGGGACCGCGTTGATGAGGGGGATGGGCAGCATCATGGGCAGGCTGACCACGATGATAAAGACCGCCAGCAGCGGTTGCAGGGCCGGGGCGGACACGAAGGTGAAGCGGGGGCGCGAAAAGCGGCCCATGGCGGCGGCCATGCGCGCAAAGAGTTTTGTAACGCGCATCAATGCCTTGGCCGGGAGCTTGCGGCGCCTGATCCAGCCCGGGAGCGTGAGGGGCGCATTGAAGAGCATGGCGATGGAAAAGCCGATGATCGCAAAGGCGATGGTGCCGCCATAGCCCGGTGGGCCGGGCACCATGTTGAGGACGGAAAAGACCAGAATGACCACGATATGGGAATGGACGCCGAGCGCGCCGATGAGGCTGGCGACGGTAAAGCGCGGGTCGGGCTTTTGCTGGGAGGCGTGGAGCGCTTCGAGCAGGCCACCGATCTGAACTTCCACGGGCGTGGGTCCGGTTTCGGTGACTGTCATGGGCTGACCTTGGAAAAGGGAAACGGAGGTGGGGCAATCATGGCCTCATGGTGTGTCGGGATCAACCGGCAAAAAGCGCGCACGCCGGGCGCTTCCATTTGACGATGAACGGCTCTATGGTCCGCCCGGCCCCGCAACGGGGGTATGCCAGACCGAATTTATGTGAAGCGCCATGAGTGACAAACCCGTTCCGCAACCGGGGATATTGACCATTGCCCCCTATGTACCGGGGCGTTCGAGCGCGCCGGGCAAAAAGGCCAACGATACCATCAAGCTCTCGGCCAACGAGTCGCCGCTGGGGGCGAGCCCGAAGGCCGTCGAGGCTGTGAAGGCGGCGGCCGAAAAGCTCGAAATCTATCCCGAGGGCTCGTCGCGCGAACTGCGCGCGGCGCTGGGTGAGGTGCATGGCATCGACCCGGACCGGATCGTTGTCGGCGCGGGCTCCGACGAAGTGCTGCACCTTCTGGCCCAGACCTATATCGGGGATGGGGACGAGGCGGTGATGAGCCAGTATGGCTTCATGGTCTATCCCATCATCACGCGGGCGGCGGGCGGCACACCGGTGGTCGCGCCGGAAACCGATTATTGCGCCGATGTGGACGCTATTCTGGGCGCGGTGACAGAGAACACGAAAATCGTCTTTCTGGCCAATCCCAACAACCCTACGGGCACGTACCTCAATGCCGAGGACCTGGACCGGCTGCATGCGGGACTGCCCAACGACGTGTTGCTGGTGATCGATTCCGCCTATGCGGAGTATGTGACGGCTGCCGACTATGGCGTGGGTATTTCGCTTGTCGAGCGGAGCGAGAACGTCGTGATGGTGCGCACCTTTTCCAAGATGGGGCTGGCGGCGGCGCGGGTGGGCTGGCTTTTCGGTCCGGCCCATCTTGTCGATGCGGTCAACCGCATCCGGGGGCCGTTCAACGTTTCGGCGCTGGGGCAGGTGGCGGCGGAAGCGGCGACACGGGACGTTGCGTTCACCAAGGCGCTGCGCGGGCACAACGACAAATGGCGGGTGTGGCTGAGCGCCGAAATCGGCTCGAACCGGCTGCGGGTGCTGCCCAGCCAGGGCAATTTCATCCTCGTTTTGTTCGATGATGCGCAGACGGCGAAGAACGCCAATGCCGCGCTTCTGGAGCGCGGGCTGGTGGTGCGTGAAATGGGCGGCTACGGGATTGCCAATGGCCTGCGCATTTCGATTGGCAGCGAAGCGGCGATGAAGGCCGTGGCAGTTGCGATTAAAGACTTTTTGGACGGACAATGATTGAGAAACTTGCCCTTATCGGTATCGGGCTGATCGGATCGTCGATCGCGCTTGGCGCGCGGCGTGCCGGGTTGGCCGAAACCATCGCCATTTCGACACGGCGGCAGGAAACGCTCGATGAAGCCCAGGCGCTCGGGCTGGGCGATATTTATACGATCGACGCAGCAGAGGCGGTGAAGGACGCCGACCTTGTGATCCTGTGCTCACCGGTGGGGAGCTACGAGGCGATTGCAAAGCATATTGCGCCGCACCTCAAGCCGGGCGCCATCCTTTCGGACGTGGGGTCGGTCAAGGGGCATGTTGTCGATGTCGTGGGGCCGCATGTGCCCGAAGGGGTGCATTTCGTGCCCGGCCACCCGCTGGCGGGGACCGAACATTCGGGGCCTTCGGCGGGGTTTGCCGATCTGTTTGAAAACCGCTGGTGCGTTTTGACGCCGCCCGAGGGGACCGACCCGGCCGCCGTGGAAACGCTGAGTGCGTTCTGGAAGGGGCTGGGGTCGGACGTCGAGGCGATGAGCCCTGCACATCACGATATGGTTTTGGCTATCACCAGCCACGTGCCGCACCTTGTGGCCTACAATATCGTGGGGACGGTTGACGATCTCGAACAGCACACCAAATCGGAAGTCATCAAGTTTTCCGCTTCGGGGTTCCGTGATTTCACCCGTATCGCGGCGTCCGATCCGGTGATGTGGCGCGACGTGTTCTTGACCAATCGCGACGCTGTGCTGGAAATGCTGGGGCGGTTTTTGGAGGACCTTTCGGTGCTCCAGCGCGCCGTGCGCGTTGGGGATGGCGAAGCGCTGGAAACGCTGTTTACCCGCACGCGGGCGGTGCGCCGCTCGATCATTGCGGCGGGGCAGGAAACCGAGGCGCCCGATTTCGGGCGCCCGCATGGGGATGGAAAGCCCTCAGAGCCCGCCTCAGAATAGAGGCGGCAGGCTGGCGACGGGGATGATGCCGACAACCACAGTCCCGTCATTGACCCGTAGGGTCTGACGCGAGACGCCGTCTTCGCCGGGGCTTCCAAGGGCGATCTGGGCCACCGAAGGGTCGCCGACCATGGCGGCGATGCGTTCGGCAACGCCTTGCGAGGCGATATCGAGCGTGCCGGTGACCAGCCCTGTCGCGGTGAGGCTGGCGGCGCCTTCGGCGGTCAGCGAAAGCCCATCGGCGCTGGCCTCGACATCGCGCAGGACCAGTTCGCCCCCAAGCGCCTGCCAGAAACCGAGCACTTGCGGATCCCCCCACAGCGCCGGGTCGGGTAGACCCGACAGCCTTGCGTCGATGACGAGGCGGCCATTGGCGATGGCGTTGGTATCGCTGGTGACGTCCTCGAGCGTTGCGTAGGCATCAAAGATTGCGCCGGTGCTCGGCTGGGCGTTTTCGGGCGTGGCGTCGAGCAGGTGGAATTCCCCATGGGCGGCGGTGCCGACGATGGTTTCACCGATCAGCATGTCAGCATAGACCAGGTCGTCGGCGATGGCCGAAAAGCGCTCGATCATGCCGCCATCGAGCCGCAGGCTGGCCCGAAGGCTCGACCAGCGCACTTCCTGGGTGGCGCCGGTGAAGGCATCGGTGATTTGCGCGGGGCCGGTCGCAAAGAGCTGAATATGGGTGGGGGTGTAAAACAGCGCGGTGCCGCTCAATTCCGCCAGCTCGACTGTCACATCGCCCGAGGTGATGTACGCATCGGTGCAGTGGGGGGAAAAGGAAAACGGTGCTCCGCCGACGTCGAGCCCGTCACAGACCAGCCGGGGCTGGCTGACGCCATCGGCAAGAGCGAGATATTCGATCTCGGCGCGGACCTGGCCCGCTATGTAGAACCAGCCGGCCATCCACAGGACAGAGACGGCGATAACGGCGATGATCATTATGACAAAGCGCTTCATAGGCGCTTCTTATAGGGTTCGCGCGTGGCCGTCATGAGGCAATTGCGCTTTAGCTGTTAACGACAGCGGGGTGGGACAGTTGCCGCGGGCGTGGCGCCTGCTACAAGAGCAGGCGGAGGATTCATGGAAGAATTTCTGATCATTATCGTCGTGGTGCTGGCCATCATGGCATTCAGCGCGCATCAGGACATCAAAGGCCTCAAAAAGCGGATCGCCGCGCTTGAGGGGGGCGAGGGCGTTGCAGCCCCCAAGCCTCGTCCGGCGGCGCGGGCTGAATCGTTTGCTATTGCTCCCGAGAGCGAGGCGGCGGCCGACACGACAGATGACGATATGGAAGGCGACATCGGCTGGGCGTCTAACGTGGCGCAGGGCCCGTGGATGCGGGCCCAGGCCAGCGCGGCGGCGGCCAACGACGCGGCCAAACGCGCGCCGGTCAACTGGGAGCATATGCTTGGTGTGCGCCTGCCCGTATGGGGCGGGGCGGCGCTATTATTGTTCGCGGCTTTCCTTTTTGCCAGTTACGCCATGGAGCAGGGGATTTTTACACCCGCCGTCCGGGTCTGGGCCTGCGGGCTTGGGGCCGGGGTGTTTCTGGCCGCGGCGGTTCTGGTGCGCTGGCGGGGCATCGCCAATCACGAGCGGATTTCGGGGGCGCTGGCTGCCGCCGCCATCGGGATGGGCTATGCCACGTGCTATCTGGCGACTGCGGTTTTTGCGTTCTGGCCGCCGCTTTGGGGCGCTATGGGCAGTGGGCTGGTTGGCTTGCTGGCCATCGCCATTGCGCTGGTCTTCGGCCGGTTGGTGCTGGTGCTCGGGCTGCTTGGCGGCTATCTGGCGCCGGGCTTTATGGGCGAATTGCCCGGAGACTGGACGCTGTTGGGATATCTGTGCACCGTGCTTGTTGCCTCCCACGCGGTGGCGGCGTGGCGCGGATGGTGGACGAGTGCGCTGTTTTCGAGCGGGCTTGCGCTGCTTTGGGGACTGGCCTGGGGCTGGCTCTCCTTCGATCTGGGCCAGTGGGCCGACGGCCTGCCGCTGACGCTCTGGTTGCTGGCTGTTGCCATGGTGCCGGTGGCCGCCGAATTGATCGCGCGTCCGGCTGAAAAACCCGATGTCATGCGCCGCGACGGGCCGGTTGCGGCTGCGGGCGGTGCGGTGCTGATGCTGATCCTGTTGGGCACTGAAGCGCAGGCCGGAGCGCCGTTCTGGCCCGGATTTGTCGCGTGGCTGGCCTTTCTGGCCGCCGCTTCGGTGTTGCGTCCAAGGCGGATGGATCTGGCTGGCGTCGCCATGGCGGGGTTTGTCGCGGCGCTGGTCGTCTGGCGCGAACCCGAACCGGGCGTGCGGCTGGGGGTTTTGATCCCGGCGCTGCCGATCCTTTTTGGCGCCGCAGTATTCCACATAGTGGCGGGGCGGGCGCAACGGATCTGGGCGAGCGCGGGCGTGGCGACGCTGATGGTGGCGGTTCTCACCTCGCTGGTCGATCTCGATGGCTGGGGCGGGGCGCGCGATGCCCCCCAGATCTGGGCCGTCATCTGCCTCGTGCTGGCGGCGGCAATCGTGGGCCTGCTGCTTGCCGTGCGCAAAACGAGCGCCGCCGAACAGATCGCGCCGCCGCTGGCGGCAGGGGCGAGCGGGCTAATATCGATTGCAATCGGGCTTTTGGTCGAGCCGGGCTATTACGCGCTTTCGGCAGCGTTGCAGGTGGCCGGGCTGGGGCTGGTCTTCTGGCGCTATCGGGTCAGAACGCTGCTCTATCTGGCCATTGTTTACGTGGCTGCGTATCTGGGCCTGATCGTGTTGGGGCATGCAATCGCCATCGATTTCGCTGCCGATGTCGCGCGGTTGCCGTATGGGAATTTCATTCCAGTTGTCGCGCTGGACGCGGCGCCGTGGTTGACTTTGATCGTGCCCGGACTGGCGCTGCTGAGCGGCGCAACATTGTTTGCGTTTGCCGTACGGGACCGGTTGATCGGAGTCATCGATTTCGTCGGCGTATTGGTGCTGGCGCTGGGCGTACATCTGGTCATCGCGCCGCTGGCGGGAGACGATCCGGTGCGCAATGTCTTTGTGTATGGGCCGCTGTGGTTCCCGCTGCAACTGGGAATGGCCGCGGCGGCGCTGTGGGGCGCGGCGCGGTTCGGGCGACACGGGCTTGGCTGGGCCGGATCGATCGTTGCCGTTCTGGCCGGGCTGGCGCTTGTGCGGCTGGCCATCGTGCCGGTCGGCGATCTGTGGCCGGTGATCGAGGTGCGGGGGATTGTCATTTTCAACCTCGCGACCCTGACGCTGGGGCTGGCGAGTGCGCTGCTGCTCGTGATCGGCAGGCTCATGAAACCGGCCGCAGGCGAGGCGGGCCGCTGGGCGGGAAAAGGATTTCAGGCGCTTGGCGGGATCACCGCCTTTGTCTGGATGCTGATTGTCATCCGGCATGGTTTCCATCCCGAGCTGTTGCAGGGCGAAACGCTGCGGGTCGAGCGCTATGGCTATACCGGGGGCATGCTGGCCTTTGCGTTCGGGCTGTTGTGGCTGGGCACTGCGCGCGACGCGCAGGCGATCCGTATCGCCTCGCTGGGCGTGGCGCTGGCGACGGTGGGCAAGCTGTTCATCTTCGACATGGGCGGGCTGGAAGGGCTTTGGCGGATCGGGTCGTTCCTGGGGCTCGGGCTGGCGCTTCTGGCGGTGAGCTGGTTTTACGCGCGGTTCGTCTTCGGGGTATCCGGAGCCCGGACGGGAGGCGGTAACGCGAGCGGGGACACGGCGCACGCCCCGGCGTAAGGGCGGTCTTGCGCGCCGCGAACGCGCATGCCAAACCTTGACCCATGACCATGCTTTCAGAACCATTCTCACCCTGGGTCTTTGGTTACGGATCGCTGATCTGGCGGCCCGGCTTCGTGTTCGAGCGTGCCGAGCGGGCGCTGTTGCGCGGGGTGCACCGGCGGCTGTGCATCTATTCGCATCGGCACAGGGGGACCGTGGAACGGCCCGGCCTTGTGTTCGGGCTCGAAAGGGGCGGCGCGTGCGTGGGCATGGCCTTCAAGATTGCCGAGACCGACTGGCCCAAGGTTCGCGAATACCTGCGCGAGCGCGAGCAGGTGACCGGGGTGTACGTGGAAACCCATCGGCCCGCCAAGCTGGCCAATGGGGAGCTGGTGGAAACACTGACCTTTGTTGCCGATCCCAAGCATCCCCAATATGCCGGGCGGCTTACGCTCGAGGAACAGTTTGCGCTGGTCAATGGCGCTGTCGGGGAAGCGGGACCCAATGTTGACTATGTGATCAACACGGCCCGGCACCTCAAGGAAATGGGGATTGCCGACCGGCAGGTGCAGGCGCTGGCCGCGATGATCGGCAAGAGCCGGGCAGTCTCCGAGGACCGATCTGCAACCGGGTGATGGCGGCCCGCAAAAATGGCAGGGGCGGACAATGATGATGATTTTTGCCGCAATTGAGTGCACAGTGGGCCACAATCGAATCCGAAGCATTGCGGGGAATGTGGAGGGTCAGTCCGAAATATTGCCGCTTTGAGGCCGACTTTGCTCAGACGTTTGCTCGTGACGACACTTCTCATGACCGTGCCGGGCGTTGCGCCTGCCCTTTCCCAAACCTGCGATGCGCTGCAAGCCGGGCCTTCTGGCCGGGTGGTCTCGATATCGGATGGCGATACTTTCGATCTCGACACAGGGCTGACGGTTCGGCTGGTGGGCATTCAGGCTCCCAAACTGCCGCTGGGGCGCGACGGGTTCGAGGCCTGGCCGCTGGGCGATGAGGCCAAGGCCACAATCGAAGATCTGGTGATGGGGCAGCAGGTTTCGCTCTATTACGGCGGGGAAAGCCGCGACCGGCACGGGCGGGCCCTGGCCCATGTGATGGTCGAGCGCGATGGGGAAGTGGTCTGGGTACAGGCCGAAATGCTGCGGCTGGGGCTGGCGCGGGTCTATTCGTTCCCCGACAACCGCTCGTGCCTCGAAGTGCTTTACGCCGCCGAAGCGCAGGGACGCGCTGACCGGCTGGGCATCTGGCGCGATCCCTATTACGCGATCCGCGATGGGGGCGATCATGAAGCCCTGCTCGATCGCACCGGTGGCTATGAGCTGGTCGAAGGGCGGGTGCTCAACGCCGAGCGGGTGGGCAGCCGGGTCTATCTCAATTTCGGGCGCGTGTGGCGCGAAGATTTTACCGCAGTGATCGAGAGCCAAGGATTGCGGGTTTTCGAGCAAGCGGGTATCGATCCGCTGGTGTTCGACAACGCCGTGATCCGGGTGCGCGGCTGGATCGAAAGCGCCGATGGACCGCGCATCGATGTAACCCATCCCGAACAGATCGAGGTTCTGGCAAGGCCATGAGCGAGAGGACACTCACACGTCGCGCCTTTCTGTCGGGCACGGGCCTTGTGCTCGTGGCTTCGGTTGCCGGCTGTTCGGGCCTGCTGGGCGGATCGGACATCGCGACGCGGCAGACGGGGGGCTCGGCTCCGGCGGTGCCTGCGGGGACCGACCCCGAAGATGCGGTGATCGGGCTGCGCGAGCATCCGCGCATCATCGCTTCGTATGGCGGGGTGTATGAACACCGCGCCACCGAGCTGATGCTGGCGCGCATGGTCTCGAAACTGCTTGCGGCTGCGGGCCAGCCGGCGACCCAGTTTACGATCACCATTCTCGATTCCTCGGAAGTCAACGCCTTCGCCTTGCCGGGCGGGTTCATCTATGTGACGCGCGGCATCCTGGCGCTGGCCAACGATATGAGCGAATTGGCGGCGGTGATCGCCCATGAGATCGCCCACGTCACCCTGCGCCATGCGCGGGCACGCTCGGCGCGGGTGCGGACCACCGAAATCGTCGACCGGGTGATTACCGGCGTTCTGGGCGGGGTGATCGATCCCAACGCGACCGCCGAGCGTTCGGCGCAGAACCTTGCTGCGTTCTCGCAGAACCAGGAGCTCGAAGCGGATCGCGAGGGCATCAAGATTGCGGCGCGGGCCGGGTACGATCCGCATGCGGCGGCGCGGTTCCTGACCGCCATGGGCCGGTTCGCGCAGTTTGTCAGCGCATCGAACGGGGGCGAGGATTTCCTGTCCACGCACCCCTCGACACCAGATCGCATCCAGCGGGCCATCAACGAAGCGCGCAATTATGGCGAGCCGGGGGTGGGGATCACCGACCGGCAGGGCTATCTTTCGGCTGTGGACGGCATCACCTTCGGGGATTCGGGCAAGCAGGGGACGATCGTCGGGCAGCGCTATATCTCGCCGCAATACCGCCTGACCTTCACGGTGCCGTCCGATTATGGATTGCAGATGTCCAACCAGGCCGTCGTGGCGGTGGCCGGCGACGGGGCGGCGCTGCGGTTCGACAGCGCGCAGGTGTCTTCTTCGACATCGCTTGCCGATTATCTGCGGTCGGGCTGGATTGCCGGGCTGCAGCCCGAGACGGTGACGACGCGCACCATCAACGGCATCGAGACGGCGACGGGGCGGGCCCAGACGGACGAATGGTTCTTCGATGTGACCGTGGCGCGGGTCGACAATGGAGTGTTCCGCTTCATCTTTGCCGGGCGCGCCGACACGAGTACGTTCCGCCGGGCGGCGCAACAGACTGTCGAGAGCCTGCGGCGTACCCAGCAGAGCGATCTTGCTGCCATCCGCACCGTCAAGCTGGGCCTCGTGCGGGCCGGCAGCGGCGACAATGCCGATACGCTGGCCCAGCGCATGGGCCAGCTCAACCGCGGGCGCGAGCTGTTTCTGGTGCTCAACAACCTGCTGCCGGGCGATCCGGTGGAGACGGGCGGGTCTTACAAGGTCGTGCGGGTGGAGTAGAGCCGGTCTGGTTTTACCGCAAGCGGCTGTCGTCCACCCCGACCGCTTCCCGGGTGAAAAGCCGGGGTCCGGCAGCATGGATCGATGCACCGGCTTATCAATCAGCGTTCATGGATCCCGGCTTTCGCCGGGAAGGCGCTGGAGTGAAGATCGATTCCACATAAACCCTCAAGCGTTCGGCTTGTATGGGTAGAAACCAAAAAAGGCCGGTCGCTGGGACCGGCCTTTATATATTGATTGAGGCGCTGCAGATTATGCCGCGGCTTCCTCGGGGTCGGCTGCGTCGGTCTTGCCGCGGCGCGGGCTCTTGGCCAGGTTCTTGGTGATGAGCTTGACCGCTTCGGTGAGGGTGATCTTGTTCACCGAGGCGATTTCGCGGCTCATGCGGTCCATGGCCTGTTCGAAGAGCTGGCGTTCGGAATAGGACTGCTCGGGCTGTTCTTCCGAGCGATAGAGGTCGCGGACCACTTCGGAGATCGCAATGAGATCGCCCGAATTGATCTTGGCCTCGTATTCCTGCGCGCGGCGGCTCCACATTGTGCGCTTGACGCGGGCGCGGCCAGTGACGGTTTCGAGCGCCCTGGTGACTTCTTCGGGTTCGGCCAGCTTGCGCATGCCCACGGAATTGATCTTGGCAACGGGCACGCGGAGCGTCAGCTTGTCCTGTTCGAAACCGATAACGAACAGTTCGAGAGTAAGTCCTGCGACTTCCTGTTCCTCGATGGACTGGATGAGGCCAACACCGTGAGCGGGGTAAACGATATACTCGCCGGTCTTGAAGCCCGCGCGCTGCGTGGTCTTTTTAGTTGCCATATTGGCTACTCCTGTTGACGCCTCGTTCCGATCAGCATTCAAGGGAATAGCCGAACGGAACCAAATTCTTGTTTGTCGCGCCTCCGAACCGGAAAAGTGTTTCCACTTTTCCTGGAAGCGCTTTTAGCGGACGCGTTCATTGCGGCAGACGCGCCTCGCCCCTACTTCGTGACCCTTTGAAGGATCATTATTCAGTCGCACAACTCTCCCGGCCGGTTCCGCTGGTTTCCGGTCGGTTGGCTTACGTTTGTGGGTTGTTTCACAAAAAAGTGCCCTAGTGGGCACGGGTTAGCGTGAGGGCTGATGCAACTGGTTGTGGACACAATACCACAGAATGATGACAAAATCAAAAGTTACGAATCAACCGCCGCGTGGGCGCCTATTCCGATGGCGCGCGGCATGCAATGACATATGGCAAGCAGGGGGATGATTTTCAAGATCGCCTGCTGTTGACCGCCCGAAAGCGACCACAGCTGATTTGCCGAAGCCAATCAGGGCCAGGGATAATCGGCGGTTTCGATGCTCCGCGTCGTCGGAAGCGGGCAGGACCCAAACAAACCGGGATCAGTCGCCTTCGCCGGGCTCTTCGGAGAAGAATTTCTCGAACTTGCCGTCGACGCCGTCCATTTCCTTGGCTTCGGGAAGCTCGTCGCGCTTTTCGGTCAGATTGGGCCAGACCGATGCGTATTTGGTGTTCACCTCAAGCCACTTTTCAAGTCCGGGCTCGGTGTCGGGCTTGATGGCGTCGGCGGGACATTCAGGCTCGCACACCCCACAGTCGATGCATTCGTCGGGGTGGATGACCAGCATGTTTTCACCTTCATAAAAACAATCGACCGGGCAGACTTCGACGCAGTCGGTGTATTTGCACTTGATGCAATTGTCGGTGACGACATAGGTCATGAGGCAATCCTGATAGCTGGCGAGTGTGAGGAAATGGCCAAGCGCATGCTTGCTAAACCGTTTTGACGTGGCTTTCAAGGCGTGCGCTTGCCAAGAAAGCGCGGCAAAAGCGATCAGGATTCCGGTTTTTCGAGGGTCGGCAGATTGTCGTTTCTTTCGAACCGCCGATCTGCCTCCTTTCCTAGCTTTCGGGCTTTCGAACCGAAAAAGTGGGAGCCACTTTTTCTGAAAGCCCTTGAGGCGAAATATCCTCGTAAAGCGTGGCCGCAACGGGTGCCGAACCGCGCCGATCGGCAATTGCGGCGATGCGCAGGACACGCAAGCGGGTGTGGATCTGGATGGTCAATCCGTCTCCGGCGCCGACCCGGCGGTCGGAGTCCAGAACGCGCTGGCCGTTGACCCGCACGGCCCCGGACTCGATGAGTTTCTGGGCCAGTGTGCGGGTCTTAGTGATGCGGGCATGCCAAAGCCATTTGTCGAGGCGCTGGCGGTCCGGCGTCTCGCCTGGCATTTGCCCTATTTGCGGGTCTTGAGCGCGGCGAGCGCTGCAAACGGCGAATCGGGGTCGATCGGCTTTTCGCGGCGTTCGGGACGAGGGCGCTCGTTGCCACGGTTCTCGTGGCCGCGATTGTCCTGTCCGCCCTTGCCGTTCTGACCGGGTTTTCCGCCCTTGCCCTTGAAGCGCTGCTGGCCTTCAGGGCGCGGGGCGCGATTGTTTTCGCGTTTGCCGCGCTCGGGGCGGGTGCGTTCGGGACGGCGGCCGGCGGGGAACCAGACCTCGTCGAATTCGGGCTCGGCGGGGGCCGCAGCGTCGGCCTCGGCGGCTACGGGAGCCGGTTCGGCATCCGCGGTCGCCTCTGGGGCAGGCGCAGGCTCTGCCACAACGGCTTCGGCCACGGCCTCGACCTGTGCGCCTTCGAGCGCCGCTTCGGCGACGGCTGTTTCGGCTACCGGCTCGGCGGGGACGGCTTCAGCTTCTGCAGTCTCGGTCTGTACAGACTCGGTGGCAGCGGGGGCTGTCGCTGCTGCTTCTTCCGGTGCGGTTTCTGCCGGGGCTGCTTCTGCTGGTGCGGTTTCTACTGGCGCCTTGGGCGTGCGGCGGAGGCGATAGCCCAGCGATTTGAGGATCGAGGCGAAGTCTTCGCCGGCGCAACCCAGGAGCGAGGTCATTTCCACGGTGACGCGGAAACCATTGGCCTCGGCTGCCCCTTCGGGCGGCGGGGTGTCGACCGGGCGGTTGGCGTCATAGGCGACCAGCGGGCGGATGATGTCGGCCAGGCGCTCGAGAATATCGACACGCACGATGCGCTCACCGGCGACTTTAAAGCCCGCCACTTCGTAGAGGCGGCGGTCGAAATTGGTGTCGATGGGGAACGAGGTGCGACCCGAAAGAATGATGTGGGGCAACTCGGAAACGCCGGGCTGGCGCACGCCGCCATGCTTGAGGGCCCACAGGATCAAGGCCAGCTCGCGCGGGGCGGGCTTGAGGGTCAAAGGTAGGTAGATGTGGTGGGCACCGAATTTCACCCCGAGCTTGCGCAGCTTGGCGCGGGTGTCCTGATCGAGCCCTTTGACCTCGTCGGCGATTTCAGGCCGCGCGATGATGCCCAGATTTTCGGCCAGCCGGAAGGCGATGCCACGGGCGGCGCCTTCGAGTTCGGCCGGTTCGAGCAGGGCAACGATCTGCTCGAGCTGGGTGTTGACGTGATGGCGCAGCCAGAGCGAGAGACGGTCCTCGACCTTTTCGAGATCGGGTCCGGACAGGCTCTCATCGGCCAGGATGATGATGCGCGGGGCAAAAAGGGTTGCGCCCTCGGCCAGTTCGGCGACCACTTCGCCGCGCCAGCGGATCACGCCGTCGGTGGCGAGGACGAACTCCTCATTGGGCGCGCCAGCCAGCCGGTCGGCGCGCTTGGCGATTTCCGGGGCGACGACAGTGGATGCCGCAGTGCGCAGGTTTTTCGAATCGGCTTCGCCGTCGATGCGCGAGAGCGTGAAGCGGAACCCTTCGATCGTGCCGATGATGTGGCCCTCGATCGCAAGTTCGCCGTTTTCGGTGATTTCTGGTGATACCATCTGCTTGTCTCTAAGATGACGCATCAGCACACTGGTCCGCCGGTCGACGAAACGCTGAATCAGCCTTTCGTGCAGGGCGTCGGACAAAGCGTCCTCGATCGCTCGGGTCGTTTTCTGCCAGTGAGTGGGGTCTTCCAGCCAGTTCCTGCGGTTAGAAATGAAGGTCCAGGTCCGAATCTGGCGGATTCGGTTGGACAGCGTATCGATGTCGCCAACCGTATTGTCGCAGAACCTGACCTGCTCGGCAATCCAATCAGCGTCTATCCGGCCAGCTAATGCGAGGCCAGAGAAAACACGGGTAACGATTTCGCCGTGAGCGGCGGGAGAAATGTCGCGAAAATCGGGAATCTGGCAACAGGCCCAGGCCAATTCGGTCCGCTCGCGCGAATTGGCCAGTTGGCCCTCCTCGCGGCGCAGCAGAAATTCGAGCGCCCGCTGGTCGGTGGCAACGGGCACGCGGGTGAGCGCGGGATGATCGGGGGTGATTTCCAGGCTGTTGTGCAGGGCGGGCAGCGAGGAAAAATCGAGATCTCGGTTGCGCCACTGGAGCTGTTTGACCGCTGCGAAATCATGGGCTTCGAGGGCGGCAATGGTTTCATCGTCGAACGGGTCGCTGCCGCCTGTAACGCCAAAAGTGCCGTCGCGCATGTGGCGCCCGGCGCGCCCGGCGATCTGGCCGATTTCGGCGGGAGTGAGGGGGCGGAACTGGCGGCCGTCATATTTGGAATCGGAGGCAAAGGCCACGTGGGTGACGTCGAGATTGAGCCCCATGCCGATGGCGTCGGTGGCGACGAGAAATTCGACATCGCCATTCTGGAACAGATCGACCTGGGCGTTGCGGGTGCGCGGGGAGAGCGAGCCCATGACGACGGCGGCTCCACCGCGCTCGCGGCGCAGCAATTCAGCGATGGCGTAAACTTCGGAGGCCGAAAAAGCGACGATGGCCGAGCGACGGGGCAGGCGCGAGATTTTGCGCGAACCGGCCCAAGTGAGCTGGGAAAAGCGCGGGCGGAAGGTGATGTCGGCGTGGGGCAGGAGGCGGCGGATGACCGGCTCCATGGTCTGGGCGCCCAAAAGCAGGGTTTCGGCGCGGCCGCGGGCGTGGAGCAGGCGGTCGGTAAAGACGTGACCCCTGTCGAAATCGGTGGCTGTCTGGATTTCGTCGATGGCGAGAAAATCGGCCATCATGTCGGTGGGCATCGCTTCGACCGTGGCCACCCAGTAGCGGGCCGCCTTGGGCACTATGCGCTCTTCGCCGGTGACCAAAGCGACAGCCGATTCGCCCACCCGCTCGACGACGCGGTTATAGACCTCGCGGGCCAGAAGGCGCAGCGGCAGGCCGATAACGCCCGAGCGATAGGCCAGCATGCGCTCGATGGCATAGTGTGTTTTGCCCGTATTGGTGGGGCCGAGCACGGCCCTTACGGCCTGGGATGGAATTGAGGTCATCGGCTCTGGGAAAGGGCAAGGGTAAACGGTTTTGATGGGCAAGGTGGTGTATCAAAGCGGGAAAGGCAATGGCCGGGGGGCGGGCAAATTTAACAATTTGAACGAAAACGGAACAAACGCGAACCGAATCGGGGTTCGGGCCTGAATCGTGATTTGTTCTCTACAGGATATGGTGGTGCGGTTGGCGGTGGGCCACTAAAGTGCGGCAAGCGGCCATCGGAAGGCCGAAAAATGCACCAAAACCATTCATCTTGGTTGCCATCGGGTTAATGGGCGCGGAATCGGTGCAAGTGCTTATGAAGCGTTAAGGCAATTTTTTTATTCCGAGGGGCGCCGTAAAGGCTCAATGGCCCAGATGCCGGGGCGAAATTTCTTCCATTTTGACGAAAAAGATTTTGACCGTCCCGGAATGGGACGCGGGAGCTATTGCGATGGAGCGGGTGTGAGCGAGCGATTTGTGGTCATTTCGGGCTGTTCGGGCGGGGGCAAGTCGACGCTGCTGGCCGCGCTGGCGGGGCGCGGCTTTGCGACGGTCGAGGAGCCGGGACGCCGGATCGTGGCGCAGGAACTGGCTGGCGAGGGTCGGGCGTTGCCGTGGGTCGACATGGCGGCGTTTGCACGGCGGGCCATGGCGCTGGCGCTGGAGGATCGGGCGCGGGCCGGAGCCAGTGAGGGCTGGGTGTTTTTCGATCGCGGGCTGGTCGATGCCGCGGTGGCGCTTGGCGGGACGAAGGCGGCGGTTCGGGACGGGACAGAGGAGCATCGCTACCACCGGACGGTGTTTTTGACCCCGCCCTGGCGGGAGATCTATGTGGCGGATCCCGAGCGCCAGCACGGATTTGACGATGCGGTTGCGGAATACGAACGGCTGGAGCGGGCATATCCGGCGCTTGGCTATGAGGTCGTTGTGCTGCCCAAAACCGGCGTTTCCGAACGGGTCGATTTTGTGCTGAAGCGGTTGGGGATCACAGCCAACGATTGATTGCAAATAAATATTTGCAAAATAGTCTTTGCGATTGTAGCCTTAGTGGCAATCCTGCCATTGAGGTTTTGCAATGCGTGAAATTTCCAGAATCGTACCCGATGCCAAGGCGCTCAAGGCGTTGACCCATCCCGAGCGGCTGAAAATGCTGGGCATATTGCGCATGGAGGGGCCTCAGACAGCAACGACCCTTGCCGAGCGGCTGGGACTCAATTCGGGGGCCACCAGCTATCATCTGCGGCAACTGGCCGAGCACGGGTTCATCGAAGCCGACGAGGCGCGCGGCAACCGGCGCGACCGGTGGTGGAAGGCGAAACATGAATCCACGATGATCGAGCCCGCCGAGGCCGAGCCGGGCGAGGCGTACGATGCCAGCATGGCGATGATGCAATCGGTGGTCAGCCACCATGCGGCAGCGATGCAGCGCGCCCATGAAGGGTTTGCCGACCTGCCCAAGGACTGGCAGAAGGCGCAGACCTTTTCCGATTACACGATCGCCATGTCGCCCGAGGCGGCACAGGCGTTGATTGCCGATTTCCATGCGCTTTTGATGCAGCACAAGGCAGATGCGCCAGCGCCGGGCGAGACACTGCCCGAAGGATGGCGGCCCTTTACCGTGCATTTGCACGGCTTTCCCTATCAGCCGTTTGGCAAGGGAGAGGACAAATGAGCGGGCGGGGTGACTTTATCGCGCTGGCTGTCGCGCAGACCTTTTCGATCTCGGGCACGCGGCTGTCGGTGATCGCCATTCCGTGGCTGGTTTTGACGGTGACCGGCGATCCGCTTTTGACCGGGCTGGTGGTGTTTGCCGAAATGGCGCCCTATGTGCTGGCCAAGGCGCTGGGCGGGCCCTTGATCGACAGGGTCGGGCCGAGGCGGGTTTCGATTCTGGGGGATTTTTTCGGGCTGTTTGCGGTGGGCGCGATACCGCTTCTGGCGGCGTTCGATCTGCTCAGCGTTTCTCTGCTGTTTCCACTGGTGGCACTGGTGGGGCTGCTGCAGGGCCCGGCCGATGCGGCAAAACACGCGCTGGTGCCCGTGGTGGCGCGCCGGGCCGGATTGCCGCTGGAGCGGGTGACCGGGGTTGTGGGCACCATCGAGCGGCTGGCCTCGACGGTGGGGGCTGGCGCGGCTGGGGCGCTGGTGGCTCTCGTGGGGCCAGCCATGGCGCTGAGTTTCAATGCCGTGACGCTGGGCATCGCGGCGGTGATTTTGCTGGTTGGGGTCCGGCCCGGAACGCGGGAGGTTGCCGAGGCGGACGAGCCCAAGGCAAAAACCAGTTATGGTAGCGAGCTCAAGGAAGGTTTCGCCTTTTTGCGCGGCGACGCGGTGCTGGTGGGGATTGCGGTGATGGTGGCGGTCACCAATCTGCTCGATCAGGCTTATGCGGCTATTCTGGTGCCGGTCTGGGCACAGGAGGGCGGGCGCGGCGCGGAGACGCTGGGGCTGGTCTTTGCGGTCATGTCGGGGTTTTCCGTGCTGGGGGCGATGGTGGCCACCGCGCTGGGTGAAAAGATGCCCAGGCTGCCGGTCTATGTCGGTGCCTTCATGATTATCTCGCTGCCGCGCTTTGCGGTGTTCGCGTTCGATGCGCCGCTGGCTGGTATATTGGCGACGCTTGCGGTCGGTGGGTTCGCTTCGGGGTTTTTAAACCCTATCCTGTCGGCGGTGATCCTGGAGCGGATACCGGAAAAACTGGTGGGGCGCGTCTCATCGCTGGTCACGGCCTCGGCTTGGGCGCTCATGCCGTTCGGGGGAATTTTCGGGGGCGCGTTGATCGCCGGGTTCGGGCTATCGGCGGCGTTCTGGGTGGCCGGGGTGTGCTATCTGGCGATGACGCTGATGCCGCTGGTGTTCAAGCGGTTTCGCGGGTTTTCGGAGCGGCCGCTGGAAGCGGGTCGCAGGGCCACCGGCGCGGCGGACGTCTAGATCTTCGGTGGGCGATTGCAGGCCCGTCGCCAACGTGAATTCCTATAGGTGGGCGCTTGAGACAAAACGCCAGCGATAGCCAGCCAGGAAAGGATGGAGACTGGAACCGGAAGTGACATGAACACCGAATTCAATGGTTGTAACTGTTCGAAAAACGGTAGGGGAAGCAAAACGAAAGGTATGAAGACCGGGAGCAGCCCGGTACCGGGGTGCCAGCCGGCATCGCGGGCACGGCGGATGGAAATGCCAAGACTGGATAGCAGGAAGATCGCGAAATCCGCAGCAGCGGCGTAGAAGGCGCCGACCAGCGCCCCTCCACAACTCCCAGCGGGGCAACTGCCAACCGAAAAGGCAAGAAGGAAGAAGGCGGCGATGAACAGTCCGACGGCAACGGCGCCCCTGACCGCCAGTCCAATCGAATAGGATCGCCCGCTCAGCGGTTTTGTGAACATCCCCGCATGTCCCCGTTGAATAGCGGAGGTATTAGGTGCGCCAGTTGGGATCAGGCAAGCCCAACCGGTGGGCTTGGTAAACGCCCCCAGCTCTAGTTGAGCCCGACCAGAACCATTGAAATGTCCCCAAAGCTAGAGCCCATCAGGACGCGGTAGGGGATGAAAAAGCCTGAATCCCCGAGCGGCATGTACCAGACCAGCATGCGGTTGGAATCGCGCAGATAGGCGGTGATTTCGGAGGTTTCGAAATGGCCGGAAATTGGAACGTAGCGCATGGCGCACAGGACCACGGGGCCCTGATAGGCGGTGCGGGTCGAGGTGGCTGTGGTGGTTTCGACAAAGCTCAAGGGCATGTCGAAGCGTTCGATGCCTGTATAGATGCGCAGAGTGCGGTTGCAGAGGGTGCCGTCGAGCGCCCCGCCGCGCAGGATGAAGGCGGCAAGCGGGTCGTTGACGCCCGAGCGGTGCGACGAGGCGACCGGGACGCGGTCGACGTTTTCGGTCAGAGGCGGGGTGACGTCGCCGACCGAAGCATTGCCGCCGGCATAGGTGGTCTGGAGCGCAAAGCGCTCGTTGGCGGTGCGGGTTTCGAGGAAAAAGCGGTTCGACTGCAGGCCGGTGGCGGTGATCGCGCCGCCTGAATTGACGGCACCCGAGCCTTGCGCGACGACCTGGGCCAGCCCGGTGACGTCGGCGACGACATCGAGTTGATAGCCCGATCCCTCAAGGCCGAGCCTGATATCGATTGTAGAAACGTTTATGCCGCCGATCGAAACGATATAGGAGGCAATAGAGCCTTGCTGCTGCGCGGTGGCGGGCCCTGCAAGGCCGAAAGCGAGGAGGGTGCCGAGGGCAAGAGAAGAAAGGGAAAGGCGTTTCACGCGTGTCTCGTTCATGTTCATGCGGCCACAACTCGGATTCGCGCCCCACGAATCAGATGAAAGGTTACGTTGCCCGTTGCGATTCGGCCTGTCCAGCGCCCTGAAGCATTTCCGCTTTTCCTCGAATCGCGAAAGTCCTTCAGGTTGTTTTTGTGTCGCGCTTCCGATCCGAATAAGTGGTGCCCACTTGTTCTGGAATCACTCCCAAGTCACAATTGCTGGTCCAGATGTGCGCTAGTGCTTGACGGGCGCGGGCGCATTCTCTATATCCCCGCCCAAAGTTTCTTCCACTTTAGAACCCAATCGGTTGACCGGGGGCTCGCCCTGGTCCCGATACGATTGACAGGAATTAAGACAATGGCACGGCGCTGTGAACTCACCGGCAAAGGCGTGATGACCGGCAACAATGTGAGCCATGCGCTCAACCGGACCCGCCGCCGCTTTCTGCCCAATCTTTGCGATGTGACGCTGCTTTCGGAATCGCTGGAGCGTTCGGTCAAGCTGCGCGTTTCCGCTTCTGCGCTGCGCACCGTCGAGCACCGCGGTGGTCTCGATGCTTTCCTTTTGAAGGCCAAGGACGAAGAACTTTCGGTTCGCGCTCTCGGCATCAAGAAGGAAGTCCGCGCCGCTATCGCCAACTAAGGCGAAAACGACGCGCAAGAATTCTGACGCCGCGTGAGGGTTACCTGACGCGGCGTTGTTGTTTTCTGACGTTCGCGTTCTCGAACCGGAAAAGTGATCGCCATTTTTCCCGAGAACGCTCCGAAGATGCACCGGCCACTTGCCGGACCGCATCGATGAAACCGGGGCTTGCCCCAGACATCAATCCGGCGGTCATCTTGCCGCTTTAAGGAAAAAGGACAGCGACGCTATGGGCGTGCGTTTTTTCTGGGCCGTGCTGGCCATGGCGGTGGTCGTCACCGCATCGAACTATCTCGTTCAGTTTCCCGTTCAAGCATCGCTTGGTGCGATCAATCTCGCCGATATTCTGACCTGGGGCGCTTTCACCTATCCGGTGGCCTTCATGGTCAACGATCTGACCAACCGCCATTTCGGACCAGCGGCGGCCCGGGTGGTGGTGCTTGTGGGCTTTGCGATTGCAGTGATCTGGAGCATCTTTCTGGCGTCGCCGCGCATTGCGATTGCCTCGGGCTCGGCGTTCCTTGTCGCGCAGCTTCTCGACGTTTCGATCTTCAATGAGCTGCGGCGGGGCAAGTGGTGGCATGCGCCGCTGATCTCCTCGGTTCTGGGCGCGGTGATCGATACTATCCTGTTCTTTGGTCTCGCCTTTGCGGCGGCGTTCGCGTTTCTCGATACCGGGCTGGGGCTGGAAGATGGGTCGCTGCCCTTCCCGACACCGTTCCTTTCGGTGGGCCCGGACGTGCCGCTGTGGGTATCGCTGGCGGTGGGCGACTTCCTCGTCAAGATCCTCGTGACGCTGGCGCTGCTGGTGCCCTACAAGGCGCTGCGGCGGGCCATTCCCGACAGAACCGTGCCGGTGGCATGATGGAAAAAAGGGCGCCGCGCGGCGCCCTTTTTTATTGGATCAGGCTTTCGGTCATTTGCCCTTGAGGTAGGCGACGATAATGTCGAGGGCGGCCTGAAGGTCGGACTTCTCGATCATTTCGGCGATTGTGTGGATGTAGCGGGTGCCCACCACGATGCCGATAGCGCGGGCGCCGGCGGCGGCCTGTTGCGCGGCGGCGGCGTCCTGGCCGCCCGAGGCGAGGATGGAGCGCTGGACGGGGATATTTTCCTTATCCGCCAGCGCTTCGATTTCGGTGAGCAGATCGAAATCGGCGATGAACGAGCCGTCCTTTATGGTGAGACCGACGCCCTTGCCCTGGGTGGTGACCAACTCGTTTTCAGGCACGCCCGGCGTGTCGCAGGACAGCGTTGTATCGATGCCAAGCCCGATATCGGGCAGGACGGAGAAGGCGGCGGTGCGGGCACCGCGCAGGCCCACTTCTTCCTGGGTGGTGAAGGCGACGTGGATTTCGCAATCATGGTCGGCGCCGCTCTCGGCAAGGGCGCGGATGGCTTCGATGCCAAGCCAGCAGGCGACGCGGTTGTCGAGCGCCTTTGAGACGATCTTGTTGCCCATTTCGACGAGCGGTTCGTCCATGACGATGAAATCGCCGACTTTCACCTTGTCGCTGGTTTCAGCGCCGAACCCGATATCGACGAAGAATTCCTTGATGGCGGGAATCTTCTTGCGGTCCTCGGGAGATGAAATGTGCAGCGGGCGTCCACCGGCGTTCATGACACCGGGAAAGTCACCATTGGGGGTTACGACCTTGACGCGGCGCGCGAACAGGGTGCGCGGATCAAAACCACCGACATTGTCGATGTGGATCCAGCCCTTTTCCGACACGTGGGTGACGAGGAACCCGATTTCGTCCATGTGGCAGAGCAGCATGATCTTGAGGGGCTTTTCAGCGCCGGTGCGCGAGCGGCGTACGGCAATCAGCGACCCCATGGAATCGGTGCGGACCTCGTCGAACAGGCCCTCGATTTCGGCTTCGATCAGTTTTCGCACGCGGTGCTCGCGGCCCGGCACGCCGGGGGTTTCGCAAAGCTCGCGCAGAAGGTCGATATTCATGAAAGAACTCCGTTAATCGGGAAGCGAGAAATCCAGCAGCAGGGTGCGCTGGAAGGCATTGAAATTGTCGTCGGAGACGATGGTGATGCGGGTTTGGCCGTTGGGCAAGGTGCGCACGCCCAATCCCTCAAAATTGTCCACGGCGCTGCCCGAACCCGAAAGGATGACCGCGCCATCCATTATGGCGTCGGGGCGCACCTGATCGGCAGGGATCAGCCGGATCTGCATGGAAAAGGACAAGAGGGCCAGCCCGCGTTCGAGGACGAGCAGATCGCCATTGGGCAGGAAGGCGCAGTCGGTGGGATTGACGCCGGGCGCGGTTTGCAACCCCAGATCGCCCCGGTCGGCATTGCCCAGAAGCGTTGCGGCCCATTGGCCGGATACGCGCTGATGAGCCTCGGCGATGACCAGGGTGGAACCGGCCACTGGCGATGCGGGAGGGGCGATGCAAACAGCCTCGATGGATTCGTTGGTGCGCAGGCCGGTCAGCCATTGGGGGATGGCGATTTCGCGCGCCGGGCCGAAAGGCCGGCCGCCGGAGAGGTCGAAATCGGCAATCCGGCTGAGGTTTTCAAAGCCGACGCGCACGGCTGCGGGCTGGCCGTTGCGGATGACCACCTCGATGGCTTCGGAATCGGAGGAAAACTTGTTGGGGAGCGGGTTGCCCGAGGAATTGCGGATGATGTCGATCTGGGCGCCGGACAGGCCGGCTGGGGCGCCATCGGCAAGATCGAGAGTGCCCGAGAGGAAGTGTCCCTGATCGGTGACCATGACGAAGCGGGTGGCATCAATAAAGGCGAGCCCGGAAATGCCGCCGAAATCGGGGTGGGCGCTGGCGAGTTCCAGCCCGCCCTCGAAAATCAGACCGCCGACCGGGCCGCCGATCCGGGCATTACGGAAGCTGGTGACTGGACGGGATGAGACATCGATCGCCTCGGCGTCAGGTGACTGGGCGGAAGCCGGAACCGCTCCCGGACCAAGCGTGACGGCAAGGATAGCGGCGCTGGCAAGAAGTCTCAGCGCCGCCTCCGGGCTTCGCCGGGCAGTTCTTCATCGAACAGGGCGGCAAGATTGTCAGTCATGGCACCTGCGAGCTCGTCCGCGTCGAGGATGGTGACGGCGCGGCGATAATAGCGGGTGACGTCGTGGCCGATGCCGATGGCGACAAGCTGGACCGGCGAGCGGGTTTCGATCTCTTCGATCACCGTGCGCAGATGGGCTTCGAGGTAGTTGCCCGGATTGACCGACTGGGTAGAATCATCGACCGGCGCGCCGTCGGAAATCACCATCAGGATGCGGCGGTTTTCCGGACGGTTGACGATGCGCTTGTGGGCCCATTGCAGGGCTTCGCCGTCGATGTTTTCTTTCAGCAGCCCCTCGCGCATCATCAGGCCAAGATTGCGCTTGGCGTGGCGCCAGGGTTCGTCGGCGCCCTTGTAGATGATGTGGCGGATGTCGTTGACGCGGCCGGGATTGGGCGGGCGTCCGGCATCGAGCCAGGCTTCGCGGGACTTGCCGCCCTTCCAGGCGCGGGTGGTAAAGCCGAGGATTTCGACCTTGACGCCGCAGCGCTCGAGCGTTCTGGCGAGAATATCGCCGCAGATCGCTGCTATGGTGATGGGACGGCCGCGCATGGAGCCGGAATTGTCGATCAGGAGCGTGACGCAAGTGTCGCGGAATTCAGTTTCGCGCTCGGCCTTGAACGAGAGGGCCTGGAGGGGATCGGTGACGACGCGGGTGAGACGCGCGGTATCGAGCACGCCTTCTTCGAGGTCGAAATCCCAGCCGCGGTTCTGCTGCGCCATCAGGCGGCGTTGCAGCTTGTTGGCAAGCCGCGCAACCGCGCCGGCCAAGTGCTCGAGCTGCTTGTCGAGAAGACCGCGGAGCTGGTCGAGCTCTTCGGGCGGACACAGATCGGCGGCCGAGATGATCTCGTCGAACTTGTCGGTGAAGATCTTGTAGGTCGGCTGGTTGGACAGGCGCTGGTCGCCTTCGCCCTGCGGGGGCGGGGCGGGGGCATCCTCGCCGGCTTCGGCCTGAGCGTCCTCGTCGGTGTCGGCGCTGTCGGCTTCCATGCCTTCGACGTCGCCGGTTTCCTCGTGTTCGCCGGGCGCCTCGTCGGTGCCGTCCATATCCTGGTTGTCGGCGTCGCCGTCCTGCTCTTCCTCCTCGCCATTCATGGCCTGATTGTTCTGGGCATCCTGATCGGAGCCTTCGGAATCATCCTGATCGAATTGCTCGAGATCGGCTTCGGCCAGAAGGTCGAGGTCGCGCAGGATGGAGCGCGTCTTGCGCGAAAATTCGGTCTGGTTATCGAGGAGGCTGGCCAGATCGTCGAGCGAAGTGCCGATGCGGCCCTCGAGCTTTTCGCGCCAGAGATCGACAATGGGGGTGCCCGAAGGCGGGATGGGGATGCCGGCGACCTTTTCGCGCATCATGAGCCCGAGCGCTTCGGCCAGCGGGGCATCGGCAATGTCGGTGACGTTGGCGTAATTGGCGCGGAACAGCCGGTCTTCGATCATTTCGGCGATGTTGCCGCTCATGCCCGCCATGCGCGCGCAGCCCAGCGATTCGACGCGCGCCTGTTCGAGCGCATCGAAGGCGGCCTTGGCGTCGGGGTCCTTGGGGGCAAGGCGGCGATGGGTATTGGCGTCATGGCTGGCCATGCGCATGGCCATGGCATCGCCCTGGCCGCGGGCGATGGCGATGTCGCGGGTGGTCGGCAGGCGGGGCAGGGCGGCGAGGCGCGCCTTGTCGGCGGTCAGGATGGGCCGGTCGGCGGTAAAGCTGACCTCAAGATCGTGCTTGCCCGCGACGGTGCGCAGGGCCGCGCCGACCGCTGCCTTGAACGGGCCGGTGGGATCGGGCTTGTTGGCTTTGATGCGCGGGGGCTGGGCCATGTTGCTCTTCGTCTGATGTCACGCCGGGGAGGAAGGCCCCCTCACCCGGCCCGTTGGGCCGACCTCTCCCCCAAGGGAGAGGTGAGCTGGGGCCTTGCGGCCTTACGCAGAGATCGCCAGATTGGCTGCCGATTCAGGCAGATCGACGCCGAACACGCGCTGGTAGAACTCGGCGACCACGGGGCGCTCGAGTTCGTCGCACTTGTTCAAAAACGTCAACCGGAAGGCAAAGCCGATGTCGCCGAAGATTTCGGCGTTTTCGGCCCAGGTGATCACGGCGCGGGGGCTCATCACTGTCGAGAGGTCGCCATTGATGAAGGCCGAGCGCGTCAGATCGGCAACGCGGACCATGTTGGAGACCAGTTTGCGGCCCTCATCGTCCTTGTCGTAGCTCTTGGCCTTGGCCAGAACGATGCTGACTTCCTTTTCGTGCGCCAGATAGTTCAGCGTCACGACGATCGACCAGCGGTCCATCTGGCCCTGGTTGATCTGCTGGGTGCCGTGATAGAGGCCCGAGGTGTCGCCGAGACCGATGGTGTTGGTCGTCGAAAACAGCCGGAAGGCGGGGTGCGGGCGGATGACGCGGTTCTGGTCGAGCAGGGTCAGACGGCCGGCCACTTCGAGCACGCGCTGGATCACGAACATCACGTCGGGGCGTCCGGCGTCGTATTCGTCGAACACCAGAGCGATGTTGTTCTGGACGGCCCAGGGCAGGATGCCGTCGCGGAATTCAGTGACCTGCTTGCCGTCACGCAGGACGATGGCGTCCTTGCCGACGAGATCGATGCGCGAAACGTGGCTGTCGAGGTTGACGCGGACCAGCGGCCAGTTGAGACGCGCTGCGACCTGCTCGATATGGGTGGATTTGCCCGTGCCGTGATAGCCCTGAACCATGACGCGGCGGTTGAAGGCGAAACCGGCGAGAATGGCAAGGGTGGTGTTGCGATCGAACAGGTAATCCGGATCGATCTCGGGCACGTGGTCGGTGCGGTCTTTATAGCCCTTGACCACCATGTCGCTGTCGATCCCGAACAGATCGCGCACTGAATACTCGGTGTCGGGCAGGTTGGAAAACTCAGTCATAATTTGCCTCGTCTCGGGCGCACCGGATCGATGTTTTTCCGGTGCGAAGGCGCGTTCGGTTCGCGTCTTTTAAGGAAAAATTCGGAGCGCTTATAGCAACACAACTGCCATAAACCTAGAGCGCGGGATGCCGCAAGCGTCCGGGGTCACTTTAGCGCGCGTTTTCGCACTGCAGAAAAGGCGGGCCGGGTGGTCAGACAAAGCCACGCTGCTTGAGGTGGTTGTAGGCCGATATGATGTTGCGCAGCCGGTCTTCGGACCCCTTGTCGCCGCCATTGGCGTCAGGGTGGTGGAGTTTGACCAGCGCCTTATAGGCCGATTTGATATCACCAGAGGGCTTGCGGCCTTCGAGGCCGAGCACTTCGAAGGCGGCGCGGTCCTGGCCGGTGAGCGTGATGGCGCGCTCGGCCGTCTCGCCCTTGGCGCCGGCGTCTTGACGGGCCCGCGAGCGCAGGCGGGCGAAGACGCCATTGACGTCGCGGAACTGACTGCCGGTGTAGTCGCGCGCCTTGTATTTTTTCGGCTGCGGTTCGGTTTTGCCGAAGCGGTTGGAGCCGTAGGCCCAGGTTTCGCGGCTGCCCGGCGCGTTCATCTTGGTGGCGTGGTCGGCGATTTCCTCGTCGTCCATGCCGGAGAAATAATTGTAGGCCTTGTTGTAGTGGCGCACATGCTCGAGGCAGAAATTGTGGAACTGCCCTTCCGAGCGGGCGCCCTTGGGCGCCTTGTGCATGCCGGGATTCTCGCACCCTTCCCAATCGCAGCCCGGATGCGCGGCCACCTGCTCCTCGACCTGGGAGCGGCGGGGCTTGATGCGGACGGAATCAAAGATTTTGGACTTGGAGCTGGTCGACATGGGATCGGGTTGGGACCTTTGTTTGGGGCCGGTATTTTCCTCGTGAGACCGAACCGGAAAAGTCTGCAACTTTTCCTGATCTCACTCTGGCGAAATGAAAGCCCGTTATCATATACCGTTTGTGACCCGGTTACCCGGTTCAATTTGTTCTATTTTCAATAACAGGCGTGTTGACACATGAGCGTTCGCGATGAAATCGAAGCCAAACTCACCGAAACCTTCGCGCCGAGTGCCATCGAGGTGATCGACGATTCAGAGCGCCATCATGGTCACGCAGGATGGCGGGAAGGGGGCAATACCCATTTCCGCATCGTTATTGCCAGCGAAAAGCTCGACGGGTTGAGCCGGGTCGAGCAGCACCGGGCCATCAACGGCGCGCTTGCCGATCAGTTCGATGCAGGGCTGCACGCGCTGGCCATCAAGGTCACGCCTTCGCGCTGACCACCGCTTCCACCGGTGACACGCGCAGCTGGGTGACCCTGTTGTGCTGGCGGCGCAGCACCTTGAAGCGCAGATTGTGGAATGTGAATTGCTGGCCCGGATCGGGGATCAGCTTGGCTTCGTGAATGACCAGCCCGGCAACTGTCGTGGCTTCCTCGTCGGGCAAGTTCCAGTCGAGGGCCCGATTGAGGTCGCGGATGGGGAGCTGGCCGTCGATGATATAGGAGCCGTCGGCCTGCTTGCGCACGCCATCGATCACCGCGTCATGCTCGTCGGCGATTTCGCCGACGATTTCCTCGAGAATGTCTTCAAGGGTGATCAGCCCCTGCACCTCGCCATATTCATCGACAACCAGCGCGAAATGCAGCTTGCGTTTCAGGAACGCGTTGAGCTGGGCCTGGGCGGAGGTGGTGTCGGGGACGAACCAGGGCTTGAAGGCGATCCTTGCCGGGTTGACCTTCGTGAAATCACCATCCGCCTTCTGGATGGCGCGCAAAAGGTCCTTGGCGTGGACAACGCCGACGATGTTGTCCTGCTTGTCCTTGTAGAGCGGCACGCGGGTGAACGGGCTGTCGAGGATGGCGCCGATCAATTCGTCTGCCGGCATATCGGCATCGAGCGCCAGCATGCGGGTGCGGTGCACCATGACGTCGGACACTTCGAGCTCGCGGAGGTCGAGGATGCCGCCCAGCATGTCGCGGTCGCCCTTGACCACTTCGCCCTCGTGATGGAGGAAATCCACAGCGCCGCGCAATTCCTCGTGGCCGGAAATTTCGCTGGCCTTGTCAGGGTCGAGCCCGAACCGGCGCAGGATGAAATTGACGAGAGCCTGAACGGTCAGCGTCACCGGCGAAAACACCAGAACGATGACCCGGATGATAGGGGCCACAAAGAGCGCGAACCCGTCGGGGCGGATCAGCGCTATGGTCTTGGGCAGCACTTCGGAAAACACGACGACGGCTGCCGTCATGGCGAGGGTTGCGTAGGCGATGCCCGCCTCACCGAAAATCTGGATCAGAACCGAAGCGGCAAGGGTCGAGGCCAGGATGTTGACGACGTTGTTGCCGAGGAGAATTGCACCGATCAGGCGCTCTTTCTCGGCGGTCAGTTTTTCGACAAGCGAGGCGCGCTTGTTGCCCGACTTGGCGAGCTGATACATGCGGGCCCGCGACGCGGCGGTCAGCGCGGTTTCCGAGCCGGAAAAGAAAAAGCTCATGGCCAGCAGCGCAATGATGGCAAACAGAGACAGCCACAACGACATCAGCGTATGTCCTCAAGGAAGGTTGCGACCGCTTCGGGGTCGATTTTTTTCTCGATGAAGGCCTTGCCGATACCGCGCGTCAGAATGAACGTCAGTTGCCCGCGCGAGACTTTCTTGTCCTGTGCGATGGCGTCCATGAGCATTTGCGTTGGCGGCAGGTCTCCGGGGATATCGGCCAATGTAGTGGGCAGGCCGGCATTTTTCAAATGCGCTTGGACACGGCCCGCATCCTGGGAGGGCGCAAGGTCCAGCTTTGCCGAAAATCTGTGGGCCAGCACCATGCCGATGGCGACTCCTTCGCCGTGCAGCAGGCGGTCGGAATAGCCCGTGGCCTTTTCGAGCGCGTGGCCGAAGGTGTGGCCGAGATTGAGGAGCGCGCGGTTGCCCGCTTCCTTTTCGTCGGCGACGACGACGCGGGCCTTGGCGGCGCAGGCACGGGCAATGGCTTCGCCGCGGGCCGGGCCGCCCGCCTCGATTTCGGAATAGTTGGCTTCAAGCCAGAAAAACAGGTCCTCGTCGTCGATCAGCCCGTATTTGGCGAGTTCGGCATAACCGGCGGCGAACTGGCGGGGCGGCAGTGTTTCGAGCGCTTTGAGATCGGCCAGCACAAGGCGGGGTTGGTGGAAGGCACCGACGAGGTTTTTGCCATGGACCGAATTGATGCCGGTCTTGCCGCCGACCGAGGAATCCACCTGGGCCAGAAGCGAGGTGGGGATCTGGACGAAATCCATGCCACGCCGGGCGATCGAAGCAGCAAAGCCAGCCAGGTCGCCGATTACGCCGCCGCCGAGCGCTATGAGAATGTCGTTGCGTTCGAGCCGGGCGGCAATGATCTGATCGACGACGCTCTGGAGGTGCGACCAGGATTTGGTGGCTTCGCCGGCCGGGAGGATGATTTCGGTGTGGCCGAGGCCCGCTGCGTCGAGGGATGCTGTGAGGCGGGGCAGCTGGGCCTTTGCAACGTTTTCGTCGGTCACGATGCCGTAGCGCGCGCCGGGAAACATCTGAGCCAGCCGCGCACCGGCGCTTTCGATGGCGTTGGGGGCAATAACGATGTCATAGGCCCGCTCGCCCAGCGGCACGTGGACGGTGTGAAGGGGCGTGTGGTTGTCGGTCATTGGGCCTTCGGAATGTCGAAATGGCTTGAAATGGCAGCGAGAATGTCATTGACGACGACGTCATGGGGCACGTCGCGCGAGGCCACGGTGAGGTCGGCCAGCGCATAGATCGGGTAGCGGATGTCGATCAGCCCTTGCAGGGTGCCGCGCGGATCGGGCGTCTGGAGCAGGGGGCGGCCGGGGCGCTTGGAGACGCGGGCGAACAACAGGTCGAAATCGGCCTTGATCCAGATCGAAACGGCATGGGCCTTGATGGCTTCGCGCGTTTCGGGATTGACGAAAGCGCCGCCGCCCGTGGCGATGACGCCCTGATGCTCGCGCAACAGACGAGAGATGACGCGGGCCTCGCCGGCCCTGAATTCGGGCTCGCCATGCGCGGCAAAGATGTCGGGGACCGACATGCCGGCGGCGGTTTCGATTTCGGCATCGGAATCGGTGAAGGGCAGGCCCAGCCGGTTGGCAAGGCGCCGCCCGACAGTGGTCTTGCCCGCGCCCATCATGCCCACGAGCACGATCGGCCGTCCGGCCAGTGCTTCGAGCACCTGGCTTTCGGCTTTCGGCCTGGCAATGCCTGTCGCGTTATGCCCCATCGTGGCGCCTTTATTGGTTGATGTGGTTCAATCGTGTGGCGGTCAGGCTGTCAAGGTCGCTCGCTTGCCGGGCGGGCGCAAATCTGGAAAAATCACTTTCCGACACAGAGGATGCCATGCCCACATTATTCCGCCTGCTCGTTGCCATCGCCTTTGTCGTTGGGCTCGCCTATGCGGGCATGTTTGCACTGGCGGTGCTGGTCGAGCCCAATGAGCGCGAAGTGACGGTGCGGGTGCCGACCCGCGACCTTCTGGCGGATACACCGTGATGAAAGACGGGCATCTGATCGAGGCGTTTTTGGAAATGATGAGCGCCGAGCGGGGCGCTGCGGCCAATACGATCGAGGCCTATCGGCGCGATCTGCTCGACTACGCGGGGTTTCTTGCAGGCTCGAATAAGGCGATTTCCCATGCCGGGCGGACCGATGTCGCCGATTATCTGAGCCATCTGTCGGCGCAGGGGCTGGCGGCGAGTTCGAGCGCGCGGCGGTTGAGCGCGGTGCGGCAATTGCACAGGTTTTTGGTCTCCGAGGGCACCAAGGGGGACGATCCCACGCGCATCGTTTCCTCGCCAAAGCCGGGACGGGGCCTGCCCAAGGTGCTTTCGGTCGAGGAGGTCGACAGGCTGCTGAAATGCGCCGAAGAGGAAGCGGCGGGAGGCGAAGAGAGCGAAGTCCGGCTCTATGTGCTGCTCGAATTGCTCTACGCCACCGGGCTGCGGGTTTCCGAACTTGTGGCGCTGGAGCGCAGGGCGGTGCGGCGCGAGGCCGATCATCTGACCATCACCGGCAAGGGCGGCAAGGAGCGGCTGGTGCCGCTCAACGACAAGGCCAAGGACGCTTTGGTTGGCTGGCTCGACAGCACGGACAAGGAAAAGTTCGTCTTTCCGGCCAAAGGGGCCGAAGGGCATCTGGCGCGGCAGGTCTTTGGGCGCGACCTCAAGGGGCTGGCGTCGCGAGCCGGGTTGCCGGTCGCAAAGGTATCCCCGCATGTGCTGCGCCACGCCTTTGCGTCGCATCTGCTGCAGAACGGGGCGGATTTGCGGGTCGTGCAGATGCTTTTGGGTCATGCCGACATTTCAACGACACAGATTTATACCCATGTTCTGGATGCGCATTTGCGCAAATTGCTCGAAGATCACCATCCTCTGTCGGGCGATGCTTGACACGAGAGGGTCTAATCGACACTTTCCGGCCACTTTGGAACCCTAGATCGACGTCCTGCTTGACGAAACACAGCGGACGACGCTCTAAAGTCTTGATTTGTCGACGCGCTTGCCAGCCGATCTGGTGCTGGCCGCTCAAAAATGAGAAGGTTGCCCGAAACGGGCGGATTGCATGCAGTCATATCTCGATTTCGAAAAACCCGTCGCTGAACTCGAAGGCAAGATTGCCGAGCTCAAGAACCTCGCCCAGACCGATGAAGCGGTCTCGATCGGCGATGAGGTTTCCCGTTTGCAGCAACGCGCCGACGATGCGCTGCGCGACGTCTATAAAAAGCTCACGCCCTGGCAGAAGACGCTGGTTGCGCGCCATCCGCAGCGCCCGCATTTTTCCAATTACCTCAAGGCGCTGGTGACCGAATGGACGCCTTTGGCCGGTGATCGCAAATATGCCGAAGATCCTGCCATCCAGGCCGGGTTCGGGCGCATCGACGGGGTGCCGGTGGCCATTCTGGGCCAGGAAAAAGGCAACGACACCGAAAGCCGCCTTAAGCACAATTTCGGCATGGCGCGGCCCGAGGGCTACCGCAAGGCCGTGCGCATTATGGAAATGGCCGACCGGTTCGGCCTGCCGGTGATCTCGTTCGTGGATACGGCGGGCGCTTATCCCGGCATCGGCGCCGAAGAGCGCGGCCAGGCCGAAGCCATCGCGCGCTCGACGGAAAAGTGTCTCGAAATCGGGGTTCCGAACCTTTCGATCGTGATCGGCGAAGGCGGATCGGGTGGGGCCATCGCCATTGCGGCGACCAACAAGGTGCTCATGCTCGAGCATTCGGTCTATTCGGTGATTTCACCGGAGGCCGGTGCCTCGATCCTGTTCCGCGACGCGGGTAAGGCCCAGGACATGGCGGCGGCCCAGAAGATCACAGCGCAGGATCTCTTTGCGCTCAAAGTGATCGACGGCATCATCGAAGAGCCCATGGGCGGCGCGCACCGCAACCCGGAAAAAACCTTCACTGACGTCAAGGCGGAGATCGTCAAATTTTTCGGCGAGTATGACGACGACCTCGGGCCGCTCGAGATTCGCGAGTTGCGGCGCGAGAAATTCCTGGCGATCGGGACGTCGCTCACCTGAATTTGACTGTGCTGTCTTGCAATTTGCATAAAATTTAGATCGATTACCCAAGAACCTTACCGCGCGTTAACCCTGCACTGGCATAAGCAGGGCTGGGGGCAAGGCGTACAGGAATTGTAGGGTCAGGGCATAGATGCTCCGTAAAATCGTCCTTTTGGCCGTATCGCTCGTTTTGGCGGGTGTTCTGGCCTCGTGCTCAGCGCTTGAAGGCGACGGGCGTCATCTCACACCGCTATCGGGTGCCGCCAAGTCGCGGCTGGCCGCCATGGGTTCGAGCCCGCAGGCAGCGATGATGGTGCGCATCTTCAAGGAAGAATCGACGCTCGAGGTCTGGAAACAGACCGCCGGCGGGTCCTACAAGCTCTTCCAGACCTATGAAATCTGCACCTGGTCGGGCGATCTGGGGCCGAAATTTTACGAGGGCGACCGGCAGGCGCCCGAAGGGTTCTATACGATCACCCCGGGGCTGATGAATCCGAACTCGAACTATTACCTCGCCTTCAATCTGGGCTTTCCCAACAGGTATGACCGCACGCATGGGCGGACGGGCAGCCATCTGATGGTGCATGGCGCGTGTTCGTCGGCCGGGTGCTACGCCATGGAAGACGAGCAGATCGCCGAAATCTACGCGCTGGCGCGTGAAGCGTTCACCGGTGGCAATCGTTCGTTCGAAGTGCAGATCTTCCCGTTCCGCATGACGCCGGAAAACATGGCCAAGCACCAGTCGAGCCAGCACATCGATTTCTGGAACAACATCAAGCAGGGCTACGATTATTTCGAAGTCGCCAACACGCCGCCCGCATGGGACGTGTGCGAGGGGCGCTATGTGTTCCGCCAGCCTTCCGCCGTCAACGCAACCGCCTCGATGGCGGGAAGCTGTCAGGCTGTGGTTGCCGATGCTACGATCGTTTCGGCCTTCCAGGCCCGCCAGTCAGCCGATGCGGCTGCGATACAGAGTGCGATAATGCGGCTTGCCGATGCCGAAGTGGCGGCAGCAGAAGCCGAACAGCGGCGCATCAATGGAGAGGCCGAAATGGCGGCGCGGAGCGAAGCGATCAACAACGCCGTTGGCGGATTCTTCGACACCCTGTTCAGCCCGCTCGACGCACTGGCGCCCAGCGAGCAGGCCGCTGTGGCCGACAGTACGCCCCAAGGCTGAGCGGTGGCCCGAGCGCGTCGTGGCCCGGAGAGGAAACGATGAGCGCGACCGAGGATATCGAGCGCAAGCTGGAGCACGGGGCAGACCGTTATTTCGGCAAGGACCTCGATGCGCTTTCCAGCGTTGAGAAGACTGTACTCAAAAAGGCGATTTCGCGCCGTACGCTGGCGCGCAATACCGAGACGATCTACAGCGAAAAGACCGGTTTCGGGGACAGGATGTCCGATGGGATCGCCAGTTTCGGTGGCTCGTGGGCGTTCATTCTGTCGTTCCTCGCGTTTCTGGCGATCTGGGTTGCCGCCAATATCGCGCTCGCCATGGGGGCGTTCGATCCCTATCCCTTCATCTTTCTCAATCTGATGCTGTCGATGATCGCCGCGCTGCAGGCGCCGATCATCATGATGAGCCAGAACCGGCAGGCCGAAAAGGACCGGCTGGCCGCCGCCCACGACTACGAGATCAATCTCAAGGCCGAAGTGGAAATCATGGCGCTGCACGACAAGCTCGACCAGATGCGCGAGCATGAATTGCGGGCGCTGGTCGAAAAGCAGCAGGAGCAGCTTGATCTGCTCACCAGAGTGGTGCTGGGGAAACGCTCAGAGTAGATCGCAGAGCGGGGCGATGAGCGGGATGTCGGCGGGGGGCATCGGGTAGTCGTGCAGTTTTTGCGGGCGCACCCATTTGAGCGCTGAATGCTCCTTGGTGACGGGCGTGCCCTGCCATTTCCTGCACACATAAAGCGGCATCATCAGGTGCCAGTCGTCATAGGTATGGCTCGCAAAAGTGAGCGGGGCGAGGCACGCTTCTTTTGTTTCGATGTCCAGCTCTTCGCGCAATTCGCGGATCAGCGCGGCTTCGGGCGTTTCGCCCGCCTCGATTTTGCCACCCGGAAATTCCCAGAGACCCGCCAACTGCTTGCCCTCGGGTCGCTGGGCGATCAGCACGCGCCGGTCGGCATCGACCAGCGCGCAGGCGACGACGAGGGTGATTTTCATTGCGCTTGGGCCTCGGGCTGGCGGCGGTAGTGGTAGGGGTAGCGGAAGGTAAAGCCCAGGGCGAGGTAGAGCGCGATGGCCGGGCCGTTGTCGCCCTGGACCTGGAGCGCGGCGTGGCTGGCGCCGTTTTCGGCGCCCCAACTGAGCGCGCTCGCCATCATGCGGCGGCCGAACCCCTGGCCGCGGAGTGCGCCCGAAGTGATGACGTCATAGACCATCAAGATGCCGTCGCTCTCGACGCACAGCAGGGATGCTCCGGGCGTGCCGTCGTCGGCGGCGAGGACGATGCCGCAGGCGGGGCGCTTGAGCGCACCGAGGATGGCGGCGAAGGTTTCCTGCTGTTTGGTATCGAACCCTTGAAGGGCCGTCTGTGCGGCAAGGAAAGCGGGGTCTGTGGCATCGTAAAGGCTGGCCGCCCCGTCGAACCCGGCGGTCCGGGTGAGGGGCGCGGACAGCACGAGGCTGGTCTTGAAGCGCTCCCATTTTGCATCAGCGAGTGTATCGAGAATGCCGTCGCCGGTGAGCGGGGTTACCCTGAAAACGGTGGGCAAATCATGTTCGGCATAGCGGGCCGAGAGGGCGTCGATGCGCTGGGCGGCATTGCCGTCGTCGGCGGGGTCCAGCGCCCATATGGCGTTGGAGCGGCCCGAAAAGCCCGCGGCGAAGCGGGCGCGCCATTGGCCGTCCTCGATAGTCTGGAGGGCTGGCCATGTGGCGAGCGAAGCGGCTTCGATTTCAGCGACGGAAAGCAAAGAAGAACTCTTTTCCTTGGTTGCGCTGTCGAACCGCAAAACCGGTTCCCACTTTTGCTGACGACATCTTTAGTTCCTTGTTTGGTCGTGCGTCCGAACCGATAAAGTGGCGTCCACTTGATCTGGACACGCTCCTAGCTCCTGTAGCTGCCGTTGATGTCGATATAGCCGTGGGTCAGATCGCAGGTGTAGACGGTGGCGCTGCCGTCTCCGAGCCCGATATCGACGCCGATCGAAAGCTCGTCCCCCTTCATATAGGCGGTTGCGGCGTCCTCGGAATAGTCGGGCGCGCGTTCCCCGTTGCGGGCGAGGACGTGTTCGCCGAAGCGAATGGTGAGTCTGTCGCGGTCGGCGGGCTGGCCGGCCTTGCCCACCGCCATGACGATGCGGCCCCAATTGGCGTCCTCACCGGCAATGGCGGTCTTGACGAGGGGGCTGTCAGCAATGGCGCGGGCGATCTTTGCGGCACTGTCGTCGCTTGTTGCGCCAGTGACGTTGACGGCCACGAATTTTGTGGCGCCCTCGCCGTCGCGCACCACCTGCATGGCGAGATCGAACAGCACGTCGCCCAGCGCTTCACCGAAGGCTTGCGCGCGCGGATCGTCGAGCGAGGCGATGGGTTCGATCCCGGCCTTGCCAGTGGCGAAGGCCAAAAGCGTATCGGAGGTCGAAGTGTCGCTATCGACAGTGATGGCGTTAAAGCTCGTCTGGTTGTGCCTGGCGAGAAGCGCCTGCAAGACTTCAGCCGCGATGGGCGTGTCGGTGAAGACGAAACTGAGCATTGTCGCCATGTCCGGCGCGATCATGCCCGAACCCTTGGCGATGCCGGCAATGGAAACCGTTACGCCGTCGACCTCGAGCGTCGCCTCTGCGAGCTTGGGGAAGGTGTCGGTGGTCATGATGGCTTTGGCCGGCTCCATCCAGGGTTCGGCAGCCAACTGGCCGGTCAGGCTTTCCAGCACACCATCGAATTTGGTGGCATCAAGCGGTTCACCGATGACGCCCGTTGAAGCGAGAAAGATCTCGGATGACTGGCAGCCGACGGCCCTGGCTGCGATGTCGGCGGTCAGTTTCACCGATTCGATGCCCTTCAATCCGGTAAAGGCATTGGCGTTGCCCGAATTGACGACGAGGGCGCGGGCGGTGCCGCCGCCGAGGTTTTGCCGGCACCAGTCGATGGCGGCCGAGGGGCAGAGCGAGCGGGTCAGGACGCCGGCGACCACGGTGCCCGGGTCGAACACGGCGAGCAGCACGTCGGTGCGGCCCTTGTAGCGAATGCCGGCCTCGGCGGTGGCAAAGCGCACGCCGGCGATAGCTGGCGGGGCGGCATAGGTTTTGGGGGCAAGGGGAGAGATGGGCAGGGCCATGGACTAAAGACCTTGAAGGGGTAACGCGTTGCCGGTTCTTCCGTGTGCCTCAACCCGTCCCCTCTGGCAAGGGGCGCAATCGGTTAGGGCGCCCAGCCGGTAACTTCGCGGGCGATGCGCAGCGCAATCGTGTCGCGTTGTCGGGCCGGCTTGGGATTCGGGCCCGTTCACTATACCCGTATTGGGCCGACGATGTGTGGAGCGGGATGGGCAGCATGATTTTCACCGAACCGCGCGATCCGAGATTTATCGCCGTGCGCCGCGGCGGCACGCTGAGCGATGCCGACCATCGCCTGCTTGCCGAATGGGCTGCGGCCTGCGCTGCCCATGTTCTTGAAATTTTCGAGGCGGCTGCGCCGGGTGATGACCGGGTGCGGCATGCGCTTGAGCAAAACCGTGCGTGGGTGCGTGGCGAGTTAACGATGCGCGAGGCGCTGAGGGCTGCCAACGCGAGGGCTGCGGCGAGGGAGGTTGCGGGCGGCGCAAAATTTGCGGCCTATGCAGCGGCGCAGGCGGTAGCGGTTGCCCATGTGGCAGCGCATGAACTGGGCGCGGCGGCCTACGCGATCCGGGCTGTTCAAGCGGCAAGCGATGAGGCCGGGCGCGCGGAGGCTGGCTGTCGAGAATGCCGTTGGCAGCGCGAGCAGCTTCCCGACGCTATCCGGGAACTGGTGCTCGATGACCAGCGGTTGCGCAATCATGTGTGCTGGTTCGTGTTCGAGTGTTGACTGGTTCGAACCGAACGGCCGGGCGGCGGGGAGGGGCGCCCGGCAGATGATTTTCCCCTAGCGTGCGGGGCGCATTATGAAGCGGCCGAAGCGCTTCTGGATCAGGGGGATCAACCAGAACACCATTATGGCCACCATGAGCGGCGCGACGATCAGCGTGGTCTGCCATATCTGCCAGCCGCGGGTCAGCGGCAGGATGACATAGAGAATAAGGGTAATGACCGGATAGACCCCGAGCAGTGTTACGAGAAACTGCCGGTGCCTTGCCAGCCGCAGGGGGGCGCTTGCTGCATTATCGGCGGGGGCGCTGGCGGACGAAACTTGCGACATCGTGGATACCTTTAGAAACGGAACGTTTCGTTATATATGGAAACGAGCCGTTTCGTTCAAGTGGCTTTTTCGATTTTTTCTGCCTATATCAGGTGGCAGGGTTTGTGAGGCGCCCCTTGGGGATCTTAAGCCGCTTGGGCAGGGCTCCGGAGCGCGATGGATGCTGAGGGGCAAGATTGCCGCTGTTGCAGCAGGAAGGTACGCCTGGAAGGCGGCGAACTGGCGGGGGAAGTGTATTGGTCCGGGGCGTGCCGCTAGAACAAGTTTTGTGTTGGGCTGCTGACGGTTTGGGGAATTGCGGTCGGGATTGGCGGCAAAGTTAGGTGGCCGCGCGCTCGTTTGCAGCGTCGCGTAATGGATGCCGATTGCGCGCAAGGCGCTCAGGCGGGTGGAGAGAAGGATTGAAATGACAGCTGAGGACAAATCGGTGGCGGTCAGGCGCGGGTCCATCGGGGCCCGGCGCAATCCGGCCAGCCAGCAGGCCATTCTCGATGCCACCGAGGCGATCCTGCGTGAAGAGGGGCTTTCGGGGTTTTCCATCGAAGCGGTAGCGCGGCGAGCCCGGGCGGGAAAGCCGACGATCTATCGCTGGTGGCCGTCCAAGGCGGCGCTGCTGCTCGACGTCTATCAGGGGTTCAAAAACTCGCGGCAGTTCCCCGACACGGGAAATTTCGAGAAGGATCTGCGCGGGTTTCTGACCAACCAGTTGATCGGGTTCTGGCATGACGGCCTTTGCGGCACCGTGTTCCGCTCGGTCATCGCAGAGGCCCAAAGCGATCCGGGCGCGGCCGAGGCGCTATTTGCCTATGAACGGGCGCGGCGGAAATTTGCGGAACGGTTGGTGGACAGGGCCAAGGCGCGGGGCGAAATCGATCCTGACAGCAACAGCGCGATCATCATCGAACTTTTGGCCGGCTTTGCCTGGCACCGGCTTCTGACCGGCCGGCTGGCGGGCTCGGATGCCGATGTCGAGGCGGTGATCGCCACAATCCTGGCGGCGACAAAAAAGAACCCCGGTACCTAGAGCGCCGCTCCGATAGAATCGAAGCGGCGCTCCAGGTTTTTTGTTTGGTCGTGCGGTCGAACCGAAAAAGTCTGCAACTTTTTCTGGCCGCACTCCATCTCGCCGGTCTTCAACACCGGCCCTGCAAGACGGTGCTAGATACCGCCCTGGGCTTCGACCTGTGCGGCGAGGTCGGCATCGTCGATCTCGATTTCGACGCCGGACTTGATGTCGTCGATGGCCGCTTCATAGCTCTCATAGAGAACCTGCTGGGCGACCTGCTGGCGCACTTCTTCGAGCGGGGGCGCTTCGGAGAGGCGGCGGTCTTCGAGATAGATCAGGTGGAAGCCGAACTGGCTCTGGACGGGCTGGGACAATTCGCCGATTTCGAGCGCCATGGCGGCCTGTTCGAATTCGGGGACCATCATGCCGGTCGAGAAATAACCAAGATCACCGCCATTGGCGCGGGTGCCGTCGGTGCCGTATTCGCTGGCGGCATCGGCAAACTCGCGGCCACCTTCGATTTCGGCGCGGATTTCGTTGGCTTCTTCTTCGGTCGGCACCAGGATGTGGCGGGCGCGCACTTCGGGCTCGGGGGAGAACTCGGCGACCTGCTCGTCATAGGCGGCCTGGATGGCCTCCTCGGTCACCTGGGTCTCCACTATGGAGTTGAAAAACGCGCGGCGCAGAGCCTGATCTTCGAGATAGGCCATGCGGCGGGTGAAATCATCGCTTTCGGCAAGGCCGTCGGCGCGGGCGGCGCTGGCCATAAGCTTCATGTCGATAATGACAGTCAGAAGAAAACCGCGCCGCTGGTCGGCGGGAATGGACTGGAGTTCCTGGGTCAGCTCTTCGGCTGCCAGGACCAGATCACCTTCGGTAATCTCTTCGCCGCCCACCGTAGCAAGGACCGTATCGGGGGATACCGGCTCGGCGGGCGCGGCCTGCTCGGCTGCCTCTGCGGCGGGCGCCGGCGCATCGTCCTGCGCCCAGGCGGGAGCAGCGGTCAGCGAGACGGCGAGAACCGCCGGGATGAATACGGCCCGCAAAAGGCCGGCCACCGGAGCGGCGAAGTCGGATGACATGATGAGAATTCTCCTTGTTTTCCGGACCCGGGCCCCCCATCGCCCGAACCAAAGTTCCGAATATCGGTTTAGCCCCGGACTTTGGCGGTGGTTTGGCGGATTTTGCCAACGTTGACAACCCATGGTGGCACTCTTACATCTCCTGCCGAAGTTTTCCGCGCTCCTTTCGGCAGCGCCCCGGCCTGCCGCCCTTCCATTCGTGCAAGGCAATTCCGGGACGTCGCAACCGCCGCATCGGGTGCATCCAACAAGGTTCTAAGGACAATTCTTCATGGCTCTTGCAGCGCTCGCCCGGAAGTTTTTCGGCTCGGCCAACGATCGGCGCGTCAAACGCTATCAATCCAATGTCGATGCCATCAACGCCCTCGAGCCCGAGTTCGAAAAGCTCACCGACGAGCAGCTCAGGGCCAAGACCGAGGAGTTCCGTCAGCAGTTGCGCGATGGCGCCAAGCTGACCGACGTGCTGGTTCCCGCCTTTGCAACGGTGCGCGAAGGCTCCAAACGTGCGCTTGGCATGCGGCACTTCGACGTACAGCTTATCGGCGGCATGGTGCTCAACGAACGCGCCATCACCGAAATGCGGACCGGTGAAGGCAAGACGCTTGTCGCAACGCTTTCGGCCTATCTCAATGCGCTCGAAGACAAGGGCGTGCACATCGTTACCGTCAACGATTACCTGGCGCGCCGCGACAGCGAATGGATGGGCCGGCTCTACAGTTTTCTCGGGCTGACCACCGGGGTGATCGTGCATGGCATCAACGATGCGGAGCGCAAGGCTGCCTACGATGCCGACATCACCTACGGCACCAACAATGAGTTCGGTTTCGACTATCTTCGCGACAACATGAAATATTCGCGCGCCCAGATGGTGCAGCGCGGACACAATTACGCGATCGTCGACGAAGTGGATTCGATCCTGATCGACGAGGCGCGGACTCCGCTGATCATTTCGGGGCCCTCACAGGACCGGTCCGAGCTTTACAAGACCATCGACAAATACATTCCGCTGCTGGTCGAGGAAGACTATACGATCGACGAAAAGCACCGCGCGGCGAGCTTTACCGACGAGGGCATCGAAAAGCTCGAGGAAATCCTCGAGCGCGACGGGCTGATCAAATCCGGCTCGCTCTATGACATCGACAACGTCTCGATCGTCCACCACCTCAATTCGGCGCTCAAGGCGCACAAGATCTTCACCCGCGACAAGGACTATATCGTCCGTGACGACGATGTGGTGATCATCGACGAGTTCACCGGCCGCATGATGCCGGGACGGCGGTTTTCCGAAGGGCTGCACCAGGCGCTCGAAGCCAAGGAAAACGCCAAGATCCAGCCGGAAAACCAGACGCTGGCCTCGATCACTTTCCAGAATTATTTCCGGCTCTACACCAAGCTGGCGGGCATGACCGGTACGGCGGACACCGAAGCGTCCGAATTTGCGGACATTTACGGGCTGGACGTCGTGACCGTGCCCACCAACGTGCCGATCGCGCGTTTGGATGAAAACGACCAGATCTATCGCTCGGTCGATGAAAAGTTCCAGGCCATCACCGACGAAGTGATCGAGTGCCGCACCCGCAATCAGCCGGTGCTGGTGGGCACGACGTCGATTGAGCGTTCGGAAATGCTGGCGGACTTCCTCAAGAAAAAGGGCGTCAAGGACATCGCGGTTCTCAACGCCCGCCATCACGAGCAGGAAGCCCAGATCATCGCGGCGGCCGGTGTGCCCGGCGCCATCACGATCGCCACCAACATGGCCGGTCGCGGCACCGACATCCAGCTCGGCGGCAATCTGGAAATGCGCGTTGCCAACGAGGCCGAAGGGCTCGAAGGCGAGGCGCTGGAAAAAAAGACCGCCGAGATCAAGGCCGATATCGCTGAAAAGAAGAAAGAAGCGCTGGCGGCGGGCGGGCTGATGGTGATTGGCACCGAACGTCACGAGTCGCGCCGCATCGACAACCAGTTGCGTGGTCGCTCGGGCCGTCAGGGCGATCCGGGACGGTCGAAATTCTTCGTGTCGCTGCAGGACGATCTGATGCGGCGGTTCTTCCCCGAGCGCATGGAGAAGGTCCTGACCTCGCTGGGGCTGAAAGACGGGGAATCGATCTCCGACGCCATGGTCACCAAGGCCATCGAGCGCGCCCAGACCCGGGTCGAGGGTCACAACTTCGATATCCGCAAGAACATCCTGAAATATGATGACGTGATGAACGATCAGCGCAAGGTGATCTTCGAGCAGCGCATCGAGTTGATGGATGCCGAGAACGTCGCCGAAACCATCGCCGACATGCGTCACGACGTTGTCGATTCGCTGATCGCCAAATCGGCGCCCGAACGTTCCTATCCCGAGCAGTGGAACACCGAGCAGCTTGGCGCGGCGTGCAAGACCTATCTAGGCATCGAGCCCCCGTTGGCCCAGTGGTCCGACGAGGAAGGCATGGATGTGGAGGTGCTGCGCGAGCGCATCATCAAGATGGCCGACGATTATGCTGCGGCCAAGGCGGCGCGCATCGGGCCCGACACCATGCGCCAGATCGAAAAGAGCTTCATTCTGCAATCGATCGACGGGCTGTGGCGCGAGCATCTGGTGACGCTCGATCACCTTTCCAAGGTGGTTGGCTGGCGTGGCCTGGCCCAGCGCGATCCGCTCAATGAATACAAGCAGGAAGCGTTCGAGCTGTTCTCGCTGCTGTTGACCAATCTGCGCGAGCTGGTCACCACCCAGATGAGCCATTTCGAAATCAAGCCGCCCGAGCCGCAGGCGCCTGCAGCCAGCCAGCTCCGCGCGACCCATCTCGATCCGGTAACCGGCGAGAACGAGGTGCGGGACGAGGCGGGTCCCAAGGGTCAGCTGAGCCCCGAAGTCATGGCCCGCACCCGGCGCAACGATCCGTGCCCGTGCGGATCGGGCAAGAAATTCAAGCATTGCCACGGGGCGTTCTAAAGCCCTTTCGGCATAGTCTTTTCGAGATCCCCGGAGCGCCGCTTCGGGGATTTTTTTGTTGGCGGTCGCACTGCGTGGGGGAACCCTTTAGGGTGGGTCTGCATTTGTGAACGCGCCTAGCGGGGGATTGTCTTGACCTACGAACAGATCGTGCTTTTTGTCCTTCTGGGCTTGGTTCTGGCCGGACTTTTGTGGGGCAAATGGCGATACGACCTTGTGGCGTTTGCCGCCCTTATCGTCGGCGTCGTCATGGGCGTGGTGCCCGCACAGACGGCGTTCTCGGGCTTTGGCAATGATGCGACGATCATCATAGCGCTGGTCCTCGTGGTCACGGCGGGCCTGTCGCGCTCGGGGGCGGTTGATCTGATCACCCGGCACGCCGTGAGCCGGGACCGCTCATTGCCACTCCATATCTCGATCATGGGCGGTATCGGGGCGGTGTTTTCGGGCTTCATGAACAATGTCGCCGCGCTGGCCATTCTCATGCCTGTCGACGTGCAGGCGGCGCAAAAGGCCAACCGGTCTCCGGCTTCCTCGCTCATGCCGCTGGCGTTCGCGACGATCCTTGGCGGCATGCTGACGATGATCGGGACGCCGCCAAACATCATTATTGCCGCCTATCGCGAACGCGCCGTGGGCGAGAGCTTTACGATGTTCGATTTCACGCCGGTGGGGCTGCTGTGCGCACTGGCCGGCATCGCCTTTATCGGGCTTGTCGGCTGGCGGTTGATTCCGGTGCGCGACAAGGGTGCCGGCGCCGAACTGCGCGCTGCGGCGAACTATACGACCGAACTCGTGGTCACCGAGAAATCAAAGGTCGTGGACCAGAGGGTGCGTGATCTGGACGGCGAAGCCGAGGAGCACGATTGCGCCATTGTGGGGCTGGTGCGCCGCAACAAGCGATTGCCGAGCCGGGCGCGCTGGGAAAAAATCAGGAAGGGCGACCTGCTCGTCGTTCACGGTACTGCCGAGGCGATTTCGGCGCTGGCCGGTGCCTTGCAGGTCGATCTGCAGGGACGGTCCGGCGAAAGCGCCGAGTTGTCCTCAGACCTCAAGATCGTCGAGGCCGTGGTGACAGCCGATAGCCGGGTGGTGGGCCGGATTGCCAATGACGTTCGCGTCATGCAGCGCAACGGTGTCGTCATGCTTGGGCTGTCGCGGCGTGGACAGGCGATAACAGAACGCGTGCGGCGCACCCCACTGGAGGTCGGTGACGTGCTGTTGTTGCTGGGCCACCAGGACGCAATCGACGACGTCATCACCCGCATGGACTGTCTGCCCATTGCCTCGAGCGTGCCGATGGTGCGGCACGAAAAGGCGCTGGCAGCCATCGGGCTGTTCGGGGCAGCGGTGGGGGTTGGCGCCTTCGGTCTGGTGCCGCTTACGGTGGCGCTGGGCGCGGTGGCGGTACTTTACGTCGTCTTCGACATTCTGCCGGTGCGCGAAATCTATGAATCGATCGAATGGCCGGTCGTGGTGCTGCTCGGCTCGCTCCTGCCGGTGGGCATGGCGCTGGAGACCTCGGGGGGAACCCAGCTGATGGCGGAGGGACTGGCGATGCTCGGCCAGTATGTCCCCGCCTGGGTGGCGCTGGCGGCTGTGCTGGTGTTCACGATGACGCTTTCGGACGTTCTCAACAACGCGGCGACGGCGGTGATCTTCGGGCCCGTCGCCTTCGGGCTGGCGCAGATTTTGGGGGTCAACCCCGATGCATTCCTGATGGCAGTGGCCATCGGGGCGAGCTGCGCGTTCCTTACGCCCATCGGGCACAACAACAACGCTCTCATCATGGGGCCGGGCGGCTACCGCTTTAGCGACTATTGGCGCATGGGGCTGCCGCTGGAGGTGATCATCGTTCTGGTGGGCGTGCCGGCCATCATGGTGTTCTGGCCGTTGTGACGATCAGGTGTCAGATTTGTCCTTGAGCACGTCGCGCAGGCTGGTCTGGGCCGAACCGGGCTTGAGGGGCTTTTGCTGGCTTTCGTGCGGCACCCAGCCCGAGAGCCAGAGGATTTCGAGGCTGGCGCGAACCTTGCCGTCAGGATCGGAATAGCGCTCGGTGTAGATTTCTGCAGCGCGCATCAGGTGGCGCGGGGTGAGCATGCGCGTGTCGCGTCCGGCCAGCGGGTTGGTGACGCCGAAGGCCCGCAGATCGTCGAACAGGGCCAGGGGAGTACGATAGCGCACCATGTGGGTTTCAAGGTCGGTGACCGGCAGGGCGAACCCGGCCCGCTGGAGCAGGCTGCCGGCGTCGCGCACGTCGATCATCGGCGCGACGCGCGGGGAGACACCGCCGAGAATTTCCACATCGGCGGCCAGAAACGCGTCGCGCAATTCGCTCAGGGTGCGCCCGCCGATGGCGGCGGCGATCAGCAGTCCGTCGGGGGCGATGTGGCGGCGCAGGTTTTCGAGAAAGCCCGGAACGTCGTTGACGGTCTGGAGGTCGAGCAGCGAGACGATCAGATCGTAGTCGCGGGACGGCAGGCTCAGATGCTCGGGATCGGTCGTGGCGAAACCATCGACTTCGAGCAGGGACGAAATCTTTTCAAAGCGTATGGGGCCACTGGCCGAGTTTGCGGCGCCGGGCAAAAGCCGTGGATCGGGGCCCATGATCAGCGCTTTTGGAAATTCGCGCGTTATCGGCGCCAGCCGGTCGGCAAGGTCGGCAACCACGAGATCGGTCACAAAATCGGATTGCCCTTGGCGCTTGGCGAAATTGGCGGCGAGGCGGGAGCGGTCGAAAACGAGCGGAGGCTGGGTCATGGTCCCGACCATATGGCGCAGGAATCGGTGCCGTGCAATGATCGCATCATGGTCGGGGCAATCAAACATCGGGGCGGACCCTGGGCATTGCGGTTGCGCGCCGTTCTGGCTTCGGCCGGCGCGCGGACGCTCGATCTGGCATTTCCGCCGGTCTGCCTTGCCTGCAACGAGGCGGTTTTGACACCGGATGGGCTGTGTCCGTCGTGCTGGCGCCAGCTGATCCCCATTTCCCGGCCATTCTGCCCGGTACTGGGGCTGCCGTTTGCTTCAGACATGGGCGAGGGTGCGCTTTCGGTTCAGGCGATTGCCGATCCGCCGCCGTTTGCCCGGGCGCGTTCGGCTGTCGCCTATACCGATCTGGCGCGAAACCTGGTCTCGAAGATGAAATATTCCGACCGGCCCGAAATCGCGCTGTTCTGCGCGCGGATGATGGTGTCGGCGGGTCATGAGCTCCTGGGTCCCGATGCGGTTCTGGTGCCGGTGCCCCTGCATCGGGCGCGGCAGCGCGAGCGGCGGTACAATCAGTCTTCTGAACTGGCGCGAGCCATAGCCCGCCTTGCAAAATGCGATCTGCATACCGATCTTATCGTCAGGCATCGGCGCACCATCCAGCAGGTCGGGCTCAACGCTTCGCAGCGGGCCCGCAATGTGGATGGGGCGTTTCGCGTCGATCCAGCGCGGCTGGATCGGTTGGGCGCAGGGCGCGTTGTGCTCGTCGATGACGTGCTGACAACCGGCGCCACCGTCTCGGCAGCCGCCAGGGCGCTCAAGCGGGTGGGCGTATCGCAGGTCGATGTGCTCAGCTTTGCCCGCGTTGTGTTCGATGCCGATATGACAGTATAACTGCCGCGATAGATTGGAGTTTGTATTAAATGGCCAAGGTCGAAATCTATACGACCCCCACATGTCCCTATTGCCACGCCGCCAAGGCGCTTCTGGGCAACAAGGGCATCACGTTCGATGAAATCACCGTGCTCGATCCCGATCTGCGTGCCACGATGACCCAGCGTGCCAATGGACGGCGCACCGTGCCGCAGATTTTTGTCGGCCAGACCCATGTGGGCGGCTATGACGACCTTGCCGCCCTTGAGCGGCAGGGTAAGCTCGATCCCCTGCTCGAGAACGCCGCGTGAGCCAAGCCACGACCGTTGCCCTTGTTCAGATGAACTCGGGCATAGGGGCCGAGGACAATCTCGAGACGATCGACGCAAGAGTGGTCGAGGCCAGAGGGGCCGGCGCCACTTATGTCCTGACACCGGAAATGAGCGTGGTCTTTGCAAAAGACCGCGCCGGTCTGCAGGCTGCGGCCGAGCCGTGGGAGGGCAATAGCGCCATCGCGCGGCTGGCCGGCATCGCCAGGGACAATGGGGTTTTTCTCCATATCGGTTCGTTGGCCGTTGCGCTTGGGGATGGCCGGTTCGCCAACCGCTCGGTGCTTTTCGACCCGGCAGGCGAGATCGTCTCGCGCTACGACAAGATCCATCTTTTCGATGCCGATATTGACGCCTCTAACGGCTATCGCGAAAGCGCAACCTATGCGGGCGGCGAGACGGCGGTGGTGGCCGATATCGCGCCATTCGTGCTTGGCGTCTCAATCTGCTATGATCTGCGCTTCCCGGCGCTTTATCGGGCGCTGGCCGAGGCTGGTGCGCAGGTGATCGCGGTGCCTTCGGCCTTTACGGTGCCGACCGGGGCGGCACACTGGCGTGTTCTGCTGCGCGCCCGGGCGATAGAAACCGGCTGTTTCGTCCTTGCGGCTGCGCAGGGCGGGAACCACGAAAACGGGCGGGCGACCTATGGTCATTCGCTCATCGTTTCGCCCTGGGGCGAGGTGATTGCCGAGGCCGATGGGGCCGAACCGGGTCTGGTGCTTGCCGAGCTGGACCTTGACGCGGTGACCGAGGCGCGGCAAAGGGTGCCTGCGCTTGCCAATGCGCGCGGGTTCACACTCGCGACACACTGAAAACCCAAGCGGGGAATTGAAAGTGATCCAGTTCATGCTCGCCTGCGGTGCGGGCCACAAATTCGATGCCTGGTTCAGAAACGCCGAGGCCTATGACGAGCAGTCGGCGCGTGGGGTTTTGACGTGCCCGATCTGCAATTCCTCGCAGGTTGAGAAGGCGCTGATGGCGCCGGCTGTCTCGCGTTCGAGCGAAAAGGTCGCGCTTTCGGCCGGTCATCCCGAGCATGGCGAGTTTCTGAAAGCCATGCGCGCCCTGCGCCAGAAGATGACCTCGGAAGCCGATTATGTTGGCGACAAGTTTGCCGAGGAAGCGCGCAAGATCCATTACGAGGAAGCCGAGGCGCGCGGCATTTATGGCGAGGCGACCAAGGACGAAGTCGTCAGCCTCGTTGATGAGGGTATTGAGTTCATGCCCCTGCCCAACGTGCCCGACGAACACAATTGACGGTCGTGTTCCGCACCGACCCGTTTCCTTCAGTTGCTGAATTTGATGTGCTGTGGCGAGGCGCATGGGGTGCGCAGGCTTCCCACGACTTGCAGTCTGTTCTAAAGCGTTCGCTGGGTCATGTGTGTGCCTATGCGGATGATCGGCTGGTCGGGTTCGTCAATGTGGCATGGGACGGCGGCGTGCATGCCTTCATCCTCGACACTTGCGTCGACCCCGATTTCAGGCGGCAAGGAATTGCCACAGACCTAGTACGACAGGCGATCGAATTGGCGCGCGAGCGCGGGGCGTATTGGCTGCATGTCGATTTCGAACCGCATCTTGATGGATTCTATCGCGGGTGTGGGTTCAAGCCAACTGCAGCCGGATTGGTCGACCTGCGGTCGTGATCGCCTTGGTCTTAGGCCGCCGGCTTTTCCAAGAGCAGCATGTAATTGACCGCCATGTCGCGGCTTTTGCCCCATTGGTTTTTCAATGGACTGAAGGTCACACCTGTCTCGTCGATGACGTTCATGCCGTTGCGGCCCGTGATCGAGGTGATCTCTTCGGGCGTGACCAGCTTTTCGTATTGATGGGTGCCCTTGGGCAGCCAGCGCAGGACGCGCTCGGCGCCGACAATGGCCAGGGCATAGGCGCGGGCCGTGCGGTTGATGGTTGCGACGAACATCAGGCCGCCGGGCTTGACCAGATTGCAGCAGCTTTGAAGGTAGAGCGGCACGTCGGCGACGTGCTCGACAACTTCCATGTTGAGCACGACGTCGAACTGCTCGCCGGCTGCGGCGAGGTCTTCGGACGTCGTGGCGCGATAATCGATTTCGAGGCTGGATTGCTCGGCATGGAGCGCAGCGATCTTGACGTTCTTTTCGCCTGCATCGGCGCCGACCACAGTGGCGCCGAGCCGGGCCATGGGTTCGCACAGCAGACCACCGCCGCAGCCGATATCGAGAATGCGCAGGCCGGTGAACGGCCGCATGGCTTTGTCATCGAGCCCGAAATGGGCGATTACTTTTTCGCGGATATAGGCCAGCCGCACCGGATTGAACTTGTGCAGCGGTTTGAATTTGCCGTTGGGATCCCACCATTCCTCGGCCATCTTGTGGAACTTGCCGATTTCGTCGGGGCTGATGGTGGTGCTCATGGCGTACCTCGTACTAGAGCTTGATCGGTCCCGATTGAATCGGGACGGCTGCTCTAAGTCGTTATCTGTCGCGAGATCGAACCGGAAAAGTCTGCAACTTTTCGCTGCGCGGCCCCTCGGGTCCTGATCTCACTCTCGCTTGCCGCAAGAGGTGACCCCGGCGCGCCACCAAGTCAAGCGATCCATCGCCGCAGCCCTCATGCCATATTGCTAAATCGCCCAGATTATGGCACTCACCGCGCCACAACCGTACGGTGCGGTACGGCACGGGTTTGCATCGAAGGCGGCGTCATGGCGCGTATAGTTATGAAGTTTGGTGGCACCTCGGTCGCCAATGTCGAGCGCATAAGGCAGGCGGCCCGGCACGTCAAACGCGAGGTCGAGGCCGGACACGAGGTTGCGGTCGTGGTTTCGGCCATGTCGGGCAAGACCAATGAGCTTGTCGGCTGGTGCGCCGAAGCCGCGCCCATGCACGACGCGCGTGAATATGATGCCGTTGTCGCCTCGGGCGAGCAGGTGACGGCGGGGCTGATGGCTATCGTTCTTTCGGAAATGGGCATCCAGTCGCGCTCTTATGGTGGCTGGCAGGTGCCCATCCATACCGACGACGCTCACGGTTCGGCGCGGATCACCGGGATCGATCCGGCCAATCTCAACGAGCGGATGAGTTCGGGCTGGGTGCCGGTGGTGACCGGATTTCAGGGTATTTCCGACAAGAACCGCATAACGACGCTGGGGCGCGGTGGGTCCGATACCTCGGCCGTGGCGGTTGCTGCCGCGGTAAAGGCGGACCGGTGCGACATCTATACCGACGTCGATGGCGTCTATACGACCGATCCACGCATCGCGCCGAAAGCGAGGCGCCTTGAACGGGTCAGTTTTGAAGAAATGCTTGAAATGGCCTCGCTGGGCGCAAAGGTGCTCCAGACGCGGTCGGTGGAACTGGCCATGGCCCAGGGTGTGCGGCTGGTGGTGCGCTCGACGTTCGATAATCCCGATGCGGGCAACGCGCCGGGCAGCGAATGGGGCATGACGGGCACGCTTGTGTGCGATGAGGATGAGATCATGGAAAAGCAGATCGTTTCGGGTGTGACCCTTGCGCGGGCCGAGGCCAAGATCACCCTGCGCAAGGTCAAGGACAAGCCGGGCGTCGCCGCTTCGGTGTTCGGACCGTTGGCCGACGCGCGGATCGTCGTCGACATGATCGTGCAGAACATTTCCGATGACGGGCAGATCACCGACATCACGTTCACGGTTCCCGACAGCGAATTCGACAAGGCCATGAAGGTTTTGCGCAATGCGCCCGACCTTGAATACGAGTCGATTTCGGGGTCCAAGGGCGGCGCCAAGATTTCGGTGGTGGGCGTTGGCATGCGCAGCCACGCGGGGGTTGCGGCTTCGATGTTCCGGGCGCTTTCGGACAAGGGAATCAACATCCAGCTCATCACGACCTCGGAAATCAAGACCTCGGTGTTGATCGATGAGGAATATGCAGAGCTTGCAGTTCGGGCTCTGCATACCTATTACGGTCTGGACAAGGTCGAGGGGTAATCACCTCTCGGCGGTGGCAATCCTTTGAGGCGGAGTATCCGCCGGGCGAGCGGACATGGTGACAGCGATTGGTGGACCGCGGGTGCTCTTGCGCCAGTTGCGCGAAACCATGGCCGAACCGCTGGCCAGCCAGGACCGGCTGGACAAGATCGTCGATCTGATCGCCGACAATATGCGGGCCGATGTGTGCTCGTTCTATGTGTTGCGCGACGATGGCGCGCTGGAACTGTTCGCCACCCATGGCCTCAAGCGCGACGCCGTTCACATCACCACATTGCGGCTGGGTGAAGGCCTTGTGGGCCTGATCGCCAACGAGGCGGAACCGCTCAGCCTGCAGAACGCGCCGGAGCATCCCTCGTTCGCCTATCGCCCGGAAACGGGCGAGGACCCGTTCTTTTCGTTCCTTGGCGTGCCCGTGTTGCGGGCGGGGCAGACGCTGGGCGTGCTTGTCGTCCAGAATTCGGAACGCCGGGTCTATGGCGAGGACGAAACCGAAGCGCTTCTGACCACGGCCACTATTCTGGCCGAGATGATCTCGACGGCCGATTTCGACGCGCTGGTCAAACCGGGCTCCGATATCGATCTGCGCCGCCCGCGGATGTTTCAGGGCGTGGGGTTTTCCGAAGGCATCGCTTTGGGGCAGGTGGTGCTGCACGACCCGCGTGTCGTGGTCACCAATTTCGTTGCCGACGATACGGACGCCGAAAAGGCGCGGCTGGAAGCTGCGCTCCAGACAATGCGCGTTTCGATCGACGAATTGCTCAATTCGGGCGATATGCAGATCCCGTCCGATCACCGCGACATCCTCGAGACCTATCGCATGTTTGCCCATGACAGGGGCTGGGTGCGCCGGCTCGAAGAGGCGATCGATTCTGGCCTCACGGCGGAAGCTGCGGTTGAGCGCGTGCAGAACGACACCCGCGCGCGCATGCTGCGCCAGACCGATCCCTATATTCGCGAGCGTCTGCACGATCTCGACGATCTGGCAAACCGGCTGTTGCGCATTCTGACAGCCGACGGCTCGGTGGCAGGCAAGGAAATGCCCGACAACGCCATTCTGGTGGCGCGCAATATGGGCCCGGCCGAACTGCTCGAATATGACCGCACCAAACTGCGGGCCGTGGTGCTCGAGGATGGCGCGGCGACGGCGCATGTGGCCATCGTGGCGCGCTCGGTGGGGCTGGTGGCAGTCGGGCAGGCCGAAAATATAGTTTCGATGGGTGAGGCGGGTGACGATATCATCGTCGACGGGTTCACCGGGGCGGTGCATCTGCGGCCCACGCCCGACATCGAGGCCACCTATATCGACAAGGTGCGGCTTTCGGCCAAGCGGCGCGCGCATTATGCGGCGCTCAAGGACACCCCGCCGGTTTCGCGTGACGGCCAGCACATCACGCTGTTGCACAATTCGGGATTGCTGGCCGACATGGCCATGCTCGAGGAAACCGGCGCCGAAGGGGTGGGGCTGTTCCGCACCGAACTGCAGTTCATGATCGCGTCGAAAATGCCGCGCGTCAAAGAGCAGGTGGAGCTTTATTCCGAAGCCATGCGGCTGATGGGCGACAAGCCCATCGTCTTCAGGCTTCTCGATATCGGTGGCGACAAGGTCGTGCCCTATATGCGCTCGACTGCCGAGGAAAACCCGGCAATGGGCTGGCGCAGCCTGCGGCTGGCGCTCGACCGGCCCGCGCTGCTCCGGACCCAGGTCCGGGCGCTGTTACAGGCCGCCAGTGGCAAGCCGCTGCGCATTCTTGTGCCCATGGTCACAGAGGCGCGCGAATACATGAAGGTCAAGCGCTTCATCCTGCGTGAGAACGAGCGGTTGCCCCGACTTGGTTTCGCCCAGCCCGAAACGCTTGAGATCGGCTCGATGATCGAGGTGCCCTCGCTGCTCTTCGAGCTGGACCGGCTGTTGCCCGAAACCGATTTCGTTTCCATCGGATCGAACGATCTCATCCAGTTCCTGACCGCGACCGACCGCGCCAATCCACGCGTGGCCAACAATTACGACCCGATTGCCCGGCCGCGCCTGCGGGCACTCAAGCTGGTGGTCGATGCCGCCGCCAAATACGGCAAGCCCGTTACCATGTGCGGGGAATTGGCCGGGCGTCCGGTCGAGGCGATGGCGCTGTTATCGATCGGCATGACGCGGCTGTCGATGGGCGCATCCTCGATTGGCCCGATCAAGGAAATGGTGCTTGGCCTTGACGTTGGCGCGCTCAAGGCCGAAATGAATTACTATCTTGAAAACGGCGAAACCGAGGGTTCGGCCCGTGAGTTTCTGACCGAGTTTGCCGAGCGGCATTCTCTTCCCGTCTAGCGCTTTTTTTCCGACCCGGATTGTTTTTATGGCTTCTTTGCCCACCGACAAGCTCGATGCCCTTGAACGCCGTTTCGATTCCATCGAAGCGGCCATGTCGGGTAGCCCCGATCCCGAGGCCTATGTGCGGCTGTCCAAGGAATATGCCGAGCTTTCGCCTATGGTGGCCAAGGTGCGCGAATATCGCGCGGCGCTCTCGGACCTGGCTGGCACCGAAGAGCTTGCCAGATCGGGTGACAAGGAAATGGCCGAGCTTGCCTATGAGGAAATGGGCGAACTCAAGGAAAAGGTCGAGGCGCTAAGCCAGGAAATCCGCATCCTCTTGCTGCCCAAGGATGCCGCCGACGAAAAAAGCGCCATTCTGGAAGTGCGCGCTGGAACGGGGGGCGACGAAGCGGCGCTTTTCGCTGGCGATCTGTTCCGCATGTATCAGCGCTATGCCGAGTCGCAGGGCTGGAAGGTTTCGGTGATGGAGGCGTCAGAGGGTGACGCGGGCGGTTACAAGGAAATCATCGCCAACGTGTCGGGGGCGGGGGTGTTCGCCAAGCTCAAATACGAATCGGGCGTGCACCGCGTGCAGCGCGTGCCCGATACCGAAGCTTCGGGGCGCATCCACACCTCGGCGGCGACGGTTGCGGTTCTGCCCGAGGTCGAGGATATCGACATCGAAATCCGCCCCGAGGATATCCGCATCGATACGATGCGTGCTTCGGGGGCCGGTGGCCAGCACGTCAACACCACCGATTCGGCGGTGCGCATTACCCATATTCCATCGGGGATCGTGGTCACGTCGGCCGAGAAATCCCAGCACCAGAACCGGGCCAACGCCATGAAGGTGCTTCGGGCCCGCCTGTTTGACGAGCAGGATCAGAAGGCGTCCTCCGAGCGCGCCGAAAGCCGCAAGTCGCAGGTGGGGTCGGGCGATCGGTCCGAACGCATCCGGACGTATAATTTTCCGCAAGGGCGGGTGACCGATCACCGGATCAATCTCACGCTCTACAAACTTCCCCAGATCATCACCGGGGAAGCATTGGGTGAAGTGATCGATGCGCTGATAACCGAAAACCAGGCGGCGCAACTGGCGGCCATGGAGCAGGGCGCTTGAGCTCAGGCATTGGCCGGACGTGGCGCGAACTGCGTGATCGCCTGGCCACTGCCGAAATACCCACAGCCGCACTCGATGCGCAATTGCTGGTCCGGCATGTTCTCGATCTCGACGCCACAGGGCTGATCGCCTCGGAAACCGATCCGTTTCCCGGCGGCAAGAGCGAGGACCTCGAAGCGCTCGTTTCGCGCCGCGTTGCCGGAGAACCGATAGCGCGCATTGTTGGCGTGCAGGAATTTTATGGGCTCGATTTCGGGCTCAACGCCGCGACCCTGATTCCCCGTCCGGAAACCGAGATGCTGGTCGATTTCGGGATCGAGCAACTCAAATCCCACCCCGCGCCGGCCGTTCTCGATCTGGGAACCGGCACGGGCTGCATCGTTCTTTCGCTGCTCGCCAATCTGCCGGGTGCTCGGGGATGGGGTGTCGATATTTCGGTCGATGCGCTCGAACAGGCGCAGGCCAATGCCGAGGCGCTGGGGCTGGCGGATCGATTCGTCGCGAGGCACGGAAGCTGGTTCGATCCGCTGGGCGGCGAAAAGTTCGATCTTATCGTTTCCAATCCGCCCTATATTGCCAGCGCGACAATCGAGACGCTGGATGCGGGGGTTAAAAGCTTCGATCCGATGGCCGCGCTCGATGGGGGAGCCGACGGGCTGGGTCCCTATCGGATCATCGCTGCGAAGGCGCGGGAGCACCTTGTGGCGGGTGGGGCGCTTGCTCTTGAAATCGGGTTCGATCAGGGCCACATGGTTAATGAGCTTTTAAGCTCGGCAGGCTTTTGCGAGATCGCCATTGCCAAGGACCTTGCCGGTCACGACCGGATGGTTACGGCCCGCGAACCCAAATGACACAGCGTCCCGGCGAATTTGGGCAAAAGCCAATATTTTTCTTGGAATGAGAAGGATATGCGGTTAGGTTGCCGGTGCTGACGCGGTGCTTGTTCATCGCGGTGGACCCCACCCTGACATCGGCGGCATAGAAGAAAGCCGTTCGCGGAACCCATCCTCCCAGAGGGTTGGCGCAGCATCAGACAGGGTCGGAGCTCACACAGCCTTTTTGGGGAAACCAGAGAGAGCGATCGGCACAGCGCGGACCGGGAAATCGGTTCGTGTCGGCCGAATTTTGTGCCCGCCGCCCTGTTTTGGCGGCAAAGGCCCTTGATGAGCAGGTCCAGGAAAAGTGGAAACCGGTTTTCCGATTCTGACCTGCGCAACGAGAAAAAAGGACAGGAGCCATCCGTTCATGGATGGGTGATGTTCTAAGCGCATACCTTCACGGAACGTGTTGAAGCGAGCACATGAGACCAAACCAGCAGAACAACAACAACAAGCAGCGTTCGCGCGGCCGGAACAACAACAATAACAACCAGCGGCGCGGTGGTGGTGGCGGCAATCCCTTGTCGCGCAGCTATGAGAGCAACGGCCCGGACGTCAAGATCCGCGGCAATGCTGCCCATATTGCAGAGAAATACACCCAGCTTTCCCGCGACGCGGCTTCGGTCGGCGACAATGTGATGGCTGAGAATTATCTCCAGCACGCCGAGCATTATCTACGCATCATTCTTGCCGCGCAGGCCCAGTATCAGCCGCGCCAGGACAACAGCGTCGATACCACGCCCGACGATGACGACGAGAACGGCAACGAGACCGAGAACACGTCGAACGCTTCTGGCGACAGCAATGACCAGAACGCCGAAACCTCGGATGGTGGCGATTCAGGGTCGGACGAGCAGCGCGAGCCGCGCCCGCGGCGTCAGCGCCGTCCGCGCCGCGAGCGGACCGAAGAGACAGTCGAGGCTTCCAGCGAGGGCGAAAAGCCTGCCGAGACTGAAACGGCCAAGAGCCAGGATGCCGCTCCGGTTGCCGAAGAAGCGCCCAAAAAGCCCCGCCGTCCACGTCGCAAGAAGACCGACGACGATGCGAACGAGCCGGCGCCCGAGTTGCCCGCCTTCCTGACGGCAGGGCGCGAAGCGGCTGCCGAGTAAGCGCGGAGCGAAGTGAAAATAAAAAAGGACCGGGCCATCGCGCCCGGTCTTTTTCTTTGCGATTATGCTCCTACATATCCTTTGACTTGAATCAGTGCCGGAAAGCCGGGCTGAGCTAAAATCCAGTCAACGCTTCGGGCGTTGTCTCATGTGCCGCGAGACGGGCAGAGGCAGCGCGCCAGCAAAGGAGAGTTGAAGCATGAATATCGAAAAATACACCGAGCGGACGCGCGGGTTTATCCAGAGCGCGCAGCAGATGGCGTTGTCACGCGGCCATCAGCAGTTCACCCCGCTCCATATCCTCAAAGTTCTTGTCGATGATCCCGAAGGCATGGCCACCGGGTTGATCGAACGCGCCGGCGGCAATGCTCAGGCCGTGCGCGCCGGGGTTGAAGAGGGGCTGAAAAAGCTCCCCTCGGTTTCCGGCGACAATGGCCAGATTTACCTTTCGCGTGAGTTGGCCCGCATTTTCGAGACTGCGGAGGCCGCAGCCCAAAAGGCCGGCGATTCCTATGTCGCCGTCGAGCGGATGCTGCTGGCCCTGACCATCGAAAAAGACACGGATGCGGGCAAGATCCTCGCTTCGGCCGGGGTCACCGCCAATGGGCTCAACGCGGCCATCGAAGCGATCCGCAAGGGCCGCACCGCCGATTCGGCGAGCGCAGAGAATACCTATGACGCGCTCAAGAAATACGCCCGCGACCTGACCGAGGACGCGCGCGAAGGCAAGCTCGACCCGGTGATCGGCCGTGACGAGGAAATCAGGCGTACCATTCAGGTGCTCTCGCGCCGGACGAAGAACAATCCAGTTCTGATCGGTGAACCGGGCGTGGGCAAGACGGCAATTGCCGAGGGCCTCGCCCTGCGAATCGTCAATGGCGACGTTCCCGAATCGCTGAAAAAGAAATCGCTGCTGGCTCTCGATATGGGCGCGTTGATCGCCGGCGCGAAGTATCGCGGCGAGTTCGAGGAGCGGCTGAAATCGGTTCTGAGCGAAGTCCAGTCAGCCGAAGGGCAGATCATTCTGTTCATCGATGAGATGCATACGCTGGTTGGCGCGGGCAAGGCCGATGGCGCGATGGATGCGTCCAATCTCTTGAAACCCGCCCTGGCGCGCGGCGAGTTGCACTGCGTGGGCGCTACGACGCTCGACGAGTACAAAAAGCACGTCGAAAAGGATGCTGCGCTGGCGCGGCGTTTCCAGCCGGTGTTCGTCAACGAGCCCAGTGTCGAAGACACCATCTCGATCCTGCGCGGCTTGAAGGAGAAATACGAACTCCACCACGGGGTGCGGATTTCCGATTCGGCGCTGGTGTCAGCCGCAACGCTATCGAACCGCTACATCACTGACCGTTTCCTGCCCGACAAGGCCATCGATTTGATGGACGAGGCTTCGGCACGTCTGCGCATGGCCGTCGATTCCAAGCCTGAAGCGCTGGACGAGTTGGATCGGCGCATCATTCAGCTCAAGATCGAGCGCGAGGCGCTGAAAAAGGAAGAAGACGACGCCAGCAAAGCCCGTCTGGGGCGGCTTGAGGCCGAACTGGCCGGGCTCGAGGAAGAATCGGACGCCATGACGCAGCGCTGGCTCTCGGAAAAAGAGCGGCTGGCGGGCGGCACCAAGCTGAAAGAACAGCTCGACGCGGCACGCACCGAACTCGAGCTGGCTCAGCGCAAGGGTGACCTGGCGCGCGCCGGGGAGCTGGCCTATGGGGTGATCCCCGATCTCGAACGGCGTCTGAAAGACGCCGAGGCCCACGAGGCCCAGCCGGGCTCGGACATGGTCGAAGAGGTCGTCACACCCAACCATATCGCCCAGGTGGTGTCGCGCTGGACCGGCGTTCCGGTCGACAAGATGCTCGAGGGCGAACGCGACAAGCTGTTGCGCATGGAAGATGAGTTGGCAAAACGCGTCATCGGCCAAGCCGAGGCGGTCGAGGCCGTGTCGCGGGCTGTGCGCCGGGCGCGTGCGGGGTTGCAGGATCCCAACCGGCCCATCGGTTCGTTCATGTTCCTTGGCCCGACGGGCGTGGGCAAGACCGAATTGACCAAGACGCTGGCGCAGTTCCTGTTCGACGACGAGACGGCCATGGTTCGGCTCGACATGTCGGAATTCATGGAAAAGCATGCAGTCGCCCGGCTGATCGGCGCGCCTCCGGGCTATGTCGGTTATGACGAGGGCGGGGTGTTGACCGAAGCGGTGCGCCGCCGGCCCTACCAGGTGATCCTGTTCGACGAGATCGAAAAGGCGCACCCGGACGTGTTCAACGTGCTGTTGCAGGTGCTCGACGATGGAAGGCTGACCGACGGTCAGGGCCACACAGTCGATTTCCGCAACACGCTGATCATCATGACCTCCAATCTGGGGTCTGAATATCTGGCGGCCCAGCCCGACGGCGAGTCGGTAGAGCTGGTGCGCGGCAAGGTGCTCGATACGGTCAAGGCTTCCTTCCGGCCCGAATTTTTGAACCGCGTTGACGAAATCCTGCTGTTCCACAGGCTCGAACGCAGCCAGATGGGTGCCATTGTCGATATTCAGTTGGAGCGCCTGCAAAAGCTGCTCGACACCCGCGAGATCACCATCGAGGTGACCGAAGCGGCGCGCGACTGGCTGGCAAATGAGGGCTATGATTCAGCCTATGGGGCGCGGCCCCTCAAACGCGTCATCCAGCGCTCGGTCCAGGACGAATTGGCCGAAAAGCTGCTGGCCGGCGAAATCGCCGACGGCGGCACCGTCAAGGTCGATGCCGGAGATGGCGGGCTGCTGATCTTGCCCGTGATCGAGGGTGAGGTCGTGGAGAGTGCGGCGGTATAAGGTCGCTGACCAGTAAATGATGAAAGGCCCCGGAGACGGGGCCTTTTGTCTGGAATATGGCGGATAACCCTCATGCGGTGAGATTTAGCGCGGAGCCTCAGGCCTTGCGCAGGATCTTTTCCATTGCCTTGCCCTTGGCTAACTCATCGACCAGCTTGTCGAGATAGCGGATTTCCTGCATCAGCGGGTCTTCGATATCTTCCACGCGGATGCCGCAGATCATGCCTTTGATGAGCGTGCGCGACGGATTCATGTGGGGCGCCCGGGCGAAAAAGGTCTCGAAATCGGTGCCGTTGGCGAGCTCCGTGCCTAGCTGATCGGCGCTGTATCCGGTCAGCCAGCAAATGATCTCATCGACTTCATCTTTCGTGCGGCCTTTCCGTTTGGCCTTGGCGATGTAATGGGGGTAAACCGCCGCAACGCTCATTGAATAGATTTTGTGCCTTGTCATACCAGCTCCCGGACGCGATGCCTGCGTACACGAAAAAGGCCGCAGCTTTCGCGGCGGCCTTTTCATTGATATCTCAAATCCATTTACTGGCGTTGATAATCAATGCTCGAGCAAAAGATTGCAGCCTGACAGCCGGTGAGCTTGATTGTGTCGGGAGCAGTCTGTTCGACGATCGCCTTGGCGTTGCCGCCGTTCAGAGCGATGGTGCCTTCCCATTTGTTGGGGCCGACCGGGGCTCCCTGAACAACCTCCTGGCCGACGAAAGCCAGGTTTTCCTCGGTGCGTGAATCGCCCTGGATGTCGTTGAGAACACCGCAAAGCTGCGTGCCGTCTCCGCAAAGCTCGAACGTGAAGCTTGTGCCCCAGCGATCGACCCAGGTGCCGTTGGGGTCCATGTTCTGCGCAAAGGCCGGCGCGACAAACAGGGCAGCGATCGCTGCTGCGGTTAGAACGGATTTCATCATTGTTTCTTGCTCCATAGCGGGCACGGTCGACATGACAGCGCGCTTAATTGCTCGGTTTAAATCCCCGCACATGAAAACGTGCTGAACGAAAAAAAGGTTGCCAAAAGGTGCAGGATGACCGGTTGAGCCGGTTTGCGCAACATGTCCGCTGCCGCCGCGCGAGGCCCGTTTCATGGTGCGGAGCGTTCATCGCTCCGTCTTTCATCTCGCGCAACACGCTTGCAAATCGGGGCGCGATGCTGCTTGTTTCGCGAACGCTGATAACCCGGGGCATGCCGGGCAAAACGGAGGGCGTTGATGGTTGCCAATGGTCTGATCGTGGTCGTCGCGGCCATCCACGTCTATATCGTTTTCATCGAAATGACGCAGTGGAACAAGCTATTAGGGCTCAAAGCCTTCGGCCTGGGCCAGGAGCTTGCCGACAAAACAAAAGTGCTGGGCGCCAATCAGGGGCTCTACAACGGGTTCCTGGTGGCAGGGCTCGTTTATGGCCTGGCGGCAGACAGCGGCGCGTTCAAGGTGTTCTTCCTCGCGTGCGTCCTGGTCGCGGGGCTGTTCGGCGCCGCCACGGCCAGCCGGAAGATCCTGTTTGTTCAGGCTCTGCCGGCTGCGCTGGCGCTCATCGCCTTCTGGCTTGGGTTTTAAAGTTCTTGTTTGTCGCGCGTCCGAACCGAATAACCGTTTCCACCTATCTGGACGCGCTCTAGCTTCAGGCGCTATTTGCGTCCCTTCTTTCCGTATCCCTTGGACCCGGTCTTGGCGGGACGCGGCGCATCGCCGGGGCCGGCTTCGCGCTTGGGCCGGGGCTTGAATTTGGGTTTGGGCTCGTACCCGTCCTTGGCGCGGGGCGGCTTTGACGGGCCGCGGCCGGCCGGGGCGATGCTAACGCCGCGTTCGAGGCCCGTTCCGCGCTTGAGGTGCTGGGCGAACTCATCGGCCTTGTCGGCAGCGATCTCGAAACGGGTTTCGGTGTCGTCGATCTTGATCGATCCCACTTCGCGCTTGGTTACCCCGCCGGCCTTGCAGATCATGGGCAACAGCCATTTGGGATCGGCCCGGTGCTTGCGTCCCAGCGAGAGGGTGAACCACACGCCGCCCACCATATCGGGTCCACGCGGCTCGCGCGGACCCATGGGGTCGTAGGCCGGGCCGTTTTCGCGCTTGTCGCGCCGTTTGGATTTCGGACCGTCGCCGGACAGGGACACTGAGGAGGTTTCCTCGGGTACGGGCCGGCTGGCCAGTTGCTGGCGCAGGAAGGCCACGGCCAATTGCTCGGGCGAAACCTTGCCCAAAAGCTCGGCCACGAACTCTTTTTCCTCGTCTTCGGGCATCGGCGCCGAGACCGCTGCATCGAGGATCTGGCGGCGATAGCGCGCCTCGATGTCGGCGATAGTGGGGGCGGCGACTGTCGTCGCCGAAAGCTTGGCCAGCGAAAGGACGCGGGCCGCTGCCTTGCGCCGATGCTCGGGCACGACAAGAACGCAAACGCCCTTGCGCCCGGCTCGGCCGGTGCGGCCTGACCGGTGCAGCAGCGTTGCGGGATTGGAGGGAATGTCGGCGTGGATCACGAGGTCAAGATTGGGCAAGTCGATGCCACGCGCCGCAACGTCGGTGGCGACACAGACATGGGCACGTCCGTCGCGCATGGCCTGAAGGGCGCTCGAGCGTTCGGACTGGGCCAGCTCACCCGACAGTGCGACGGCTGCAAAGCCGCGATTGGTCAGCCGTGCCGCCAGATGGCGCACCGCCTCGCGGGTGTGGCAGAAGACCAGCGCGCTGGTGCTGTCGGATGTCAGCAGGGTATTGATGATCGCGTGCTCGCGCTCGTCGCGGTGGACCACCATGAGCTGGTAGTCGATATCGGCATGCTGCTCGGTCGCTGCCGTGGTGGCTACACGGACCGCGTCGCGCTGATAGGTCTTGGCCAGATCGGCGATGGCACGCGGCACGGTGGCCGAGAACAGCAAGGTGCGCCGTTCTTCCGGCGAGGCGGCCAGAATGAATTCGAGGTCGTCGCGGAAACCCAGATCGAGCATTTCGTCGGCTTCGTCGAGCACCACGGCGCGCATGGCGCTCAGATCGAGCGATCGTTTGGTGATGTGGTCGCGCAACCGTCCGGGCGTGCCCACCACAAGATGGGCGCCGCGGTCGAGCGCCCGGCGCTCGTTGCGCATGTCCATGCCACCCACGCATGTGGCGATGCGAATGCCGGCATCGGCATAGAGCCAGTCGAGTTCGCGCTGCACCTGCAGCGCCAGTTCGCGGGTCGGGGCGATCACCAGCCCCAGCGGGGTCTCGGCAGGGCCGAACCGCTCGGCGTCACCCAGAAGCGTGGGGGCAATGGCAATGCCGAACGCCACGGTTTTGCCCGAGCCGGTCTGGGCCGAGACCAGCAGATCGGCCTCGGCGTGCGCGGGATCGAGCATTGCCGTCTGCACAGGCGTGAGCTGGGTATAGCCGTGAGCGGTGAGGGCGCTCGCCAGCGCAACGTGGATTGATGCCGGCAGGTCCGCCGGCGCGTGGTCAGTATCAGATGACATGATTGGGAGCCTTATGTTGAGGAGGCTATAGCAGAAGAGGGGCGGTTTGGGCCAGCGCTGATCTTATGCGTGGGTGTCTCGCCGCTGTTGGCCGTTTCCGGACTTGACATGGCTTGCAAAGATGTGGAACATAACGGGAACAACAGGAGACGCCCCCATGCCAGCTACGGCCATCGACTACATCGAACTCGACAGTGAGGATCTTGCTGCAAGCCGAACCTTCTTTGCGTCGGCGTTCGGCTGGCGGTTCACCGACTACGGGCCCGATTATCTCGGCATTGAAGATGCAAAGCTCGATGGCGGGATTTCGCGGGCCGAGGGGGAGCGCAAATTGCCGCTCGTCATTCTCTATACCTCCGATCTTGACGCCTCAGAGGCGGCGGTGCGCGCGGCGGGAGGCGAGATTACCCGCGCGCAATTTGATTTCCCCAGCGGGCGACGGTTTCATTTCCGCGAGCCGGGCGGCAACGAACTCGCTGTCTGGAGCGAGCAGAGCCCGGCGGCTTAGTTCGAGGCGGTGGTTGCCGATGCGGCCGCCACTGTCACTGGTGCGGTAACAGGCGTGCCCTGCTGCTCGATCAGTGCCCGGACCTGGGCGACAGTGGATGCGAATTCGGTCTGGTACTGCTGGGGCAGGGAATTGGCGCGGGGGAGTTTGACGGCCAAGGGATCGACGGTGTTGCCGTTGATCTTGATTTCATAGTGGAGATGCGGGCCGGTCGACTGACCGGTCGAACCGACATAGCCGATCACCTGGCCCTGGGTGACCCGCATGCCCGGCGTAATCCCATCGGCAATGGCGCTCATATGACCATAGGCGGTGTTGTAGCCATTGGCGTGGCGCAGTTCGACATAGCGGCCGTAGCCCGAATACCATTGCGCCATTTCGACGATGCCGTCGCCGCCGGCATAGATGGGTGTTCCGGTGCGGGCGGCGAGGTCGGTTCCGGTGTGAAGGCGATAGTCGCCGAAAATGGGGTGGCGGCGATAGCCATAGCGCGAGCGCAGCGTGCCACCACCTTCGAGCGGCCGGCGCAAAAGGAACTGCTTTCCGGTTTCCCCGTCGGGATTGTAGAAATCGATCACCCCGTCCTGGGTCTGGAAGCGGAACAATTCGCGCGTGGTGTTGGACAAAGTCAGCGCAACATAGAGAAGGTCCTGGTTGTCCTCCTCGACGGTGCCAGAGAGCAGAATTTCAATCGAGTCGCCGGGCGAAACGCGCCGGGTCAGATCGAGATCATAGGCATACATGGCAGCGATGCGGTCGATGGTTGCGTCATCGAGCCCGTGCTTGCGTCCCGTCTCCCAGATCGAGCGGTAAATGGTGGGCAGATTGCCGACATTGACCTCTTCGGTGTCTTCTTCGGTGAACTCGATGCGCGGCGGTTCGAGTGCAGTGACGTAGCGGCCCTGATCGGTCAGCGCCACGGTCACGCGGTGGACGGTGTCGTCATAAATGCTCACGCGATAGGGAATAAGCGTCTGGGAACCCCGCGACGCGCCAAACAAGATCCGCAGCCGCGTGCCCTCCGGCAGGTCGGTCCGGGGATAGACGTTTTGCATGGCGCGGGTGACGGCGGAGACCATCTGGGTGGTAAACCCGTTGCGCATGAAAGCTTCGGCAAGCGGGGTCTGTTCGCGGATCGTCAGAACGCGCTCGGTGCGCAAATGCCCCATGTCTTCGGCCGCGCGCGTCTTGGGCATCACCGTGACGTTTTCAGCGACACCCTCGATCGTGCCCGGTGCGATTTCAATGCCCAGCTCGCGCAAGCTGGTCGAGGGAGACGCGTAGGCCATAAGCGGTCCCTCCACGTCCGTATAGGCTCCCTCCACGGAGAGGCGCACAAACTGGGCCGCGCTCATATCGCTGATCGCCCGGTGCGGCGGATCGGTAAGCTCAAGCGCGGCGGTCCTTACGGTGAGTTCACCTTCGACGTCGGCACCATATATATCTGTGCTGACCAGTTCGGCGGACGGATTGGCGCGCAGCGGCTCGTTTCGCGCCAGCAAAGCAACGGGGTCGTAAGTAGGAATGTCCTCGGACAACGCTGTCGAGGCCGTGGCGAGGGTCGCGTTGATGGTCGTAAAGGGCTGGTTGCGGATGCGGGCGACGCCGTCGACCACCTCACGGATCGATGCTTCGATGACCTCGAGATCGGAATGGGTCTGGGTGACCGGTTTGGCGCGGCGCGTTTTGCCGACAAGCGATGCCGGGGCGGGCGTTGCGCTTTGGGACGCAGAAATGGCCAGCGCCTCGAAGGGCGTGGAAAACGTATCCTGCCCTTTAAAGGAGACCTGGAGTGCCCCGGCCATCAGCATGAAGGAAGTGACGCCCGTCAATACAGTGCCGGCCAGCCACGCAAAGCTGATCTCGCGGCCCTGAGGCAACGCGCCTTCCGGGGATTTGACGGTCAGAGCCGGCGAATCCTCGTATCCTGTCGCCTTGAGCAGGGCGGCGTGGCGGTTGCGTTGCGCTGCGTTCAACTTTTCTTCCCCGGACCCTTGCGGCCAGCCAGATTATAGTGCGCGTCAAAGGGATGGACGTGGCGGACTCATATGTCAAGCAATGAGCCGGTGCGCCTGTGCCTGTGCGCCTGGCGCCGTGGTTGGGCGCGTATTGATCGATGCTCGAAAAATGTGGCCAGACTTGGAATCCGAGGACGCAAACGAGCGGGTGCGACAGGTTTTTTCGCGGACTGTCAAAAAAGTGTCGTTCAAGGTGATTTGGCGTGTTGACACCGAAAGAGCCTGCCCATATAACGCCCCCACTGCAGACGCGGTGGCGCCCTGAGCGCCCAGCGTTGCGGCTTCAGAACAAGGCGGTTGGCTCTGCCGGAACTTTCCGGAAGCTGGTCACTGTTCTCTGAAGTTCTCTTTGGAACGTCCCTGAGGCGTTTGTTATTTGACATTGTAGTTTTGTTGGAAAGGGAAACGTGGCCGGCGGGCTTTGTTTTTGCGGATGGCTCGCGAGGGCTGTCGAAAAGACTTAGTTTGATGGGTGCACGTTTTTCTTGAGGTACACTC